>Ga0209702_10001584_pt1 | contig 42912 bp, 45 predicted proteins | sample FRY01_FD_187210 | JGI IMG/M metagenome (GOLD analysis project Ga0209702, IMG submission 187210) | Freshwater microbial communities from Lake Fryxell liftoff mats and glacier meltwater in Antarctica - FRY-01 (SPAdes) (version 2) | ecosystem: Environmental > Aquatic > Freshwater > Ice > Glacier...
CAAAAAGTCCCGGGTATTTAGCGCCGGCAACGACGGTCGGCTGCGGTTGATTGTTTTGAATCGAGATCTCACCGGAGGTCAGTGTCACTTCAAAGGGTTCGGTGACTTGAGGGCTCTCAGGTTTTTTCAGCAAATATTTCGTGAACCAATTAATTATCGATGTCTCGAGCCGTTCGCGTTCATCAACGCCACCATCGTGACCCATTCCGTGCCAAAGAACTGACACGGGGGTTTGCGGGGACGCCGCCATGATTTGCTGGGCATTGGCATTTGTTTGTGCGAGTGGGAATAGTGAATCTGCTTGTCCACCGCTAATCAGCGCCGGTACGGTGATCTTGTCGGTGATACTGACGGGTGAGGATTCGCGCATCAGTGCACGGGTTACATCAGTAACCCGGGCCGTTGTTGCCGACTCGGTGTATGCGGTGCACCACGCAGGGCTGAACCGTCCGCAGCGGGTGACTTTCCCGTCCGTGTTGCGTAGACCCACACTGAAAAAGAAGCCGGTCCACAAGTTTTTGTAGACCCCGAGCTGCGTCGACCCTGCAACACTCTGTCCAAAGAGCGAGGATTCCAAATCGTTCCACGTAATGTCCGAGGCCAATGCATCCACCCGGTCGTCGTAACCTGCGATCAATAGAGCAAGTGCTCCACCGTAGGAACCACCGGCGAACCCCACGCGAGGATCTCCCTCACCGTCTTGGATGACTTCGGTTCGCTGGGCTAAAAAATCAATTAACCGTGATGCGTCCGCGACTTCAAAGTCCGGTGAATTCATCGAGATCAAACCGGTTGACCCACCGAATCCGCGAGCCGAATAGGTCAAAACAACAAACCCGGCTTCAGCGAGTTGTATGGCTTGATCCGCGCTGCCATTCTTGTCCCCACCGAATCCGTGGGCCAGCACAACCGACGGTGCGGGTAATTGCTGGGGCAGATACAGATTTGCGTCGAGTTCGACGGGTGTTCGGTCCGTGGCCGAGGTCGGTCCACCGGCAATTGTGAGAGTTTCTGGTTCACCGGCAGCCTGCGCGGCGGGGCTTATGACCAATCCGGCGAGAACGAGCGCTGACAGAAATGCGATCAGGCGCTTGGAAAATCTCACTCACGTACCTTAAGTCGGATCAACGATCGTTGCGAGTTCTGCACGTTCTTCGAGGTACTTCAGTACCACCGGGTCAAGAAGGCCAACGACCATGCGTTCCTCAAGGTTTTCCACCCCGGAACACTGCATTAAAGCTGTCTCAAGGTCGGGGTTGGTCCAACCTAGAGTGTCCAATGCGTTCCGAAGGCGCTTCGCCGAACTTTGCCGTCCGCGTTTATCACCGCCGGCATTGTCGCCCGCAGTGAGCGCGAGGACGAGCCGATCCGCGAGGGACATAGGAAAGATTTGCCCACGCCTGGGTTGCTATTGCCCCGGCGGTGACGTCAACACCGGGAACGGCTGATCCGACTGCCAGAAATCTACTCGCAACGGCAACGCCGAATCGGTCTCCGTCTTCGCTGCGCGCCACGATGGAAAAAGTCATGCCTAACCGTAATGGGCGAGTTGCTGGTGATCTGCGAAGATGGGCGGATGGAATTAGCGAATTCAGTGTTGAGCCCAAGCCAGCGCGAACATGCGTTGGCCGCATTGGCCGAGCAAGAATTTGACGTTTTGGTGATTGGCGGGGGAGTTACCGGCGCTGGGACCGCACTCGATGCCGCATCTCGCGGATTACGTGTCGCGCTCGTTGAAATGCGAGACTGGGCAGCCGGAACATCAAGTCGCTCAGGCAAACTTTTCCACGGCGGCCTACGTTACTTGGAGCAATTTAACTTTGGTCTCGTCCGCGAAGCGTTAAAAGAACGCGGTCTCATGCTGGAAAAACTCTGCCCGCACCTGGTGCACCCCATTGAATTTATCTACCCGATTGAGCATCGCATCTGGGAGCGGGCATACATGGGCGCTGGGCTTTTCCTGTACGACACAATCGGCGGGGCAGGTGCGGTTCCGCGTCACAAGCATCTGAGTCGCAAGCAAGTTTTATCTCGCGCACCTGGACTGTCGCAAAAAAGTTTGGTCGGAGGCATTTCGTTTTTTGATGCCCAAGTGGACGACTCACGTCACACGTTGGAACTCGTTCGCACCGCCGCAGCCTACGGCGCCGTAGCCGCGACAGCGTTAAAAGTCATTGGCATCTCCCACGACGAATCCGGTGTCGTCACTGGCGCTGATGTGAAGGACCTTGAAAGCGGTCGTGAGTTCCATATCGCGGCCAAGACGGTCATTAACGCAACCGGAGTGTGGACTGATTCACTTCAAAAAATGGCGGGTGGTAGCTCCGACTTCTCGGTACAGGCTTCCAAAGGCGTTCATATTTTGGTGCCACGCGACCGGATTGACTCGGAAGTTTCCGTCTTTGTCAGAGCCGAGGACAGCGTCATGTTTATTCGCACGTGGGGAGCGCATTGGCTCATTGGAACAACGGACACGCCGTGGGAGCAAGGCCTTGACCACCCGGCCGCGAGTGCAACGGATATCGAGTACCTCTTACGCAACGTGAATAGAGTCCTCAATGTTGAACTGAGCGTCGACGATATCGATGGTGTCTATGCCGGACTACGTCCATTGATCAGAGGTAAAGCAGGTGCTACGAGTGACCTGAGCCGGGAGCATGCCGTCGAAACGAGTGTCCCTGGTTTCACCACAATTGCCGGCGGGAAATACACCACGTATCGGGTGATGGCCGAAGACGTGGTCAACGCGGCCATCGATGATCTGCAAAGCCGCGGGCTGGCTCAGGACATTCCTGAATCTGATACGCAAAATATCCTATTGATTGGTGCCACGCATCTCACCGAGGTCCAAGCCCAATTGCGGTCCAACGGAAAGACTTTGGGTCTCAGCGTTGAAGGAATTGATCACCTGCTCGGTCGATACGGATCTATGACACGTGACCTCACCTCAATCCTGAAATACCGACCGGAACTCGCCCAACCAATTGCAGGTGGGGCTGGTTACTTGCGCGTTGAGGCCGTCTACGCCGTAACCCATGAAGGCGCACTCCACATCGACGACATCTTGACTAGGCGCACCCACCTTTCAATTGAAACCCCAGACCAAGGATTGGAAGCCGCGGCAGAAGTGGTCCAGATCATGGGCGCCGAGCTCGGCTGGGATCAAGACCGGGTTGATCGCGAGCTCACTCACTACCAAGATCGGGTCGCCGCCGAACTGCAGGCACATGTGGCGCAAACCGATTCAGCCGCCATGGCAGCCCGCAATCAGGTACAAGATATTCGTCTCACTACAGTCTGATACTCAAGGCATCCAGAACAATGAAAGTGGGAATCGTGGCAAACGAAATTGTGGACTCGGGCGAAATTGAAATAGGCGATGACCTCACCGTAAATATCCTGCTCGACGAAAATGACGAAGTTATCGGTGCGGTTTCAGACGAGGTAATCGTCGCGACCGGAGCCGAAGGTTCACTCGTGGACGAAATCATCGACGTACTCGATGCCGATGGTGAATTGGTATTGGAAGACGAGATCATCACGGTTTACGACGCCGACGGAAACGTCGTTGCTCGTGAAGAGGAAATCCGGATTCCCATCGAAGGTTAACGTTTTCACACTCCCCTTGTTATAGTTTGGATCAAGGGGGGTGTGGCATGTTCGGTCAGCGGGTAGGCAAGTCATTCATCCGGCGGGCACTCGTGGCGGCCATTTTTGCCGCGATATCAATCGGATTCGCGCCGACCGCAACCGGCGCCACAAAAGTTGACCCAGTCCGCATTCTTAATGCCCTCCCGGTGTCCAATGAAGTAACGTCCGGTTACAACCGCGACCTGTTTAAGCATTGGTCTGATCTTGACTCTGACGGGTGCGATACCCGCGAAGAAGTTCTCGTTGTCGAACGGGTGTCCGGGACTATCTCGGGCTGCAGGGTTGTCAACGGCACGTGGGTGTCCCAGTACGACGGTGTCAGCACGACGAACCCGAGTAACTTTGACATTGATCATTTCGTTCCCCTGAAAGAAGCGTGGGACTCGGGGGCGTGGCGCTGGGATAGCTCTACCCGGCAGCGTTACGCAAATGATCAGGGTTATGCGTTGTCGTTGATCGCGGTGAGCGCTAGTTCCAACCGATCCAAGGGTGACCGCGATCCATCCGACTGGTTACCGGGTAAAACTCTTTGTTTGTATGCAAAGAGTTGGATCGGCGTCAAGTTCCGCTGGCGATTATCAGTAGACAGTCAAGAGAAAAGCACGTTACGTCAACTGTTATCCAATTGCAAAGGGACGATGGCAGTCCCGCCACGAGCGTCAACCACGATCGCTACCAGCACGAAACCAAGCAGCGGGTCGGGTTCGTCCAGTCCATCGAGCGGAACGGGATCAAACACCGCGAGCGACCCGCGCTTTGGTACCTGCGGTGAAGCAATCTCAGCCGGCTTCGGCCCTTATTCAAAAGGCAGCGATGCGGAGTACTCCTGGTATGTCGATCGCGACAAAGACGGGGTCGTCTGCGAGTAGTTACTAGATTGGAAGTGGCAGGAAATCAACCCGGTCACCCGCGCTGACCGCATGAGTAACAATGGCAAACCCGGTCGAACTACTCAGTCCCCGCAGCATTGCCGAGCCACTAAATTCTGCTGGAGTAAACCCTGCATTACTTATTGAACCCGGCACGAGTCTCGTTCCTGATGCGTCGCCCTTAAGCGGTGTAGAAGTCGTCATGGAATCAAAGGGCTGAAGTTGTTGCCCCAGTAGTTTGTTGATTAAGGGTTGCACAAAAGTCGCAAGAGCAACAATTGCAGCAAGGGGATTGCCGGGGAGTCCAACTACCGGAACCTTCCTGTCAGCGGATTCATTCACAACCGCTAATTTCATCGGGTGCCCCGGTCGCACAGCAACCCCATTAATCACAACGCGACCGTGTGCGAGAGCGATGGCGGAAAAAAAGTGGTCTTTTGCACTCGCCGCCGTTCCACCTGTTGTCACCACAATGTCAGCTTCCGAATCAATTATTGCTCGAGAAATTTCATTGGGATCATCCGTGATGTAGAGCACCGGCAGAACCTGCGCGCCCATGCGTTGTAACCACATCGGTATTTGTGGACCGAGCGAGTCGCGCACCTGTACCCGCGTGGGTAAGCCGCTCGTGAGCAGTTCATCACCGGTAATAATTATGTGAACGCGGGGCCGCGCGAAAACGTTGATCCGATCATGGCCAGTTGCGGCCAGCAGTCCGATCAGTGCCGGATTGAGAGTTACTCCAGGAATACACAGAAGCTCCCCCACGGCGCATTCTTCGCCCGCCGTGCGGATGTCATCAGTACTCGCGTTGTCGGAGGTGAGTGTATTGCCGGTCAGAGTTCCCCGTTCAGTCCTGACAATGGATTGCGCTCCCTGGGGGAGCGGCGCGCCCGTCGTTACCACGTGGGCTTGATTCACCTCAAGTTGATCTGCCTCGGTCAGGGTCCACGGCCCACTGCCATTAACCGCCCAGCCGTCCATTGAACTTGAATCAGCAAATGGCAGATCCGTTAACGCGACAAGATTCTCCGCGCATACTCGTTTGTCACAAGTTTGAACGGGTGTGGCTTCGAGGTGACCCACCTCAACGAGTGAATAGGCAAGTTCGCGGGCTTGGTCCCAAGAATGTTCGGTGTGAGTGTCGCTTTGATCCGTTGCCACGGTCTTAACCGTTCTTCTCCGCCCAGGCTTTCGCGAGGCCTTCAATCGTGCGTGAAATTTCTTGAAGGTCTCCTCCGCGGGCAACCGCCATTCCCATCAGATACGTGGTGACGGGGGCTGCGGGGCGCTCCACCCCGTGGGCTGCATGTCGGGCTCCGTCAAGAATTGCGGTTAGGTCAGACTCGCTAACACTGGGTGTCATCTCCCCGAGGCCTAACGCGCTGATTACTTCCTGCACCCATTCATTCATGGCTCTACTGTAGGCCGGCTGCGAAGTGTTTCACGCGCATCGGTCACATCTTCAGGGGTATCCAGATCAATAAAGTCGTGCGCATTGTCAGAATCTAATTCAATGAATTCAACGGCGGGCAGATGGCTGATCAGCTCTCGCATGCTTCTATTTTCGGGGGAGCCGATTTTTTCCAGCGCATGTCGCAGCGAATCGCTGCGATAAAGACCTGCTAAGTATTGCGCTTTTCCGTTCAGATCTTGCGGGACGATCGCACTGTGACCGGGGGTCAGATTCAAAGTGAGGAGGTGCGGCGCAGCAAATGGCGTATCCACGGCGAGCAGCAGAACCCCAGCGGTTACCACCAACTCCAGCCCAGCCGCGATAGCAGCGACCGGCCCCGTGCTAGGGGGATCCTCCCGAGTAAACACAACGTTAGACCCAGCGTCGGCGACGTCCCCCACCACAATGATCGCAATGTTGTTGGGAATCTGATTCAATTGAAATTGCAGCAATGTGCCAGGCCCAAAATTCAGGTTGGCCTTGTCACTTCCCATCCGGGTACTTGACCCACCCGTGAGCACAATGACACTCAGATCCGACTTATTCACAGGCTCAAGACTAGTCCGGCGAGTATGCACAACGTTCGCCAAAAGGATGACACAACGCCGGTCAATCGGGCAGACTACGTCTATCGCTTGAGTCTCTCAAGTTGATCGAAAGCCCGCGTGACACCCCCCCGTTGCGCGGGTTTTCCTCTGTCGTTTTTCATGCACCCGAGTACTCGCACAATCGTTCATGCATCTTTCGCGCATCACTATTATCTTTGCCCACGAGGTATTTTGACGACACATGAACACGCTCTCAGGTGAATCACGCGTGTACCGGTCACACCCTGCGTGAATTGCCAAGCAAGATTACTATAGTAAAGAATACTAAACTTTGGTATAGTATTGTCGTTATCTGGACTCTAGCAACATGAATGATGAGGAACGATGCCCTTCACCGGCCGAAAAGCGGAACTTGCCGAATTAGCGCACCAGCTGGAGCGAGTGCGGCTGGGCGCGCGGGTAGACCGAGGCGCGGCCTTACTTTTGCGTGGACGTCGGCGGGTGGGGAAGTCGAGTCTCATTACTGAGTTTGTCAGAAAAACTGGCGCGCCGTCCTTATATTTTCAGGCAGCTCGCGGAGCAAGTACAACGACCGAGCTCGCGCACTTCACTGAATCGATTGCGGCCTCTGACTTACCCAACGCGCACCTGGCGAGGGACAATAAACCGGCCACACTCACAGCGGCTCTGTCACTTCTTGCAACTGCACTATCTGCAGACACGCCTTCAATTGTTGTCATAGATGAAGCACCCTGGCTACTCGAATCAATCCCTGGTGGGGCTGGAGAACTCCAGCGAGTGTGGGATCACCAACTCGCTAGTAAACCAGTCCTTTTAATCCTTCTGGGCAGTGATCTCGCGATGATGGAAGAATTATCCAGACCCAGTCAACCCTTCCACGGTCGAGCCACGGAAATGATTCTGAACCCGCTTAACCCACTGGACGTTGCGACAATGACCGGACTTGACTCGGTAAGTGCCCTTGATGCGTATTTGATTACTGGCGGATTGCCGATGACCGTTCAGGAGTGGACGCCCGGGACGACGCGGGAACAGTTTGTGAAGAAATCATTTGAACGCTCGACCAGTGCACTCGTCGTCTCGGGATTGCGAATCCTTGATTCAGAGTTCAGTACGGATACCCATGCCCGAGAGGTTCTCAGCGCGATCGGCGGCCGAGGTGAGCGGACATTCACCGGCATCTCCCACGACTTGGGCGGAACAATAACAGCCGTGACACTCAATAAATCCATTGGAATCTTGGCGACAAAACGCATTATTGCCGCCGAGTCTCCCCTGTCGACCCGAACGGCTCTCAAAGATAAACGCTGGCGTGTTAGCGATCCAGGGCTTGCATTTTGGTTGTCCTATGTCCAACCGTCACTAGGAGCAATTGATCGTGGCCGTCCCGATCTGGCAATTTCCCACGTTAATTCCGGGTTCAATGCTTGGCGAGGCCGGGCGATAGAACCAGTTGTCCGCGAGGCGCTGCAACTGCTGCTGCCGGATTCTCAATTTCCTGACGCGAATCTTGTAGGAGGTTGGTGGCCGCGCAATAATAATCCGGAAATTGATCTCGTGGCCGCACACAAGTCTCCGGCGAAAGCGATCTCATTCGTAGGGTCAATCAAATGGCGCAACAAGGGAATAATTTCCTCAGCAGACATTCACGATCTTGCAACAAGTGCGATGCGAGTCCCTGGTGCCAATGCCCTTACCCCCCTTGTTGTCGTGTGTCCCACAACGAAGTCGCGAGACCCGCGGATTGCAAAATCTTGGAATGCAAAAGATCTACTTGATGCCTGGAAGTCTCCCCACCCCCACTCGGGCGAATAGTTGCGGCAGTAAGCCCATGAGGAGTGGCAACTTCCGCTTTTAGTTTTTTTCGAAATCTTCAAACAGGATGACACTGCCGGATTGAAGGTCTCCCCATCGCGCACATTGAACATTGCGAACGCCGACCCCTCCAACTCGATTTAAAACTGAGCAGCAGTTACTCGTCGGCTACCAAAAAATGTTTGGGTTAGGCCCGCGACTCAAACATGCCCAGCAGCGCAGCAACGCCGAGAACCGAGCGCGGTGCATAAGCCGAACGCCACAGACCCCCATGATTAGCCCCGACAACAAACAGGTCCATGGGGTTGTTCAATACGGTGCCGGGGTTAGCCGCGGAGAGTGGATTGCGGAGATCGTGGACGAGTAGCGCTGCCATGAGTGCGGTTGATGTCGCTGGTTCAAAAACTTCGATGCCGAATCTGCCGGCACCGGAGTACGCCGCCGCTAAAGCGCGATTCTTGAGAACGGATTGAGTGCGCGTTGCCGGAGCGAGATTGAGTGAAACGGGAACACCGTCGGCACGGGCGGCGAGCGCGCGCCAACGCTGGATTCTTTTTGCCAATAAATAGTTTGGTCCCTGCTGGGGAACCAGGGAGTCGTTGAGCCCAACTTCCATTCCGGTCTCTGTGTGGTAGGTCCGAGGGTAGTTTCGTTCGAATTGACCGAAGGCGCGTAACGGAGTTTGGAAAAAACCGCTCACACCGCGGGCATCCCAACGCTTGCGTGACTCGTCGACACATGCCATCGGGACCATGAAAACATCTGTTGGCGTGGCAAGAAATGCAAGAGTGATGTCTTTGCGTTGTGAATCGAGTTGGGCGAAAATCGCATCAGCGCTCATGCTCAACGTCGCATGGGTGGCGCCGTCGGCGTAGGTATAGTTGCCGAGGACAAACGGGCTGGCAATTTCATTGAGCCAGGCGGCGATCTCACCGGGTTGTTGGAGTAAATCAACGCCACTCGCTGCTGCGATAACGTGGTCATCTTCGGTGTGAACTGTCCCACCGGTGACGAACGGCATCTGTCCCGAGGCGTTGCGACAAATGGGAATCCGGAGCGTTCCCGATGTGTTGCGGGCAATGTCGATCAATCGTTGCCAAATTTCTGGCCGTGGCAGGTCCACAGCGTGGATCCGCGCGCCCCAACGTAAAAGTGATCGAGTTGGCGCCATCTCCGCACCGGCGCCAAGGACTGCAATATCGGTTCCGGAAAGGTCAAGCCAATCTGGATTGTCCATCAGCAAATGCAGAGCTGCGGCAAAACTGGGTTCTGCGATCCCGTTCGCGACCCATGTGTCAATTTGTCTGCGGAGATCACTGCCAAAAATCCGGCGACCACGATAAGGAATCGAGAGATCCTCTTCACGGGAAGACCGTCCGGTTACGGTGACCGACTCAATTGGGCGAGGTGTTTGATTCATCGCCGAGTCGAGTGAAATGTCTGCGTTGGGCTGGGAAAAAACAAAACGCCGGTGGGCCGATTCCAGGCCAGCACGAGAGATCTCAATGGCCGCATTGGGGGTTTGGGACGCGGCGATCACAATTTCGCGCAGCGGCTCAATGTAGCCTTTTCGCCAATCTTTGGTGTGTTCGATTCGAGCTGAGAGCGCCGGATCAACGGTCCGAACGGAGTCGGCAAAGATCGCCCGACCAGTTGCCGTCGTGCTGCGCTTATGGTCTCCACCTTGTGGAAAGTTCACACCCATTAGAGCATTATGGTCTAGTTGTTGACGAGTGAATTACTTACTTCCCTGATCACATCAAACGTCACCTGTACATCCTCATTGGTCGTTCGAAAATTAGTGAAACACGGCCGTAGCCACGTGTTGCCATCTATCTGTGCCGGTGAAATGTAGATTCTCCCGTCAGCAACGAGAGCAAGTTGTAACCGTTCCGTGTGTTCATTGATTTGGGAATCACTTGCTTTGGTCAGGACCCCCGGGATGTGTCGAAGTGGGACGGTTGAAAGTTGGGGCGATGACGCCAGAACCTGAAAGTCGCTCGCCTGGTTGGCCATCGAATACAGCATGCTGGCTTGAGCGAGGTTTCCTTCAAGTGCATCGCGGATACTGTGAGCGCCATGTACTTTAAATGCCAACCACAACTTGAGTGCTCGGAGCGGGCGCGAGTATTCCAGCGTGATGTCCACGGCATTGGTGTCACCGTGTTCGTGCGGGATATAGGCCTCATTGTGCGAAAAGGCTTGGGCCAGGAGTCCGGTATTTTTCACCAAAAGTGCACTGCATGCCTTAGGAACAAAGAGCCACTTGTGGGCATCGACACTTATTGAGTCGGCGCGGTTGAGCCCGGTGAAGAGCGGTCCGGCACTTTTCGTCGCCGCCGCGGGTAGGCCATAGGCGCCATCAACATGGAGCCAAATGTCACCGCAGACATCGGCGATTTGATCTATCGCGTCAACCGCCCCGGTGAGTGTGGTGCCTGCGGTTGCAACAACGGCCATGGGAATAATCCCAGCTTGGCGGTCTGCATCAATTGCTTGTGCTAATGCTGCCGGGTTCATCCGGCGCTGGGAATCTATGTCGATTGAGCGAACGTTGTTCCCACCGATTCCGAGTACTTCCGCTGCACGTTTAACCGAGTAGTGGGCTTCGGCTGAGCAATACAGGGCAAGTGTGCTGCTTCCCATTCCCGTGCTTCGGCTATTGGGGAGTGCTTGTTCACGCGCGGCAACGAGCGCCGTGAGATTGCTGATTGTTCCACCCGAGGTGAAGAATCCTTGGGCATTGTTGTATCCGAGGAATTCACCAAGCCAAGCGATCGCCTGGCGTTCAATGTCGGTAGCGGCGCCAGCGTCAAGGGCAAGGTTGGGATCGTGGGAATGGGCGAGTAGATCACCGAGGGCGCCGATTTCAAGGCCGCTTGATCCGATGTAAGCGAGATATCGTGGCCGTGCTTGGGCCAAGCTTGAATCAAGTGCTTCAGCCGCAATGTCAAGGGCGGCAATGGGATCGGACGGATCCTGGGGGAGTCCTTGTGCGAGAAGTTTCTTTAACTCGGGTGAGGTTTGCGGCTGCGTATCACGTGCAACATCAAACTCAGCCCAGGTACGGGAAACGATCTGCGCTGCGTGGCTAAGAACTCTATCCCGGTCAGAACCAAGTGAAAGTGAACTCATGTGCTACTTACTTTCCATGAATTGCTTGCGGTAAGGGGTGAGTTCCCTCACGGTGTCAATTCCAATGACTCCGCAGAGCACGCCTTCGCCGTCGAAATATTCGACAATGCATGCGCCGTCAACGTCACCGCTCACAACCTGATGACGTGTTGCGCCCCCTGGCAGGCCATAGGACTGTAATTGATATTCGTATTGATCCGACCAAAAGGCTGGGAGCGCAAAGAAATCATCAGTAAGAAGACCGCCTCCGGCAAGTTCAGCAGCGAGGGCAGCCCCGGCTCGTTTTCCAGTTTCCGTCGGCATATTCCAATGCTCAATCCGTAACGTTTGATTACCATAAAACGTATTGGGGTGGTTGGCGATGTCGCCAACGGCGTATACGGGGACCGCGGCGCCGATCGCGCGCATATTGGAATCAACAAGAACACCGTTATCAAGATTAAGGCCATTGCCGGCTAGCCACTCGGTATTGGGAATTGAACCAATGGCTTCAACCACAAGATCGACTTCGATTATTTCACCTGAATCGAGAGTCACGCTTTCAATGTTTTGCTCACCGTTGAACTGTTGCACCGTGTGACCGAGGTGGAAAGTGACACCTTTGGATTCATGTCGATGTCGCATGGCGGCGCCGAGTTCAGCACCCATCGGCATGATCATTGGTTCGGCGTCGAGGGAGACGACGTGAACGTTGGCACCCAATGTGGTGAGGGTTGCGGCCAGTTCACTGCCGATAAAACCGCTACCAAGAATCACCACACGGCTGCCGGCCTTCACCGCTGCTCTCAGGGAATGTGCATCGTCAATTGTCCGCAGGGTGAACAGGCCTTGGGTTGGACCGGGAATTGGGAGCAAGCGCGGTCGGATACCGGTTGCAATAACCAGTGCGTCAAATGTCTGGGTAGTGCCATCTGCGAGCGTGACCTCCTGCGTGTTTAAATCGAGTCTTTTGGCAGCACTGCCGAGGACCCAGTTAACGTCCTCGACGGAGTCCCGTTGCCGGAATTTGATTTCCTCATGGGAGAGCCCCGAGCTCAAGGCCTCTTTAGAAAGGGGTGGTCGGTTATATGGCAGGTACGCCTCGTCGCCAACGATCGTGATGCCACCGGTGAATCCATGTGACCTCAATGCTTCAGCGGTGCGAAGACCACCGAGACCACCACCGACAACGAGGACCCGCTTTGTTAGCACCCGAGCAGTATGGCACCGAACGCCGGTCACGCTCGTGCGGAGACAAACGATTCACGTTTTGCGGTGTTAGGTATTAAGCCGAGCTCGCTCGGCAATAAAGACACCCAGCAGGATTAAAGACCCACCCAGGACCTGGATCATGGTGAGAGCCTCCCCTAGTAGGACCCAGGCAATCATTGTGGCAAAAAGCGGCTCGGTAAGGCCCACGGTTGATGCTTGGGAAGCGCGCAGATGTCTCATGGAGGCTAGGACGAGTGAGAAAGTAATGACCGTTCCGAACAGGATCATCCAGATCAACATCATCCAGATGGGGAGGGAAACATTCGCATCACTGAGGGGTTCGGTATTTCCGGAGAGTGCCTCCCAAGGAAATGACCACCATGGCTGGGCAATTACCCAGAATAATGAGGCAGCCGCGAATCCCCACATCGTCAACGAAATTGGGTCGCGCGGATTTTCCACCCGCATTTGCTTGTCGCCCAAAATGTAGAAAATTGAGAGGGCGACCGCGGCTCCGAGCGCGGCGATCACGCCGGCTGCGTTGAGGGCAAACCCAAGCCACACCTGTGCCACGAGGGCGAGTCCAGCCAGTGCCATGCCAAGGGCGACCCACACCGTTTTCCTCGTTGGTTCTTTCCACGCGAACCGGAACCAGAGGGCAATCATGACGGGGGCGGTGAATTCAATGAGAAGTGCAACGCTGACCGGGAGGTAGGTGAGGGCGACAAAGTACAGATACTGCGTCATGGCAACACCCAAAATGCCATACGCGAGAAGGACCGGAATCTCCTTCTTTCGTAGCCGCAGGGCAGCGGGGTTCCGGATCGCAACGTAGATAATGAGTACCAGAAAAGCGCCCGTTACCCGCACTTGGGAGAGCCGCGCTGGATCAATTCCCGTGAGTAAAATCGATTTAGCAACGGTCCCATTCAAGGCGAAAAGAAGTGAAGCGCAGAGGTACAGGGCGTAACCGGTGAAAGGGTGCGGGGTCTTATTCAGTTGTATTCCCGGTATTGGTTCAGCAACGTCGCTCAACGGATCACGGACCGATACACGTCTATGGTGGATTGGGCGATTGCTTCCCACGCAAAATGTTCAATGGCGCGTCTACGTCCGGCAACTCCGAATTGGTGCGCCAGTTCGGTATCTGCAACAACCCGATTCACCTGCTTGGCAAAGTTGACTTCAAATGACTCCGGATCATGCTGGTCGTAATGAACGAGAACACCGCTCTCACCGTCCGCGACCACCTCCGGGATTCCGCCAACATCACTGGCAATCACGGCGGTCCCACACGCCATTGCTTCAAGGTTGACGATTCCCTGAGGTTCATAAACGGATGGACAGGTAAAGACATTGGCGTGAGTGAGCAGGCCAATCAGCTCAGCTCTGGGGACTTGTTCTTGGATCCAGATCACATTTTTTTCACCGCGAAGTTTTTGAAGATCGTTGACAAGTTCCCGTACTTCAGCGGCGAGTTCGGGGGTGTCGGGCGCTCCGGCGCACAGCACTAATTGGATCTCGGGGTCAAAACCTTTGGCCGCCCGCAACAGATGGGGTAAACCCTTTTGCCGGGTGATCCTGCCAACAAAAAGTGCATAGGGTTTCTGCGCATCGATGTTATATCGATTGACCGCCTCACATGTTGGATCGGGTTGGTAGACCTCGGTGTCAATTCCGTTGTGAATGACATGTATGCGTTCGGGAGAAACATGCGGATAGCAACGAAGAACATCGTCCTTCATTCCAGCGGATACAGCAATAATGGCGGCTGCATTTTCGTAAGCACTTTTCTCAATCCATGAAGAAATCTGGTAACCGCCGCCGAGTTGTTCCTGCTTCCAGGGGCGCAGGGGCTCAAGTGAATGGGCGGTGATAACGAGTGGAATGTCAAGGAGCAGTGCGGCGCTTTGCCCAGCGAAGTTGGTGTACCAGGTGTGTGAGTGGACGAGGTCAATCGGCTGGTGCGAGATCGAATTGACCATGTCCAGGTTTACCCCGAGAGTGACAAGTGCCGGATTAGCGCCAAGGAGAAATTCGGGTGCCCGGTGGGCGGTTGCATCCGGGAAATTCTCACCGAAGCCGTGCACGTCCACGGCGATATGTGTGGCAAGAGCTGGCACCAGGTACTGCACATGGACTCCCGCACCGCCGTAAACCTGGGGGGGCCACTCCTTGGTTAACAGAGCAATGCGCACCTATGAAGCCTAAGGCGATCAACGCATAGGTGTGATGCGGGAGCGTTTAGTTGATGGCATGGCACCCGGGTAGCCCAGCCCGTAGGGTTTGGCCATGGCGGGTAGGGATCGAGTTTTATGCATGGTGCTTGCTGGTGGTGAAGGTAAGCGACTGATGCCGCTGACCGCGGACCGGGCCAAGCCCGCTGTGCCCTTCGGTGGCTCCTACCGGTTAATTGATTTTGTGCTGTCAAATCTGATCAATGCCGGTTTGCGCCGGGTCTGCGTTCTCACCCAATACAAATCGCACTCCCTTGACCGTCACATCACTCAAACCTGGCGGATGCCGACACTGCTCGGCGACTACGTGACTCCGGTTCCGGCCCAGCAACGTCTTGGACCTCGATGGTTCACCGGCAGTGCTGACGCGATTTATCAGAGTTTGAACTTGGTGTATGACGAGAACCCGGATTATGTTGTTGTCTTTGGCGCCGACCACGTCTACCGCATGGATCCGATGCAAATGATTAATGCCCATATTGATAGCGGTGCTGGTGTCACCGTGGCCGGATTACGTCGGCCTCGAGCAACAGCGAGTGAATTCGGTGTGATCGAAGTCGGTCCCGATGGACACACAATTGCCAGCTTCTTAGAAAAGCCGGTTGACCCACCAGGGATCCCAGGTTCACCCGATGAAGCGTTTGTGTCAATGGGAAATTACGTGTTCAGCACCGACGTTTTATTGGAAGCGCTTAAAGCAGATGCTGCCGATCCAAGTTCGGTACACGACATGGGCGGCAATATTATTCCGATGCTTTCCGCTTCGGGTCGTGCTTTTGTCTATGACTTTTCGGCCAACATCATTCCCGGATCAACCGAGCGGGACTCAGGTTACTGGCGCGATGTTGGTTCCCTTGATAGTTACCACGACGCACATATGGATCTGGTATCAGTCCACCCGGTTTTCAATCTCTACAACAAACGGTGGCCGATCCTGTCAAACATTCCACCACTGCCACCCGCCAAATTTGTGGAGGGAGGTAATGCGCACGAATCCATGGTTGGAGCAGGGAGCATCATTTCCGGTGGTCACGTGCGAACTTCTGTTATCGCCTCAAGTGTGATAATTGAATCCGGTTCTTATGTTGAGGGGAGTGTGATCATGCCCGGTGTGCGCATTGGCCCGAATGCGGTCGTTCGCAATGCGATCCTGGACAAAAACGTGGTGATTCCCGCGAACGCCCACATCGGCGTTGATGTCGAACATGACCGCTCTCGGTACACGGTGAGTCCAGGTGGAATCGTGGTGCTCGGCAAAGGTGTTATTGCTGGCTAATCTGCGTCAGCACGGTGTATCTGCCAATGGCTGATCCGCCCGCACCGCGAACCTGCATACTGATCCCGTGACGGGGAAAATCAAGGCGCTCGTTACCCTCGCCGGATCACTCATGCTCCTGATGGGTTTAGGAGCCCCCGCTCAAGGGGCAGCACCCCGAATCGTTGGGGGCGCTCCAGTTTTAATGTCAGCTAGTCCATGGCAAGCCAGCCTGGCAATTCGTAATTCAACGCTGTGTGGCGCTTCAATCCTGGGACCTTCATGGCTGGTCACCGCCGCTCACTGCGTAGCCGGTGCCACGCCGAGTGACATTTCGGCATTTGTTGGAATCGCGAACCTGAGTCAGCGCTCGAATCAAAATGCGATCGCGGTTTCTGGTATCACGATCAACCCAAACTGGAATGCCACAAGTTTTAGGGGAGATCTCGCGCTGCTGCAACTGGCAACGCCGTTAACATTTTCCTCTAATGTGCAGCCGATTGCATTGCCTTTGACTTTAGACCCCACGGTATGGCCGGCTGCCGGAACTACCGGTCAAATCACCGGTTGGGGAAGCACGAGTTTTGGCGGCACATCGAGTGATGTATTGCTCGGTGCAAATATTTCCGTGTTGAGTGGCCCAAATGACAACACGTGTGGCACATACGGAAACTCGTTTAACAACACTGATGACATCTGCGCCGGTGTGGTCGGCGGCGCGATCGACACCTGCCAGGGGGACAGCGGGGGGCCACTTGTGGTCAACGCGGCTACCGGGCCGGTGTTAGCCGGTGTCACGAGTATTGGCAACGAATGTGCGCTACCAAATTTCCCAGGAATCTACACCCGCATCACTGCTTTTCTACCGTGGATTAACCAATACGTACCATCACCGGTATCAACACCTAATCCGCCGATGAATGTCGTTTCCACGTCAGCGTCAGGCGAACAACTATCGCTTTCATGGGATGCCCCAACGTTTAACGGTGGACTTACCATTAGCAGCTACATTGTTTCACTCGTTGGACAAACTGGTGGGCTCACACCCGTGTGTGCGTCAGCCGCGTCACCGTGTTTGATTTCGGGACAACGGGCTGGGACCGTAGTTACTGTCGTTGTCCAGGCGGTCAACGAGTTGGGCGCTGGTGCACAGTCGGCACCTGCCGGTGCCATCGTGGTGAACGGGGTGCGTACTCCGCCAGCAAAAGTGGCGCAGAGTCGGGTCTGGCAGTGGGCCGGTGTCGCCACGGCGGCCGGGGTAAAGCCCCGGGTTCGAATCGCACCCTCGTCTAGGGGAATATGCACACTCACCGGGTCTCGGGTGTCCCTCGTTCGCAAGGGTCTGTGCGTGTTGCGGGTGGCTGGTGCCAATTCACAAAAAGGAACCGGCTACCTGCTCGGTCAATAGTTCTTCACTGATTCGGGTTGACCTCAAAAGCATCTTCGGGAGTTGACAGATTAATCGGTAAACCAAAGTCAGAAAGTTGCGTCCGACTTACCCGCTCATCCCCCACGCAATTAAATGTTTTAATTATCGAGCTAATCAGGCCGGCTGAGTCCAGTGCCACGTCAACCACCACCTTCATCTCGCAGGTAGTGGCGAGTTCGGTGAGTTCCTCGTCGGAGAAGTTCAGGCCGGAGTCAACGGTCAAGGCAACGGTGCCGGTCAGCGAGTCCTCATCTGCTGAAGTGAGGTTGCCAAGCTGTGACAGTGGGGAAATGTTTCCCGAGGTCGGTGTTTGGGTGCCTTTGGGTGCGAGAAACCAGGATTCATCGACGAAGGTGTAGGTGCCATCGGTGGAAATCAGATCGGTCCACGAATCATCTGTTCCCGCTTCGACCCAGGTAATCTCACCGCGGTTATTCGCCAAGGAAGTGCTGCCGGTCCCGGTTACCTGTGAACCTGCTGCCTCGATCGTAATAATGATCCGGGCGGTACCGCGGGAAACCGTTGACTCGATTGCATTATCAAGAATATTTGCCGATGGACTCGTACTAGGTGCCGCCGCCGTCGATGACGTCGGGTCAGATGCCGGGTCAGATGCTGGGTCAGATCCCGCGTTGGTCGAACAGCCAGCAAGGCAAAAACTGGCGGCCATGACGATCGCGACTACTCGCATGTACCTGAATTTACCCGAACCGACCGGAAATGTAATCCTCGGTTCGTGAGTCGGTCGGGGAACTGAAAACTTCACGGGTGCGGCCGAACTCAATGAGGCGACCATGGCGAACCTCGTTTTCGTCGAGTTCGGCGGTGAAGAATGCTGTTCGGTCGGAAACCCGAGCGGCCTGCTGCATATTGTGGGTCACGATCACGATGGTGTAGTCGTGCGCCAGTTCAGCCATTAGGTCTTCAATCTTTGCCGTTGCAATTGGGTCAAGGGATGCACATGGTTCATCCATCAAGATCACTTCGGGTTTCACCGCAATACAACGGGCGATCACCAAACGCTGCTGCTGCCCGCCCGAGAGTGCGTAAGCGCTTTTCTTGAGATCGTCTTTGACTTCATTCCATAAAGCCGCCCTGGTCAGGCACTCTTCAACAACGTCGTCGAGGTTTCCTTTGACACCATTTACTTTCGGCCCGTACGCCACATTTTCATAAATTGACTTTGGGAAAACATTCGGTTTCTGAAACACCATGCCGACCTTGCGGCGGACCTCGATCGGGTCAACGTCCGGGCCGTAAATATCGGTACCGTGATAGGCGACCGTTCCTTTAAGGTGAGAACCGGGAATCAAGTCGTTCATTCGATTGAAACTTCTCAATAACGTTGATTTTCCGCATCCACTTGGACCAATAAAAGCGGTGATTTCGTTTTTACCGATGGGCAGGGTGACACTACGGATCGCTTCGTAGTCGCCATAAAAAACGCTGACGTTATCAAGGGTGAAAACGGGATTGTCCACCTCATGCGGAATTGAGGTGCCGCGCGCGGAGAGTGCTTGGTCGAGCTGCATTGTGATATCACTCTGCTTGTCCATGTGTGCCTTTCACTGTCTGCGCTACCAGCGCTTCTGGGTTCGGTTACGGATCCAAATCGCCACGAAGTTCATCGCGAGCAAAATAAGAAGTAGGACCACGATTGTTGCTGCGGCGAGGACTTGGAACTCTTCGCGAGATTCTTTTGTCCAGTTGAAGATCTGAATCGGGAGGGTTGTGTAGCCGGACAGGACCCCGTTGGGGTTAAAGGTGATGAATGAGACAGCACCCAGAAGAAGGAGCGGCGCCGCTTCACCAATCGCCCGAGACAGTGCCAAAATCGTTCCGGTTGCAATTCCCGGGATTGCCGCGGGCAGCGTCTGCCGGTAGGCGGTTTGCCATTGCGTTGCGCCCAGAGCCAATGATCCGTCGCGGATGTTACGGGGAACCGCGCGCAACGCCTCTCGCGTTGAAATAATGATGACCGGTAGCACCAATAAGGAGAGGGTCAGCGACGCGGTGATCACACTTTGGCCCAGTGCCAGTGCTCGAGCGAAAACAGCGAGACCCAAAATTCCGTAAACAATCGAGGGAACCGCGGCCAAATTTTGAATGTTGACCTCAATGAAGCGTTGGAAGCGACTGTGTGGACTGGCAAACTCTTCAAGGTGGAGGGCGGCCATGACACCTGTAGGTAGAGCGATCAACGCGGTGAACGAAATGACCCAGATTGTTCCCGTGATTGCCGACTGGGCACCCGCATTCTCGGCATCACGCACGGAGGGCATGTTGGTGAATAGTCGAGTGTCCAGCCGCGGCCAGCCTTTCACGGTCACGTAAATCAGCAAGATGGCAAGAGTTAACACGCCGATGGCGAGGGAGATAAATAGCAACCACATGAACACTCGATCGCGAAGGGGAGTCCCCCGGCCGGTCAATTGATGGTGAATCTGAATCTGACTCACTGGTAAGCCTGCCTGAACCGGCGGACCAAGCGAACGCTGAAAATATTCATTACAAAAGTGAGAATGAAGAGCAGCATGCCGACGGCAAAAATTGATTTGTATTCAATTGACCCGGTTGCCAAGTCGCCAGAGCCGGCTGCGGCTATATAGGAAGTCATGGTTTGCATACCGATTAAGGGATTGAAACTCAGTTGTGGTTGAAGCCCGGCGGCAATTGTCACAATCATGGTTTCACCGATCGCCCGTGAAATGCCGAGCACGAATGAGGCAACAATTCCCGACAGCGCGGCGGGAATGACGACTTTTATGGCCGTTTGACGCTTAGTAGACCCCAGTGCGTATGCCCCGTCCCGCAAACCTGAGGGGACCGCCGCCATCGCATCTTCTGAGAGTGAAGCAATGGTGGGAATAATCATGATTCCCATGATCAATCCGGCTGAGAGAGCGTTGAAAACTTCGATGCCGGGGAAGATTTTGATCAGGACCAACTGGGTGAGAAATTCGAGCGCGAAGAAACCGAACACAACGGTGGGAATACCCGCGAGCACCTCAAGGGTTGGCTTAAGCACCTTGCGGACGCGGGGTGAGGCGTACTCGGACAGGTAGATCGACGCGCCAAGCCCGAGGGGGATGGCAACGGAAATGGCAATGAGCGTAATGACGATTGTTCCGCTCAATAGGGGAAGTACACCGAACTCACCGTCTTTAAACAGTGGAGTCCAGACCGTGCCAAAAAGGAAGTCGGTGATCGGTACTTCAAGAAAGAATTCAATAGAAGGAATGAGCAGGGAAATAACAATTCCAAACGTGGTGAAAACTGAAACGATTGCCGCGAGAGCAAGTGTCGCGCGAATGACCTTTTCACCATAACGCGGACGAGACTGACGAAGAGATAGTCCCTCGGCAGTCTCGCTCACTGTGCTCATTGCCATTAGTTAATCGCCATTTTTTTGATTGCTATTTTCCTGCTCGGGACAGAAGGGCTTCGAAATCTGTCGTTAATTTCGCCTGGTCCGCATCACTCAGGGGAATGTAGAGGGCAGATTTTGCTATCTCGGCATCGTTGTCGACGTAGTACTGAAAGAACTCGGCGACACTGGGATCAGCGAGCGCCTGAATCGAAGCGTAAACATAGAGCGGGCGGGAAAGAGGTGTATACGAACCATCCCGCGCCGTTTCCACGCTCGGTGCGACACACCCGGCGCCCGAATCAATTTCAAGTGCTTTGAGCTTGTCGGTGTTCTCCTCGAAGTAGGTGTAACCGAAGTAGCCAAGACCGCCCTTGCTACCTTCGACACCTTGGACAACAACGTTGTCGTCTTCGCTCGGGGTGAAGTCAGTGCGACTCGAGCCTTCCTCGCCGTTGATTTCAGCGGTGAAGTAATCAAATGTTCCCGAATCGGTTCCTGGACCAAAGAGGGCGATTGGTTCATCGGGGAAGGAAGGATCAACTTCATTCCAGTTAGAAATAGTTGATGCCGGCCCCCAGATCGCGGCCAATTGATCGGTGGTCAGGCAACTGACGAATTCATTGTTTTTATTGACGACCACGGTCAGGGCATCAATGGCAAGGATGAGCTGGCCGTATTCAATTCCATTGTCCGCGCAGGCTTGAGCTTCTGAATCCTTGATCGGACGTGAAGCGTTGTTGGCGTCTGTTTCGCCTCGACAGAACTTTTCAAATCCGCCGCCGGTGCCAGAGTTGCCGACGGTCACTTGAATACCAGCATTGGCGCCTTGGAAGTCTTCGGCAGCGATCGCGGTCAGGGGGTAAACGGTTGAGGATCCATCGATTCGGATCTGGCCGCTGCCACCGGTGTCATTGGATGATGTGTTCGAGCCGCCACATGCGCTGAGCGCGAGGGCTGCCGCGAGAACAGGTGTTGAGATGAGGAGCGTTCGTTTTAGCCGCGCCATGAATAAACTCCATTTCGTTTGCTGTTCGTTCACATTAACGGCCAAATATGGCCCGAAATTCCTAAATTAGGGTGAACACGTGGACACTATGGACTCTTTAAGTGAACGAAAGATGAACAACACGGGACATTTAGGCAAACGAATCAGGATTCTTGATTCCCAGGGACCTCGTGGTGTTCTGCCGCCACAATTTGCACGGTGTTTACCGGGCCATCAAAGTTGAAAGCTCGGTGAATCACGACAAAGGAACCCGGGGAAAGCTTGGTCGAGTAGATTCCGCCCTCCCGATCAGTTTGTGAAATCCCCCCGATTCGGGCAGCCGCATCCAAAATTGCGTCAAGTACCGGACGGTGCGAACAGACAACGGTTGGAACATGGTCATTCATGATCAACTCGACCACGGCGTCAAGATCCTCGGGTGCGCGCTCGTAGCCCGACTCGCTAATCACCTCTACCAAGGTGGGGGTGATGGCAAGTTGTTTCACAAATTTTTTCACGGTCTCTTGGCAGCGCACCATGGGAGAACTCACAACGTGCTCAATTCCGTATCCTTCGAGGACATCGGTAATTGTTTTCGACTGACGGCGTCCTCGACCAGAAAGTGGTCGCTCACCATCGTCCTTCCCCGTGAAGTCCGAACGTTTCACGGCTTTCGCGTGCCGGAGGATGATCAGCGGTGATGTGGGCGGAAGGGCGATTGCTCGTTGCAGGAATTCCAGATCTTGCGAATACGTTAAGTGCTCCGCGACGTGATCAATCGGAATCCAAGCAACTTTGTCGACTTCTTCATCGGGAGCGAAGCCAAGATTTTCACGCACATGCGCCCGCCAATAATGGACTGCTTTCTCGCCTTCGGGAATGTCGTACCGATCAACACCAAGATGTGGACCCAAGACGGGGAGGAAACCGGTTTCTTCATCACACTCTCGAATTGCGGTAAGGGGCAAAAGTTCAGCGCCGTCAACCTTGCCTTTGGGAAAGGACCAGTCGTCATAACGTGGACGATGAACAAGCAGCACTTCGTTATCGCGAATAAGAACGGTACCCGCGGCAAAAATTAATGCGCTCATTCCAACTTCCTTCCATTAGCTGCGAGGCCTAGGGCAAATATTGCCGCTGGAGAATTGTTACCGGAGAGTGCGATTGCGCGAATGATTCCCTGCAGATCTACTGGTTGCGCTGCCTTTCGTGGACAGACAAAATTTTTGTGAATGTGTCTACTTTTCTTTTTAAAGATGTCTTTAAAATGGTGCGCAATGGTCAATTGGTCACACGGGTTCGGAGAAATATTGACCCAAATGCTGTTTCGTTCGTAGGCCTGGGAAGTCACCGCGGGTGCGCGAGAAAGATGGATTAAATCGTTGAATAACAGGAGATAACGGTCGCTGCGACGAGCGGCCTGCACACTAGACCGGGCAGCCTCACCCTTACTAGCAAAGTAGAGATCAGCACCTGTCATCGCGTCACGTTGATCCCCCGGGTCCGACAGAGAACCGAGAAAAGCAAGTACGTGTTCATGCTGGTGGGTCAATTCCGAGGCCATGCTCAATTCTTGAATAAGCCAGTTGAGGTCCTCCCGCACAAATTCCAACTCCGGTTCATTGAGCCAATTTTTGAGTGCGTTGAGCAAGTCCACCAGATTCGTGAGTTCCGAAGTAAGTGGGGGCGTTTCGTTGGTGATTCTGCTGGTGAGTTCCGCTTGGAAGATTGAGCGTACTTGCCGGGCGAGTGCCCATCGGATCAGATCACAGGGCAGATCACCCTTGCCGGGCCGAGGCAGCCGCGGAATATCGGGCTGTTTCTGTGCCGCAGGTCCGAACGCGCTCGCAGCCTTGCTGACCGAACTCGTTTGGGCCCCGGCATTGAGCAGAATCTCACCGATGACTAGGGCTTCAGGGAGGGCCGCGTCGCTCCGCAGTTCAATTTCGATCTCCCGGAAGGTGTCGATAATTTTATCGCCTTGGGACAGGGTCACCAGGTCGTCAACCAACTCAATCGACGCACCGCGCGCGTCAGAAAGTAGTCGGGGTTTGCGCTGGGTCTCGACTCGCGCAACCGGCACAACCTCAGCGCCTTGCAGGATTGTCGAGAGCAACTCAAGGAACTCAACCGGCGGGGTTGCACTTGACGCGTCGCGGTGCAGTTCGGTTCGTACGCTGGCACCGGTGTCCGTCTCTGAACTTGAAACAGGGATTTTCAGGTGCCAACCGTCATCCCCGCCCCCAGATCGGATTCGCATGGTGATCCCCCAACGCAGCAGGGTGGCATTCGTCGTGTCCCAGTAGGTCGCATCCATATTTCGAACCGATTCGCTAGCCCACGAGCCCAGTGAATGCGGGAAACTCGGCAACTCCACGTTTTGTGGTAGTCGGAATTTGAATTCCGTCTCGACGTGAACGGCCGCGACATTCATCGTTTTAACCTACCAAGAAGTTGACTAGGAAACTTCACCCGTCAACACCCCCGACTCGAGGGCGCTTGAGCGCTTACTTTTGATGGCGATGAGGAGTTCTTGAATGTCGGTGAGGCGCTCCCCTGCATCGTTGAACAACCGTCTGACCCAACTTCCATCGGTTCGCAAATCCCAAGCGGCGGTGCCCGGGGCAAAGCCCAAGTTGAGTAGGTCTTCAATCTCAGTGATTTGCTCGGGATCAAGAATGCTGACCAAAGTCTCCACCCGACGATCAAGATTGCGGTGCATGAGATCGGCCGAACCGATCCACACGGATGGATTTCCACCATTGGTGAAAGTGAAAACCCGGCTATGTTCAAGGAAACGCCCCATCACGCTGACGACTCGAATGGTGTCACTCAGGCCGGGAACACCGGGACGCAATGCGCAAATACCACGGACCCAGATATCAATGGGAACCCCGGCCATGGAGGCCCGGTAGAGCGCGTCAATGATCGCTTCGTCAACGAGTGAGTTGCATTTGAAACGAATCCCGGAGGGACGGTCTTCACGTCGGTGGGTAATTTCCCGATCAATCCGAGCGATCAACCCGGTACGCACCGAATGTGGGGCAACGAGAAGCCGATTGTAATTGGTGTTCAGTGAGTAACCCGAGAGAACGTTGAACAGGTTCGATACGTCCTCACCCACTTGGGGATTGCTCGTGAGTAAGCCGAAGTCTTCGTAGAGGCGGGCAGTTTTAGGGTGGTAGTTGCCGGTGCCGATGTGACAGTAGCGACGAAGTTGATCACCGTCATTACGCACCACCATGGACAACTTACAGTGGGTTTTCAACCCCACCAGACCGTAAACAACGTGCACTCCGGCTTGTTCAAGTTTGCGCGCCCAGTCGATGTTGTTTTGTTCGTCAAAGCGTGCCTTGATTTCAACGATTGCGAGAACTTGCTTTCCCTCCTCGGCAGCAAGAATGAGCGCGTCAACAATCGGCGAATCACCCGATGTTCGGTACAGCGTCTGCTTTATCGCCAGAACATGGGGGTCGACGGCAGCCTGTTCGAGAAAAAGTTGAACACTGGTTGAGAACGAGTCATATGGGTGATGCAGCAGAACGTCTTTCTCGCGCACAATGTTTAAAACATCAGGAGCGTGGGCACTTTCCACATCATTGAGGGCGCGTGACGTCTTGGGAACAAACTTGCGCTGTTTGAGGTCGTCGCGGTCCAGACTGACAATCGTCCACAAACCGGTTAAATCCAATGGTCCAGGAAGCCTAAATACCTCTAAATCGGTGACATCAAGTTCACTCACCAGTAAGTCAAGGACGTATGGATCGATGTTTTCTTCGACCTCGAGTCGCACCGGCGGTCCAAATCGCCGGCGCACCAATTCGCGTTCGAGGGCCAGCAGCAGATTCTCTGCGTCATCTTCCTCAACTTCAACGTCTTCATTTCGGGTAACCCGAAACGCGTGGTGCTCCCGAATCTCCATTCCAGGAAACAGATCACTCAAGTGTGCGGCAATGACGTCTTCCAGTGGCACGAAACGTGCAGGCCCGACTTCAATGAAACGTGGCAACAGTGGTGGAACTTTGACACGGGCGAACAGCCGATTGCCCGTTATTGGATTTTGAACCACGACGGCAAGATTGAGTGAAAGGCCACTGATATAGGGAAATGGGTGCGAAGGATCGACCGCGAGTGGGGTCAAAATAGGGAAAACTTTGGAGTCGAAGAACAAATCCATGTCGGTTTTTTCAATCGGGGTGAGTTGATCCCAACGCAAAACATGTATTCCCGTTGCGTTGAGCTCGGGTTCAATCGTGTTGAGAAAATAATCGGCTTGCTGACGCTGCAACGCAAAGGCGCGTTCCCAAATATTTTCGAGAACTTCCCTCGGGTTAAGTCCACTTGCGGCGCGAACGGCTATCCCCGTCGCAATGCGACGCTTAAGACCGGCCACCCGAACCATAAAAAATTCGTCGAGGTTGCTGGCAAAAATTGCGAGGAACTTTGTGCGTTCAAGTAGCGGCAGACCGGTGTCTTCGGCCAGGTCTAGGACCCGCTTATTAAATGCTAGCCAGGAGAGTTCTCGGTCCAAAAAACGATTGGCTGGCAGGTCACTGGCGTAGTTATCTTTGAGAATAATGGCTGCAAACTCACCGGTCGGCGGACCATCAGCCGAGAAGTCCGAGATGCTCATGGGCGTATCGTGCCACGACGAGATGCCCAATGGTGATCCGAAGGTGATCAACGGGTGAAGTACCGCGAAATTATTGAATTCGGTGCCGGTACATCACGTCGGTATCCCAATGGACGAATTTTAGGCTTTCATAGAGAGAAATGGCCCGCTCATTTGATGCATCAACGTAGAGCATCGCCTGCCGTAAGCCGAGGCTGCGCAAATAGGTTAATCCCATTGCGCTCAAAGCGCGGCCAAGCCCTGGAACCCGATGTTGTGGGTCAACGGCCAGGACATACACCTCACCGATGGCTTCGTGGCTGTGGTCAGGGCCCGGGGCTCCCGGGCCATGCGTATGTGAAGCGTGCACCTGCGACCCGTGGACTTTGGTCCAATGAAATCCGATGATCGCATCCGTTTGCGTATCGACCGCGATAAAGAAACCATCCACGTTAAACCACGACTCGTGCAGCCGCACTCGAATGTCATCTTCGGTCCATCCCCCTTGATCAGGAAGTCCGGCAAACGCGCGGGCATTAACCGCCAGCACTCCGGCAATATCGGTCAACGGATTGAAAGCCCTGATGAGTACCCCATCTGGAACGTCTGCGGGTGGAAGTGGGGCGAAAAGCGATCGGCGCATTTGCCACAGCGAGCGACTGAGCAGAAAGTCAAGCGAGTCGGCCAAGGATTGAGCTCCGGTGGTAAGTCCATGTGCCCACAGGCGCAGACGACCATCGGGGGAGAGTTCCAAAGCCTGCGCAACTAATGCACGGCCCATTCCACCGTTTCGCGAATCCGGTGACACCACTAACTCGGCACTCGTTCCCTCGACGAGATCGGTAATATCCACGTGGGCGTAGCCGACAATGTCATCGTCAAATAATCCAAGAATGTGTAGCCCGCTTTCACCAGAGCGAAGGTGCAACCAGGCGTGTTCACTTAATGGCCGAACGTCGTCAAATTCCGTTGCGTTATTGAGCAGCCGGGTGATGTGTTCCATTTGTGCGGGATCAAGGTGGTCGAGTACTAACGTCGAGATAACCGGTTGCTGAAGTGACATGACGCGCTAATTCTGCAATTGATTGACGCGCCCGGTTTCAGACTCGGGTGTCTCGAGTACAAACCGGTAGCCAACATTTCGCACGGTACCAATGAGCGCTTCATGCTCTGATCCAAGTTTCGCGCGGAGGCGGCGAATGTGCACGTCAACGGTGCGGGTGCCACCAAAGTAGTCGTATCCCCACAATTCCTGCAATAAAACAGCGCGGGTGAAAACTCGACCTGGATGTTGGGCGAGGTGTTTCAATAACTCAAATTCTTTAAACGTCAGGTCAAGGGGACGACCATGCAGACGGACGGTGTAACTGACCTCGTCAATGTGGAGGGCGCCGAGGTATATCTCTTCTGGGCTCTTGTTAGCGTCAACACCCAAACGAATGTCGTGACGGGCTACAGCAACCCGAAGTCGCGCTTCCAGTTCAGCGGGTGAAGTGGTGTTCAGCATAAAGTCATCAATTCCCCAGTCTCCTTGGACCGCGGTGAGGTTTCCTTCGGTGGTGACCAGCAGGATCGGCGCGCCCGCACCGGTGTCACACAACAGTCGGGTAAAACTGCGAACGGCTGAGAGATCCATTCGCCCGTCAACGAGTACGACGTCGGAGTTATCAACCGCCAACAAAGAGGCTGGTTCGGCGCCTAATACACGGACATTGTGGTTGAGAAGCGCTAGAGCGGGCAGGATCTCAGCGGAAGCGTGCATGGCGCGAGTCAAGAGAACAATCCGCATGTGACCTCCTAAATGTTGTCCCAGAGTACCCACCGGATATTCGGCGCACGGACAGGTGCCGAGCAAGTCAACGAGTACTGCCGGCAAAATGGGGGGTGTGCACTCCGAATTCACCCTTTATACCCGTGATGCGGTGCGTATTGCTGGAACCCATTCAACGTCTGCGCACGCCAAGACCGATTCGGATCCGCTGGCCCTTGGAATTGTGTTGGCCCATGGTTTCACCGCGAACCGTCAGCAGGACCATGTCAAGAAAGTCGTTGATGCCCTCAGGGAATTTGGTGGGGTTCTTGCGCTGGACCTTCGCGGCCACGGGGAATCCGGGGGTGAGGGCACCATGGGCATGGACGAGATTTTTGATGTTGATGCAGCCGTGGCCCATGCGCGAGACTTTGGCTACCGAAGTGTGGCAACCGTTGGCTTTTCCATGGGTGGTTCGGTGGTATTGCGACAGGCCGCTTTAGCTCAAGGTTTGAGTGCACCCGATCTTGTCGTGAGCGTAAGTGCTCCCGCATTCTGGTTTTACCGAGGAACACCGGTCATGCGGGTGGTTCACCGCCTGATCGAGACTCAAGCCGGACGGTTGGTTTTGCGCGGTAAGGGGGTGCACGTGTCGAGCACTCCGTGGCCAGATCCACCCCCGATTTCACCCGAAGCCGCGGTGGAACGACTTTCCCACACCCCACTGTTAATCGTGCACGGGGACGTGGACAAGTACTTCCCGGTTGAGCACGCCTACGCCTTGGAAAATGCGGTCGAGCGCGCGGGCAATGTGAACGCCACGGTGATTGTGGTTGAGGGTTTCGGCCATGCCGAGACCGCGATCAGTTCACATACTTTGGCACAGATCGGACATTGGCTGCGCGATCATGTCCCATCTGAGCACAATGGAACGAAAGGGTAGAATGACACCATGTTAGAATTCGTCTTCACTTCCCTGCTCGTCATCGCCATCGGTGCCGCCGGTTTATTCTCGTTTTATGTGGTGGCCAAACTCTTCAAAGGTCAAGGCTGACCCATGGACAAACTTCCGGCCGAAGTCATGCCACTGTCATGGCTGATCGGAAGTTGGGTTGGCGTGGGATTGGGCACCTACCCAACAATTGAGGACTTTAGGTTCGGGCAAGAAGTTGTGTTTTCCTGTGATGGTAGACCTTTTATTTCCTATGTTTCCCGCAGTTGGCTCCTCGACGAAGCAGGCGAGCGAGTGAAACCGCTCGGAACGGAATCTGGGTATTGGCGACCACGGCCTGAACGTCAATTCGAACTAGTTTTGGCACACCCAACCGGTTTCTCCGAAATCTATCTGGGAGAAACAGAAGTTCTCGGTTTAGATAACGCAAAAATCACGAGTGCTCGGGCAACCCTAAAAACCGATGTGGTGGTTCGTACTGAAAGCGCCAAGCCGTACATCCACGGTGAGCGGCTTTACGGATTGTTCGACTCCCAACTGATGTGGACTTTTGACATGGCCGCGATGGACCAGCCCATGCAGAATCACCTTTCGGCGAAGTTACGCCCAGTAGTTGAAGACCTGTAAATACCGTGGAATCAACACCGTGGGCGGATCGGCTCCGTGAGCAAGGTTTTCGCATTACTCCGCAGCGACAACTGGTGCTCGAGTCGGTTAATCAACTAGGTCACGGAACCCCCGAAGAGATTTTGTCCTCGGTTCAAAAGACTGCATCGGGTGTTAATCTTTCAACGATCTATCGAACACTTGAAGTATTGGAAAGTGTTGGTCTGATCACCCACACGCACATAGGCCACGGGGCACCCGTTTACCATTCACAAGAAGAGTCACCACATATTCACCTTGTCTGCGATGACTGCAGCGAAGTGACGAGTGTTCCGGCTGCAGCTGCAGCTGCATTTTCACGCGAAATGCGCGACACTTACGGATTCACGGCCCACATGACTCACATGGCAGTGACCGGTCTATGCCAAGTTTGTGTAGAAAAATTGGAGTTGAAATGACATGGATAAAATAAAGATCACACCAATCCCAGCGCCCGAGACAGATCTTGACTTCGGTGTTGCCTGGCATTACGGGGACCCGCATCGCGAACAGCGCCTGCTTGTTGCCGGCGAGGCCAGTGTGGACCTTTCCCACTGGGGTGTCGTCACCGTCACCGGTGTTGATCGACTGTCATGGTTACACAGCCTGACCACCGCGTTTCTTGACAACCTCGAACCTCACGTCTCTCGAATCGCGCTCATTCTCAGCCCGCACGGACACGTTGAACAAGAACTGCACGTGGTTGACGACGGCGAAACAACCTGGTTGATCACGCCTCCGAACACTGCAACCGCGCTGACCACCTACCTCAATTCAATGCGGTTTATGCTGCGAGTTGACATTGCTGACGTCAGTGAAGAATTCGCCGTGGTCTGGGAGCCGGTGCACTCAATCGACCGCGACGCTGACCACAACGTCATCACCTGGCTCACCCCCGACGAGTTCGCCGGAGCCGACAATGCAGGAGAGACATACGTGGACAAGTACGTTGTCGCCCGCCCTGAACCATTCCTTGGCCGGCAAGTGATTGTTCCTCGAGCGATGTTGGCAGAGCGACTTGATCTATTCCCCCATCGCGCTGGCACTTGGGCCTACAACGCGATCCGCACCGCTGCTGCTGTTCCCCAGTTAGCGCACGAAACCGATCACAAATCATTGCCCCACGAATTAGGTTGGATCGGCTCCGGTGTTCACCTACAGAAAGGTTGCTACCGCGGCCAGGAAACCGTCGCTCGTGTTTACAACCTCGGCAAACCACCTCGACGACTAGTGCTGCTGCACCTTGACGGCAGCGAGAGCGATCTACCCGCGCACGGCGACGAGGTCGCAACCGTCGCCGGCAAAGTAATTGGTTTCATTGGAACCGCCGCGCGGCACTATGAACTCGGACCCATTGCAACAGCGGTGATCAAACGATCAACCCCCATTGACGAAACATTGCATGTCATGCACGAAGGAAATGTGATTACCGCAAATCAGGAAATCGTCATCTCGGCCAATTAAATGGTCGGCCGGTCAAAAACGTTGTCAATCAACGTCGATGATTAATGTCATTGGCCCAGCATTTGTCAGCGAGACATTCATGTCGGCGCCGAACTTTCCTTGGGAAACGTGTGTTCCCAACTCGCGCAACTTTTCAACAACCGCCTCCACGAGTGGCTCAGCAACCTCGCCCGGTGCTGCCGCATCCCACGTGGGGCGACGACCCTTGTTCATCGATGCATAAAGTGTGAATTGACTAATCACCAGCATGGGCAATCCCAATTCACCTGCACTAAGTTCGCGTGGGGAACCTGGAGCGACACACACCTGATCAAACTGCGAAATGAACTCCTGATCGAAAATCCGCAGTCCATGAATTTTCTCGGCTAATTTACGTGCTGAAGCCACGGTGTCGGTGTGGGTAACCCCCACAAAAATGACGACGCCAGGTCCGGTGAATGAACCGATCACCTCAAAGTTGACGCTAACGCTGCCATCTATGGCACGTTGCACTATCGCTCGCATTTCCCAAGCGTGTCATGATCAACCTATGGGCATTGATGCGGGACCATTCGTTAACGCTCCTCGCAACGCCGCCGTTCCCCTCGCCGCGTATTCGCGCAATGGGCACACCGAGGGTGTCTTTTACGGACACGCGGTTGTGCTTGACCCCGACGGAAGCATCTCCCGCAGTTGGGGGAGCACCACCCAAGAGTTTTATCCGAGATCTTCGAACAAGATTGGCCAAGCGAGCGCAATGGCCCAAGCTGGGTTGACGTTGCCGCAACATCTGCAGGCCCTCACCGCTGCCTCGCACTCGGGTGAAGCTTTTCATCTTGCCGGGGTCCGCGAGATTCTGGCGAGTGTGGACTTGACTCCTGGTGAATTACAGACTCCAGATGATTACCCACTAGATATTGTTGAGAGAGATGCGTGCATTGCTCGAGGTGAAAAGAGATCACCAATTCTGATGAACTGTTCCGGCAAGCACGCCGGCATGTTGGCAACCTGCGTCCTAAACGGTTGGGATATCAGGACGTATCTGGCGCCGGAGCATCCACTTCAAGTGGCCGTGACTGCAAAACTTCAGGACATGTCTGGCGAGGCGATCACCTTTCAAGGTGTTGATGGGTGCGGGGCGCCGGTACACGCTTTAACACTTCCCGGACTTGCCCGGCTCGCGCGCTCGGCGGTTGTGGCCGCGGTCGGAAGCCCGGAACGAACAGTTGCTGATGCCATGCGAGCGCACCCGCAATATGTCGGCGGTAGTAGGCGTGATGTCACCCATTTCATGTCTGCGGTACCCGGACTACTTGCAAAAGACGGCGCATTTGGGGTGTACACCGCAGCGTTCCCCGACGGACGTGCCGTTGCCCTCAAGATTGAAAGCGGCGCAGAACAAGGTCGCAACGCGGCAATGGCTGGACTGCTGATGTACATGGGGGTCGCAGAGTCGGCGGTCGAATTCTATTCGTCTCAACCGATTTTTGGCGGTGGCAAAATAGTCGGAAGCACGTATCCGACCCTGACATGACTTCGGTCCAGCGCACAATCGGCATTGGTGGCGCAACCCTGATTGGGCTTGCATCCATGATCGGGACGGGTGTTTTTGCATCATGGTCACCCGCGTACTCCCTCGCGGGGTCAGCGCTGCTTATCTCCCTATTGATTGCCGCTCTCATCGCAACTCTCAACGCAATTTCTAATGCACGGCTGGCGCGGATCTTTCCACAATCTGGTGGCGGCTACGTATACGGGAAAAACTGCCTCGGGAGCAATCCTGCTCTCATTGCCGGGTTTTCATTTTTAATCGGAAAGACTGCCTCGGCTTCGGCAGCAGCACTCGTCATCGGCGCCTATCTTGCTCCGGACCATTCAAGAATTGTCGCGGTGCTGGCCGTGATCATCGTCTTAGCTCTGAATCTTCGAGGGCTGAAATACTCGCTCATCGCAATGGCGCTGAGTGTCTCAATAGTTGTTGCAATCATGGGGTCCCTCATTTTATTTTCCCAAGCAAGCCAGAGCCTGTCGGTGACGAGCGCACTTCCCTCTGACCTTCCCCCTGAGCCGACGGTAGTGTCCACGCTCGCCGCTGCTGGAATTCTTTTCGTGGCTTTCGCCGGGTACGCGAGAATCTCTGTCATCGCCAGCGAAGTTAAACGCCCTACGTTGATCATCCCGTTAGCAGTTGGTCTGAGTTTATCCATTGTTCTTGTTCTGTACTTCTTTGTTGCGAGCTCACTTCTTGCCGCCCCGCAAACATTGGAATCCAGCACTCCACTTGAGGCGTTGGCTAGGGTCTTTGGTTACCCCGTGTGGCTCATTCAAATCGGAGCCCTACTCGCCGCGGGTGCAGCACTGTTCGCGCTGATGGTTGGAATTGGCCGGATGATGTACGCGATGGCGCTCGATGGGCCACTGCCTTCTTCCCTGGCGCTGGTGGCTGGCCCACGTGCTGTGCCAAGGCGAGCCGAGATCCTGACAAGCGTCATCGTCCTCGCCTTAACGGTTTTCGGTGGAATTGGCGTCAATTTGGCCGTATCAGGCTTCTTTGTCCTGTGCTACTACGCCGTGGTTCAGTTCGCCAGCATGACCAGGGAGGGGAACCCGGTGATCCGGTGGATTATTCCCGGTGCCGGGCTGTTCGTGATGACACTCGTTGTTGGCTCGTTGGTGCTGAGCACACTCGGTTAGCCGTGCGGAATTATTGCTTTTTTTAACGCCGAAAATGCCACAAATAGGTTGATAACAGGCAAGAATTCCGCACAGCAACTGCACTTATGAAACTGTGAACTGTTCATTCGAGTTGTCGGCGAATAAGGCGAAATGGAGGGTGGAATATCCAGGTTTCCCCAATTTTCTCGACGGAATATCTGGGCTTGTGGCCCCTCGGTCGGTCCGGCCAAGACCATCCATGGGGAAAAGGGGAGTCGCAGAAACCCAAGATGGTGACCGTAATCAAAGTTGGTGTGCGGGTGAAAATTGCCGGATATCAAGGGCCTGCTAGCGGGAGCGAGCACTAGCGTTTGCAATTGCAAGCACAAGGGTGCATACTGGATGCATGGCCGGAATAGATGTCAGTGGAATCGGATCCTTTATTCGGGATCAGCGCGACCAAGCGCAAATGTCGCTGCGCCAGCTTGCAAAGGCTGCCGAGGTATCAAATCCTTATTTGAGCCAGGTTGAGCGCGGACTACGCAAGCCCAGTGCAGAGATCCTTAACCGGATTGCGCAAGGGCTGCGAATCTCCGCGGAGACCCTCTATGTGCAGGCCGGCATTCTCAGCGATCGCGCGGGCGATGAAGTCGTCACAACGGCGATCGCCTCGGATCAAACGTTGACCCAGCGCCAGCGCACGACCCTGCTGCAGATCTACGCGGCTTTTCAGTCCGAAAATGATGCTCATTCGGAATCCCACACCGAGACAACGACCGAAACCAATTCCCAAGAAAACGAACCAGAAAATGAAAGAGGATGACATGTCTGAAGAAATGAAAACATCAGGTAAATTCAGCTTCCTCGGCGTCGAACTGCCGAAGATCGAATTACCTAAAATCGACATCCCAGCGGTGAACATGGATAGCGTCAACAACGCCTTAGATACGGTGAAATCAGCCGCAAAAGAGGGTTACACGACCGCAACCGAAGCCGCCACGAAAGTACGGAACAGCGCCGGGCAGACGGTGACACTCGTACGCGAAGTAATTGGCGTGTGAACCAGTAACTTAAGAATCCCGCCGGGAAACCGGCGGGATTCTGCTTATCCGCAAGGTGTCGGTTACCATGGGGATATGGGTTTTGAGTCACTTATCGTTTATGCATTGTGGGCAATTTTATTAGCGGTCAAAATTTTTGCCTTCGTTGATGCAATCCGCAGACCGGGCGATTACTTCCCCGTGATCGGGCGCCAAACAAAGTTGTTGTGGGTGGCCATGACCGGGGTTTCCGTCCTGGCCGGGCTGGCCCCCTCCCTAGCACTCTCCATTTTTGGCATCGCGGGTACCGTCATCGCTTTGATCTACCTGTTTGATATTCGACCAAAAATGATTGAAATCACCGGCCGCAAGTACTAATCGGAAGGGTGGAACTTGTGTGGCGGGTAATTTCATGACAGTCTGCATATCAGCAAGGGGAGTATCCCTATCGCCGATAGTCCGTCAATACGGCCCTCTCACGGGGGCCCGGGCTACGGGTCGGTCTTTCACCGATGGAGAGACCTTGTGGAGCGCAGTCGTTGCAGCCCTGCACAAGGAGATGATTCATGAATAAACCTCAATGGGCTCAACGTTTTACCAACTCGTGGGCATCAATGCCCACTCCGATCCGGCGGGTGCTCGCCGCTTCCGTGGGAATAGTCACCCTCGTGGTTGGCGTAATGCTTCTGGTGCTACCCGGTCCAGGATTACTCGTGATGCTCTTAGGACTTGCCATTCTCGCAACCGAGTTCGCTTGGGCGAGGCGAAGTATCCGTCACGTGAAGCACCACGGAAATCGGGTCGCACGGGGAATTAAACGTAAGAAAAAACCTGACACCAATCCAGATGGGACCACACCAAATGAGTAAAGCCACGTTCATGAGCGCAACCGCAGGAGTACTCGGAATCGGATTATTACTTACCGGGTGTGGGCAAGCACAGAACGCCATCGACCAGGCTCAATCACTCGTGTCAAGCGCTCAAACTCTCGCCCAAGCATGTACCGAAGCGTCGGCGGCATGGTCACCGGATGCGTCGATTGATTCAGCAACGTCGGGTTTGCAGGCAGCAGTTGGCAATGTAAGTGAGGCGCTCACTGCTGATCCGACCCTGCCAGGAGCATCCACGTTGCTCGCCCAACTGGAGAGTGCACTTGGCGATCTACAAGGAGCCCAAGACAGCGCTGCTGCAGCTGCATCCACCGCAGCAATTAAGTCAGCCTGTTCACTCATTGGCGGCTAAAAAAAAGGATTGGTCCTACTTCTTTCTTCCTTGAGCAGCGACGGCGGCTGCTGCAGAAATCGCAGCTTGCGGATCGAGGTATTCACCACCGGGAACGATTGGCTTGAAGTTTTCGTCGAGTTTGTAAACGAGGGGGATTCCGGTGGGAATGTTGAGGGCAGCGATGTCTTCATCGGAAATGTGATCAAGGTGTTTAACCAGTGCGCGCAATGAATTACCATGCGCAACCACGAGCACGATCTCATTGCGGCGAAGGTGCTCAGCAACAATAACGTCCTCCCAAAACGGAATGAGTCGGTTGACAACATCGGCTAAACATTCGGTTCGTGGCACAGCTTGCGGCGGGAGCGAGGAATAGCGCGGATCCGAATTTTGCGCGTATTCACTATTCGGATCGATGGGCGGCGGCGGGGTGTCATAGGAGCGCCTCCATAACAGGAATTGGTCTTCACCAAACTCGGCGAGAGTCTGCGCCTTGTCTTTTCCTTGAAGTGCCCCGTAATGACGCTCATTGAGTCGCCAGTTCCGTACTACCGGAATCCACAACCGTCCACAAGCATCAAGTGCAATCTGTGATGTCTTGATCGCGCGTTGGAGTAAAGAAGTCATGACCACGTCGGGGAAGAGGCCAGCTTCGGCAATGAGCTCTCCACCTTTTTGCGCTTCGGCGCGACCTTTGTCATTAAGGTCAACGTCAACCCAACCGGTAAAAAGATTCTTAGCATTCCATTCGGATTCTCCGTGGCGCAAAAGGATCAAGGTGTAGACGGATTCACTCATATGCGTATCTTGCCGGATCGCCTTTGAAGATCATGGCTGCGGTTGAATGAGGTGGGCGAATGCGTCAAGGTTTTCAGTCGATTCCCCACGGCTAATCCGCCATGCCCATTCCTTTCTAATTGCGGTTGCAAAACCCATTTCCAAGATTGTGTTGAACGCGCCGTCTGAATACTGCGAGATACATCCGATCAATCGATCAAGTTCAGTTTCATCAATGGCACGCAGTGGAATTCGACCAGCCAGGTAAATGTCGCCGAGGTTGTCGAGCGCGAACGTGACCCCATACATCTTCAAGTTGCGCTCCATTAGCCAGCGATAAACCTCCTCGTGGTTTTCATCCGGCTTGCGAGAAACGAAAGCATTGAGGGTGAGTGCGGTGGTCCCGACACTGATCGAAGCAGTGGTACTAAGTTTATGGGTTCCCGGAATCGTGACAATAAAAATATTGTCGTTCTGAGAATACGAGAGTTGTGAGTCGATCAGAAATTTTTCAATTTTGCTACTGACGCTCACGTTGCAACCCGCGAATTTATCAATGCCCGATTGTAGGAATCCATCAATCCCGCGGTCGTGTTTTCCCAGCCGAATGCAGCCGCATGCATTCGCGCGCCACGGCTGAGTTCCTCTCGCGCTATCGGATTCGTCAGTAATTGATTCAAAACATGCGAATAAGCGATGGGATTGTGGCCATCGATGAGTCGACCGCTGACGTTGTCGGCAACGGCTATTTTCAAACCTCCGACAGCCGACGCGACGACCGGTGTACCGCACGCCTGGGACTCAATTGCCACCAAGCCAAATGATTCAGAATAAGAGGGAACAACGGTAAGGTCGGCCGCCCGGTACCAAGAAACAAGTTTTGCCCGACTTGTCGGCGGCTCGAATCGAATGAGGTCTCGGATACCCAGCTCAATCGACAGGTCGCGCAAAGCTTCGGGGCGATCGACCCCCGCGCCCGACATGCCGCCGCAAATCACAACGAGCAGTGAACTTCGCAGCTCGGGGCGCATCGCAATGAGTTCAGCAGCCGCTCTAATTAAAATGTCGGGCGCCTTAAGTGGTTGAATCCGGCCAACAAAAAGCAATACGCTGCTATCTAGGGGGATGCCTAATTCCTTGCGTGCGACTGTCTGAGATCCGGGTGAGAACAGTTCAAGGTCTACACCTGGATTTACGACGTCAATTTTTGTCGGATCGGCCGCATAAAGATTGGTGAGTTCGGCCGCTTCAAGTTCGGTGTTGGCGACAAGTCGTTGTGCTACGTCGACGACCTGCTGTTCACCAATGATCCGCATGTCTGGTTCGGCCTTGTCACCGGCGGCGAGCTCCAAGTTTTTTACTCGACCCATGGTGTGCATCGTGTGCACTAATGGAACGCGCCAACGTTCGGAGGCGAGCCAACCCACTTGGCCGGATAGCCAGTAGTGCGAGTGGATAAGGTCGTAATATCCCTCAGGTTTGGACGCTTCGGTTCGCAACACTCCCGCGGTAACGGCACAGAGTTGACCAGGTAGATCATTTTTAAGAAGTCCTTCAAAGGGACCGGCAGTGATGTGAATCACATTGACGCCGGGGGCCAGTTCAACCGTCGGCACCAAGGCAGAGGCGGTTGCCCGAGTGAAAATGTCGACGTCGATCCCGCTCTGGGCCAACCTTTTAGCTGTTTCCACAATGTAGACGTTCATGCCTCCGGCGTCACCAGTACCGGGTTGGTCAAGTGGTGACGTGTGGATGGAAAGCAGGGCAACGCGCATTTATCAAAACCTATTTCGTGAGAGATACAGCGACATAAGGTTCACCGGTGACGATGGTGACCACTCGTTTTGAGACGGATACGGCGTGATCGGCGTAGCGTTCGTAGAAGCGAGACAACAATGTTACATCGATTGCTTCTTCAACGCCGTACATCCACGTGGGGGACAGCACGATGGTGAAAAGCTCCCGGTGCAGCCGATCCATTTCTTCGTCGTGACGGGCAATATCGGCACAAAGACTGACGTCTTTAGTGGCGATTACCGATCCGGTCTTGGACACGATTGCTTCGGCTAAACCACCCATCTCGGCAAATGTTCCCCGGACCGACTGTGGGGCCGCCACCCTAGGGTGACGCATCCGTGCCTGCTTGGCGACGTGTTCGGCCAGGTCGCCCATTCGTTCGAGTGAACTTGAAATCCGCATTGCACCAAGAAGGACCCGAAGGTCGGTGGCAACAGGGGCTTGAAGCGCAATGAGTTCAAAGCAGCGTTCGTCGATGCTGGCGGTCAAAATGTCAACTTTGGCGTCAAAGTCAATGACGGCTTCAGCTAATTGCAGGTCCGCGTCGAGTAGGGCTTGGGTTGCCCGGTTCATTGCTGAGCCAACAAGTCGAGTTACTTCAACGAGATCGGCGTTGATGTTTTCCACCTGCTCGTAATAAGACTCACGCATGCTGGCCCCACTTCCGTTAAGTGATCTAAGCCTACGCCCATCATGGGGATGTGCGAGCACGGTAAGTGAATGGCAGGCAAATGCAAAGTAAATTTTAGGTTCAGTTGGTGAAACCTTGTCTAAACATTCATGTGTTAGACCACTTTTTGGGAAGTGCCGTCCACCCAAACCCCTAAGATTATTTGCATGGCGCTGAGGAAAAGGGGGGAGCTTGACGGGGAAGGCCGCCGTCCGGCCGCTATCTACCCGTCAGTCTCTGAAGAAATAGTACGGATTCTTTCCATCATTCCCTCGGCATCGCTCGTTGTGGCGCCTGATGGCACCGTGCTGCGGGCCAGCTCTCGGGCGCTCACGCTGGGAATTGTGAATCGTAACTCGGTCGCGGTGCCCGATATTGCCGAAATAGTGTCGAAAGTCGCGAATGATGGCTCACCCCGCGAGCAGGTGCTACGAGTGCGTCGACCACCGTTGGGCCGTGAATTACTCGAAGTCAAGGTGCGCGTAGCACCTCTCAACTCCGGAGCAATTTTAGTGCTGATTGATGACCTGGCCGAGGAACGCCGAGTGGATGCCGTCCGACGTGATTTTGTTGCCAACGTCAGCCATGAATTGAAAACTCCGGTCGGGGCGCTCTCACTCTTGGCAGAGGCCGTGTTGAGTGCGGCCGACGACAAAGAACAGGTTGAACACTTCGCCGAAAAAATGCAGGTCGAATCAAAACGATTGTCGAATCTGATTCAAGATGTCATTGACCTGTCACGGTTACAAAGTGATGACCCGATGAACCGAGCAGAACTGATTGAAACCGACCAGCTGATTAATCGTGCGATCGAAGAGGTGAGAACCCTCGCTGGTGGTCTTGGAGTGGAAATTATTCGTGGTGAACCCGAAGATTCAGTCATTCTGGGAGATCGTGGACAACTCCTGACGGCGCTTCGTAACCTGTTGACGAACGCGATTAGTTACTCGGGGGAGAACACGAGGGTTTCGGTGACCTCGCGTGAGATTGACGCGATCGTGGAGATTTCGGTCAAGGATGCAGGGATCGGAATCCCGTCACATGATCTGGATCGAGTCTTTGAACGCTTCTACCGGGTTGACCCTGCGCGCTCACGCGGCACCGGTGGAACCGGCCTTGGTCTGGCGATCGTTAAACATGTGTGTCAAAACCACGGCGGCGAAGTCGTCGTGTGGTCTGAAGTGGGAACTGGTTCAACTTTTACCCTACGAATCCCCTCTTACAACCCCATGCTCGTCGATTCGCGCGATTCACACGAGTTCACGGTCGATACTCTCTCTGTCGTGAAAGGTAAGAGCTCGTGACGCGAATTTTGATCGTTGAAGACGAGGACTCATTTTCTGACGCACTTTCGTTCATGTTGCGGCGCGAAGGATATGAAGTGTTCATTGCAGCAGACGGGAACACCGCGGTCACCGAGTTTGATAAGCACGGTCCGGATCTGGTTCTCCTTGACCTCATGCTTCCTGGAATCTCGGGTACGGAAGTGTGCCGGATTATTCGCGGTAAATCAACCGTCCCCATCATCATGCTCACCGCCAAAGACGGTGAGGTTGACAAGGTGGTCGGCCTAGAACTTGGTGCTGACGACTACGTGACCAAACCATTTTCATCACGTGAACTCCTGGCACGAGTGCGCGCCGTCCTGCGTCGCCACGGTGAGCAAGATGAACTGCTTCCACCAACGATTGAAGCGGGATCGGTCCGCATTGACATTGAACGACATGTCGTCTCCGTTCGTGGAGAGCACGTCACGATGCCGCTCAAGGAGTTTGACCTTCTCGAATTTCTGGTGCGAAATTCAGGACGGGTACTCACGCGAAACCAACTCATTGACCGAGTGTGGGGCGCCGACTACGTAGGGGACACTAAAACATTGGACGTCCATATCAAGCGTCTTCGGTCAAAAATTGAGATTGACCCCTCCAACCCCGTTCATATTCAGACGGTTCGCGGCTTGGGATATAAATTCGACATCTAGTTTGATAGCCTCCGATCCGTGAATTCACAGTGGTAGGTCTGAAGTGGTAGGTCTTGGCACGATTATCAACGTCGCCGCCATCGTTATCGGCTCACTCATCGGTGTTGGTTTAGGTCACCGGCTCCCCGAACGAACCCGCGCCGTCGTGACAGATTCCCTGGGCATGTTGGTGCTCGTTATTGCAGCCCTTAACATCGTCGCGCTTCGAGATCAAGATTGGATTAGCGAGGTTGGCGGTTCAGCCACCCTGCTCATTGTCTTGGGTTCACTCATCATTGGTGGAATCCTCGGGTCGTTTCTTCGTATCGAGTCGCGCCTGGAATCAGTCGGTGGCTGGCTACAAATGAAATTTTCACGAGGGGAGGGATCCGCAGGTCGGGCCCGTTTCATTGAAGGTTTCGTAGATGCAAGTCTCATCTTCTGTATCGGACCGCTTGCAATTCTCGGTGCTCTCTCAGACGGCCTCGGCACTGGCATTGATCAACTGGCGCTTAAGGCATCTCTCGATGGTTTTGCATCCATTGCATTTGCAGCATCCCTTGGCTGGGGGGTCATCGCCTCCGCGGTATCGGTCGGCATTGTGCAAGGATTTTTCACGATCCTCGCAGTTTTCGCCGGTCCATTTCTATCCAGCGCAATGATCGCTTCGATCACCGCAACCGGTGGAGTGTTGTTAATCGGTGTTGGCCTTCGCGTACTGCGCATCAAGTCAGTGGCCGTGGGTGACTTGCTACCGGCACTGATTGTCGCGCCAATTTTGACCGTGCTTGTCGCGGCCTACGTCTAGGGAACGGGTGGGCGCCGACATTAGATTTACGGCGTAATGTCAGCGTAAATACCTGTCGGTGGAACGACCATGATGTCGGATTCAGTAACGCCAGCTTTGGTGAATTGAAGCCCGAATGGGACATAGGAGCTGATGGCTGCGTTGAGCCCGGCAAGGTTAACGAAATGGACCGCATCCCAGGCGAATGAGATTGATTCGCCAGGTCCAATTTCGACGGTTTCTCCGGTAATTGTGGCGGGTTGTCCGCCGAGCATCGCGGCAACCAAGGTGTCAGACTCGGTACCTTGATTGGTAATCCGCATCAGGACCGTGGCATTGCCTGCTTCGTCTTGGACGGCGGTGGCGTTATCGACCGTGATTTGGCCAGCCTCGAGGGCGTTTCCATTACCGGAAGGTTGGGTTGCCTGCACACTCGTGGTGGCGCCTTGGCCGTTGTAGCAGCCCGCGAGACTCAAACTGAGTAGGCAAAGCCCGGCAGCGGACAGGGCTACGGACCGACGCCGGCCAGGGTAGGGAATTGCAACAGGTCGGTTCACTGTCGCAGGATACAAGGGTGGGGTTTTCGGGACCCAGCCGAGCAGGGGATTTCCTCACGGTCTTAGGGGCGCCTCTCACTG
>Ga0209702_10001585_pt1 | contig 42885 bp, 44 predicted proteins | sample FRY01_FD_187210 | JGI IMG/M metagenome (GOLD analysis project Ga0209702, IMG submission 187210) | Freshwater microbial communities from Lake Fryxell liftoff mats and glacier meltwater in Antarctica - FRY-01 (SPAdes) (version 2) | ecosystem: Environmental > Aquatic > Freshwater > Ice > Glacier...
GCTTGCGGGTTAAGCAATTCCACCACTTCGGCGTATTGTTTTTGCTGTTATATAGCTTACCACGGTGAGAGGGGCTAGAAACAAGCCTGTTGTTTATTACTCGCTTCGGCTCGATAGCTTGCGGGTCAAGCAATTCCAGCACCTAAGTAGCCACTCTAAGCAGATTTATGTTAGCACTTTTTAAGATTTTTATAAAGCTATTGGGTAAGCCAAGACAAGTAGATAAGTAAAGACCCCAGGGCGATGCCATAAGGCATTAGTAGATAGCGGTTTATTAAATAGTAGGCCTGTTTTGGCTGATTGAATATATTGCGCTTTTTTTTAGGTAGCTTCTTGTAGCTAGCCTGATAATCTCGCCAAATTCTTGGTGAATTCAGTAAAGTCCACGCCGAGACAAAAGTGATGATAATTCCTAAAACTAGAGTCGAGTAAGCTATGCCGGCGATAGCCATAATAAAAAGACCAATAAAAACAAACAGCGCACCGACGCTAGTTAAATAATTATCTCGAGGCATCTTAGTGATTATAATTTTCTGGCAAGTGCTCAAATAGCTGATTCATAGAATACTCTTTGCGCATTTTGACCATTGCGTCTTGCTTGGTTACACCAAGCTTGACGCCTGGATTGAGAAAATTCAATGGATCAAATAAAGCTTTGATTTCTTCAAAAAGCGAGTAGACTTTTGAGCCAAACATATCCTTTAGATATGGTCCACGCATTATACCGTCATTGTGCTCTGCTGTAATGCTGCCACCAAGCTTAATAACCAACTTATAATATTCGTCTGTCAGCTCAAAAATTTTTGCTCTATCTCGCATATTACCAAGATCAAGAAAAGGCTGAATATGCAAATTAGCGTTGCCTGCGTGCCCCCAGGTCGCTATTTTGACACCATATTTATCAAACAGCGCATAAGCACTCTCGAGGTATTCAGTCATTTTCTCTACGGGAACCACTCCGTCTTCTATTATAGGTAAGGCCTTCTTGGCGCCTTGCTGAGTCCATATTAAGGCAGCGGCGCTGCGGCGAATTCTCCAGAGCTTATCTTGCTCATGGGCTTGGTCTGTATTTTCGACTATTTTGGTGTATTCGGCTAAAATTTTTGCAGCCTTTTTAGCTTTTTTGTTACGGTCTTTTTGTTTGATGTCATCAAATTCAACAAGCAGTATTAGCTTAGGCATGTCATCAATGTCTATGCCTCTTAGCATCTCTGGCTTATTGTTACGAACAAAGTCAAGTGTGTGATGATCAACCATTTCGAGTGCACTTGGGCCTAAAGGCAGTAGCTTGCGAACTGCTTCTTCAGACTTTTTCAAGTCATCAAAGTGCGCCACCAACAAATTATTTTGAGGATTAAAAGCGGCTGTATGAAAAGTAATCTCAGAAACTATTGCAAGTGTTCCCTGTGAGCCAATAATTAGCTGACCTAAGTCAAATGAACCATCACTGCCTTTTACATCCCACAGATCATAGCCAGATGAATTTTTACTAACCTTGGGCTTAGAATTGCCTAAAGCGGCATGATTTTTAATTAGCAGCTGGTCTATTGTTCTATATAAATGGCCTTCAAAGTCTGACTGGGATTGCTTTTTCTTGAGTTCTTTTTTGTTAAGTCTTTTGGTCTCAATAACGTCGCCATTGCTTAAAATTACTTTTAAGCTTTTTACCCAGTTACGAGTAGCGCCATATTTGAGGGTTTTTTCACCAGAAGAATTGTTAGCCACGGCGCCACCAACAGTGCAATAGTCAATACTAGCAGGGTAAGGCGGTAGAAACCTCCAGTGGCTATGAAGTATGCTCTGCAAATGTGAGTAGATCATTCCGGGCTGAACAGTAACGGTGTTTGCAGTAATATCTTTGAGCCCTTTCATCGCTGCAGGAAATACCAAGACAGCACCGTCCCCAAGCGAGCCGCCTTCTTGGCCAGACCCTTTACCTCGAGCTGTCAGTGACATTTTTTTACCTTCTTGAGCCTGCCAGTTAAAATACTTGATGGTATTTACAACATCATCTTGGTTGTGCGGATAAATCACAATTTTGGGCATAACCTTAAAAATACTACCGTCTGTAGAAAAAAATTCTTTGGCTTCTTGTGAGGCTATAACGTGGCCAATAAGCTGTGCGTTAAGATCTTGAACAATAGATTTCATATTATATAGCATAACAATTTTATTGAGTTATTGCAAAGCTAATTTGACTATCTATATTGCAAGGTAGTAGAGTATACACAAGCATTATGCAAGCTAAAAAAGTAAACACCAGCAAAAAAACGCTAAAAACAGTGCCTCAAAACAAGCTATTGGCTAGTGTTCTTATTTTGGCAGCTTTAGTTGTTGGAGTGATTGTTGTCTACAATACTTTTGCAGGTGGCATCGCAGTCTTTAAAGACAATCCAGACTACTGGAGAGACAGAATAGGCTACTGCGAATCTGGTGGTAGATACGACAGATTAGGACCAAGTGGTCACACAGGCAAATACCAGTATGATTCTGGTACATGGAAAGGCGCGGTTGGCCCAGAGCTGGCTGCTCAGTACCCTCAGGCTTACCTGGCACCTGGTGATATTCAAGAAATGGCCTTCAACAATACTTTTGCCAGAAGAGGCACGCAACCCTGGAACGCTAGCTACAACTGCTGGATAAAAGGAGCTAACGTACCAGCCGCGGCAGAAGACCAAATTAGCTCTGTGGTAACAACAACTCTGACTCCCCCCAGCCCACCAGCCAAACCTTTTGGCGTCACATCAGGTAGCTACAATGTCATAGTAAACGGCCGCGTAACACTTAACGAATTGCCCATACCGGGTGTAGCAATTACTACTTGTAGCGCAGACCGAGTCGTTACAACAGATGCAGAAGGTAGATTCTCTTTTGCTGTACCAGCAAATAAAAACTTTTGCGTTAGGCCAACTGGCGGGATACCAGACGGTGCAATACTTACCAGAACATCTAACAATGTTGAGCACTCCAGCGAAAAGACTTTTGAAAATCAGCTTGCTGGGGTCAACTGCTACCGCCAGTTCTGGTGTTTTTTAGGGCCTAGCTACACCTGGGATAGAAGTCGCGATGCAGGATATAACTTCTTTTATAGTAAGTCGTAACGGTCTTTTTTAAAATAAGCTAGCACCGTTAAAATTAGGCTAATGAACAATTTAAAACATTATTAGATCAGCTACCTGAGACTAGCCTTTGTAGCTTGCTTGGTTAGCACAAACCACTTGTAGCTATCTAAGAATCTGTTGCTTGGCTCAACCATTTTATTTGCTGAAAGCCCACCAACGGCATTGTTTTGGGCGTAATTATAGTATGGGCTGTAGAGCATGATAGCTGGAACTTCTTTGGCCCAAAGTTGCTGAAAAGCCGAATACCTACTGCTCCTATAGGCCTGGTCTTTTGCTGTTCTGCCAGTCTCAAGCAGTCTGTCGGCTTCTGGGCTAGAAAACTGGCTCAGATTTAGGCCGGGATCTTTTATTTGTGACGAGTGCCAGTAGGCATAAACGTCTGAATCGATTCCTAAATCTTGACCAAACAAAAGTACGTCATAGTTGCGCGGCCTAATGTAGTTTTGCTGTAAATCATCAAGAGCAACAGCTGTAACTTCAGAATCTACACCTACCGCAGCCCACATTTCTTGAACAGACTTTGCCACTTCTTCATAGACTGAGTCTTTGGCTGTGACAATTTTTATCTTGCTATTTTTAAGCTGTCTGCTACTCAAAGTAGAGATTATTTCTCTAGACTTAGCTTGGCTAAAATCATATCTTGCTACAGTACTATCAAAACCTGCGTAGCCAGCCAAGATGGGATAGTCTACCTTTACGGCTTGGCCGTCTAGCTGGTCACTGACTATACTATTTTTGTTAGTGGCATAAGCTAGGGCAGTTCTAAGTCTCACATCACTAACTGCTGGTGAGGTGATGTTAAAAAACAGCGCGCCGTAAGCCGGAACACTCAGGTGGTTGATCTTTAAGTCGTTGATTTGTTTTGCTTTTCGCTCAACAGATGGCTTATTTACTGCAAAGCCGTTGATCTGTTTTTTTAGATAGCCATCTAAGAAATCATCACTAGACTGATACTGTAAAAATCTAAACTGCTCTAGATATGGAGACCCTAGATAATATTGCTTAAAGCCGTCGAGTACTAGCTCGCCAGCGTCATCTTTTATTTCTCTTAGCTTAAACGGGCCGCTACCAATTGGTCTTTGATTAAACTGATTTGTTCTTAGAAGTGACGGGCGAATATTGCCGAGAATATGCTTAGGTATAATACCAACTGTTGCATTGAACAAAAAAGGTGCGTAGCTACTTGGCAGTGCTAGTCTGACTGTAGAGGAGTCTAGTGCCTCAGCTTTAACCCCCAGCCAGTTAGTAGCCAACGGGCTTCTAGTGTCTGGATTCTGAATTGTGTTTATTGTAAAAATTACATCATCTGCTGTCAATATTGTGCCATCTTGCCATTTTATGTTTGGTCTTAGCTTGAAAGTATAAGTTTTCTTGTCGGCGCTTATTTCCCAGCTAGCAGCCAGATCGGGTGCTATTTCTCTTTTTGAATCTACTTTTGTTAAGCCACTAAAAACCACTGCAGAGACATCTGAAGTAGCCGAATTATCTGGAAAAAGTGGATTTACGCCTTTTACAGAGCCACTCAAACCCTCAGCGTACACACCGCCAGAAGTAGGGGCTTGGGTTAGAAAGCTATTGTTTAATTGAATATTTTGTTGCCAGAACCCAAATAGACTTATTCCTACTACCAGTGCCCAGAGTAAGAAAATTTCTTTAGTGCTGCCTAGCTTTTGCCAGCCCCCATAGATATGTCTTTGTGAATAATGCAGTAGCCAGTTCTGCCAGATCATGACGCTATGCCGAAAACGACGGCTGTTTCTTTTGAGCTGAAATTTGAAGTAAGAGCTCATCTAAGCCTGTGGAACGAGCAATAAGCCTATCAAGCAGCCAATAAAAATAGTTGCTAGTACTATTGTAGTAATAAAAAGTGCTCGTTCTGCACCTCTTTTGGTACGATAAAAGCTTGACTCTCCCCCAAAGGTAGAGCCAAGTCCACTGCCTTGATTTTGAAGAAGTACAGAAATAATTAGCATAACGCTAGATATAACTGATACTACTGACAAAATGTTTTTCATGAGTTTTTCTCCTTTAGAATAAATAAATCAAAAAAGTAGTTGACGAGCCAAACTATTACCACTGCACCAGCTGCTGCTCCCCATGACTTAATCTGAAAAGCTGGATAAATTCGGCTAGTTATAAAAAGCATTAGTGAATTAACTACAAGTGTGAAAAGGCCAAGTGTCAAAACTATTGCTGGCAGGCTCAAGATTATCACAATTGGTTTAATAAGTGCATTTACTAGCCCAAATATTAAACTTGCTAAAATCAAGACCGTAAGGCGATCGCCATAGTCTACGCTGCTAAATACCCAGGCTGCGGCAAATAGCCCAATTGCGTTTGCTAGCCAGCTCCATAAAAATCTTTTTAACACAGCTCTATTTTACCAGAAAACAGGCTATTTGAGAAGATATAGTCTAGCCTTTTAGACCTAGACTCTCAAATATAATCTTAGCTTTTGATGCTCCTACAACTCGAGCCACTTCTTCTTGACTTGCCAGTTTTAAACCCCGAACACTACCAAAGCTTCGAACTAGTTTTTTTTTGGCGACGGGGCCAATTCCAACGATGTTATCAAGCTCAGAGCTTTGAGTTCTTTTTTTGCGTACAACAGTGTGGTAACTTACAGCGAAGCGATGAGCTTCATCTCTTATTCTCTGTACCAAATGTAACACCGGTAGATTATCATCAAAATTAAAGTTTAAATATTCTAACTCATGACTGTTGGTGTCGCTCAACTTAGGCGACGGCCTGGTACTACTTTTTTGAATTATAGTCTCATAGCGCTTAGCGAGCCCAACAGTAGGAATTGCAATGTCTAGCTCTTCAAGAGCAGCAAGCGCGGTACTTAGCTGCCCCTTACCACCGTCTACAATAATAAGATCTGGCCTTTGCCAAGCTAAGTTGCGACTAGAAAAACGCCTTAAAAGCGTCTCTCGCATCATAGCAAAATCATTTGGGCCTGGAGTTTGCATTTTGAAGTGTCGGTATTGTTTTTGGTCTGGTATTCCAGAAGTAAAAACCACCATGCTGCTCACCGCGTCGCCTCCCGCAAAGTTTGAAATATCATAACACTCTATTCGCTTGGGAATACTTCTCAAGCCTATTGTCTGAGTCAGCTCAGTCATTGCCTTGTCTAGTGAGATATCAAAAGTCTCTTCTTTACCAAACACTATTTTGGTAGACAAGCCCTGGAGTGCCAAGAACTGGTTTCTAAGCATTGCAGCAGACTCATACTCTTTATTTTTGGCCTGTTTTTTCATTTCTTTCCCTAGGCTTTTTACTAGATACTCACTTTTTCCAGAAAAAACCAGCATAAGTTTGCGGATATTGCTTTTATACTCTTGTTTTGAGATATCTGGTGCTGGCAATACTCCAATCTGATAATCTAGCTTGCTTTGGTAGCTACCGGCGGGCTTTGAGTAATACGGGAAAATTCGCCGCAAGTACCTCAGGGCCTGCCTTACTTGGTAGCCAGCGACAAAAGGGCCAAAATATCGAGCCTTGTCGTCAGACGGTCTGCGCACAAGTGTTACTTTAGGAAAATCTTCATATATAGTTACTTTAATATATATAAAGTTCTTATCGTCTTTAAGTTCAACGTTATAAATAGGCTTATGGCGCTTGATGTATTCAGCCTCTAGAAACAATGCCTCTATTTCTGAGCTTGCCACAATCCACTCGACAGAATAGATATTACTAACCAGTAGTGGAGTCTTAAGATCTTGGTGTTCTTTTTGAAAATATGAGTTGACTCGTCTTTTTAGAATTGAAGCTTTTCCAATATATATAATATCACCCGATTTATTATAGAAAAAATAAACTCCTGGTAGAGTTGGTAGTTCTGATAGCTTGGCTTTTAAACTTGTGTTCATAATTCACTAATTATACCCTAGTACCGCGAGAGTAGTTAAATTTAACAGCCTATTTACTTGATTTTATTGGTATTTCTGTTATTATAAGGCTGAATTGCACCTATACCACCTTATAGGAGGTGAAATAAATGAAAAGCTTCAGAGAAATAATTCTCCAACACGCTAAAAATTCAGAAGAAGAAAATGAGATAGCTGAGCTGCTAGAAAAGTTCATAGAACATGAAAACAGTACAGCTGAGATCAACCTTTCTTCGCTTTCAAGAGCACAGATCAGCTCTCTTCGTGAGCCCATTGCTGAGACTGTTGATAGGCTCAAAAATAAGTACGGCTTTCTGCCGCAAGAATTGTTAGATATCTCTGAGGCAAGTAGCCAAGCACGGCCTCAAGATAGCTAAATACACTCCCCCTATTGCATTGATGGGGGGTTTTAACTTTAAAGCAGCCTTTTGAGATATTGCCCGGTATGAGAATTTTTTATTTTGGCTATTGCCTCTGGTGAGCCTTCTCCAACAATCGTTCCGCCGCCACTACCACCTTCTGGGCCAAGATCGATAACCCAATCTGCGCACTTAATAACATCTAGATTGTGCTCAATAATAAGTACACTATTACCCATCGCAACAAGCGCCTGCAAAACTTCTAGCAGCTTACGCACGTCTTCAAAATGCAAGCCGGTAGTGGGCTCATCTAAGATATAAAGAGTTCTACCAGTTGCTCTACGGCTTAGTTCTGAGGCTAGCTTAATACGTTGCGCTTCACCTCCTGAGAGCGTAGTAGCAGGCTGACCAAGCTTAATATAGCCTAGTCCAACACTGCGAAGCGTCTCTAGCTTACGTGAGATAGAAGGAATATTGGCGAAAAATTCGCAAGCCTTGTCTACTGTCATCTCTAAGACATCAGAAATATTCTTGCCTTTATAGACTATCTCTAGGGCCTCTCGGTTATATCTTTTGCCGTGGCAGGTTTCGCAAGTCACATAAACATCTGGTAAAAAGTGCATTTCAATTTTAATTATTCCATCACCCTTGCAGGTTTCGCAGCGACCACCCTTGACATTAAAACTAAATCTACCAGAGCTATAACCGCGAATCTTGGCTTCTGGTACCATCGCGAAGAGATCTCGGATATCTCCAAATGTGCCAGTATAGGTAGCTGTATTGCTTCTTGGGGTGCGCCCAATTGGGCTTTGATCTATGTCTATGACTTTGTCTAAATGCTCAACACCTTTTATTTCTCGATATTTACCGACTGGCACCTGACTACGGTGGTACTCTTGGCTAAGTTTTCGGGCTAAAATATCATTTATCAGACTAGATTTACCACTTCCTGAAACGCCACTAACAACCGTCATTATACCCAGTGGTATTTTTACATCTAGATTCTTAAGATTATGTTCGGTAGCACCAAGAATCTCTAAATACCTTCCGTCCAGCTTGCGGCGAGACTTGGGTACTTCTATAGATTTTTTACCACTTAGGTACTGGCCGGTGAGCGAGTTCTCTACTTTTTCAACTTCGGCGGGTGTACCTATTGCTACAACCTCACCACCATTTTCTCCAGCTAGCGGGCCAATATCTACAACAAAGTCTGCGGCTCTGATTGTATCTTCGTCATGTTCAACAACTATCACAGTATTGCCCAAATCTCGAAGGCTATTTAGTGTCTCAATAAGTCGATCGTTGTCTCGCTGGTGAAGGCCAATTGAAGGCTCATCTAAAATGTATAAAACGCCCATCAGGCTTGAACCAATCTGGGTGGCTAACCTAATTCGCTGAGCCTCACCACCAGCTAGAGTTGTAGCACTCCTATTTAGAGCCAAATAGCTTAGACCAACATTATTTAAAAATTTTAGCCTAGAATTTATTTCTTTAAGTATTTGTTCGGCGATAATCTTTTCATGACCTTCTAGTTTCATCTCAGAAAAATAGCCCAATGCCTGCTCAACAGTTAGCTCTGTGACATCAGCAATAGAATTACCCTGCACGGTAATTGCTAAGACTTCTGGCTTAAGGCGCTGGCCTTTACAGCTCTCACAGATTTGAGTGGTCATATATTTTTCAATTTCTCGCTTAACAAAATCACTGTCGGTCTCACGGTAGCGGCGTTCAAGATTTGGTATCACACCTTCGAATTTAGTTTTGTATGTGCGGCCCCCAGGGCCAGGAACCCCAATCTCTTCTTGCCCTGTGCCATAGTAGAGTATTTTTAGTTCCTTTGGGCTGAGCTTACTAAAAGCCTCGCTCAAACTAAAGTTATGGGCTTTTGCAACAGATTCTAGCAGCTTAGTGTACCAATTAAGTCGCTGGGTTGTTCTACTCCAGGGTCTTATTGCACCTTCTACAATACTTAGGCCTTTATTTGGGGCAATAAGATCTGGGTCGACAATCAAAAGAGACCCCAATCCCATACATTTTGTGCAAGCTCCATGAGGACTGTTAAAACTAAAGATTCTTGGTTCTATTTCTGGTAATGCAAAGTTTGAATCAACTGTAGTAAAGTGTTCAGAAAACAGCTGTTCTTGGTTGGTTTCAAAGTTTACAACATTGATAACACCCTCGCCCAGGTGCAGTGCAGCCTCAACCGACTCAACTAAGCGTTGAGGGTTTTCAGAGTCTACGTTGATTCGGTCAATTGCAATTTCAATGGTATGCTTTTTTTGTTTATCAAGAGCGGGTACTTCATCTATTTCCATTAGCTTGCCGTCGAGTCGCACGCGGGTATAGCCAGCTTTTTGGGCTTCTTCAAGCAAATGAATATGCTCACCTTTTTTGTCTTTGACGACTGGGGCGAGAATCACTATCTTAGTATTTTTAGGATATTTTTTGATTAAGTCAACAATTTGCTGAGGAGTTTGTTTGGTCAGTACCTCTCCCGTATTTGGGTCATGAGGTATTCCTATACGAGCAAATAATAGTCGTAAATAATCATATATTTCGGTAACTGTTGCAACTGTTGAGCGAGGGTTACGGCTAGAAGATTTTTGATCAATTGAGATAGCAGGGCTCAAGCCATCTATTTGGTCGACGTCGGGCTTTTCCATAAGACCCAAGAACTGGCGAGCGTAGGCACTGAGTGATTCTACATAGCGACGCTGGCCTTCGGCATAGATAGTATCAAAGGCCAGTGATGATTTTCCAGAACCAGACAGACCAGTAATAACCACCAGCTTATCGCGTGGTATTTCGAGACTTACGTTTTTTAGATTGTGCTCTCGTGCACCCTTTATAATAATTTTATCGTGTTGAGCCATAAATACAATGTTGGGAACAAATTCCTCGCAAATTAAGGCTCAATTGTACCACCAATGTCAATACTATTCAAGTACTTACTAGTTTGTTCTGGGCGTTATAGAATATCTCAATAATGATAATTACTTACTGATATAGCTACACAATATGCAAAATTTTGGAGATACACTTTACTGTATATAAGCCCGCACAAATGAGTTAGGCTTGCTCTAAATTGTCATTTGGCATTTCTGCTACTTTTGGGTTAGTAGCTAATTCTTTTTGTTCGCCGTTAACCGGTTCTTGAGCTGGGATTGTCATTGCTTCTATTTTTTGTTTGGCAGAAATATTCATTTGCTCTTGTTCCCAGCCATCTAAGCTAGTATATCTTGAGTTTTTGACCTTGCCGTTTTCGTCTAGTTCCTCCATAAGTACGGTTGATTTACCTTCAACTAGTACAATTGAAGTGCGCCAACCTTCGGTGTCGGTCTGGCCGTCTTCTCTTAGCACTGGCGCCTCTAGAGTTTGTGGTATACCTAGGTCTTCACCATTTGGCTCGATGGTTGATTTCCAATTCATAGCGCTAAATTTTTCTACAATGGCCTTAACGTTATTCCCATCTTTTTGATCTATTTCGGCTGAATCACCTTTTTGAGTAGTTTCTTTGGCAATTCGTTTGAGATCTTCAACAGTTTTAGCCTCTTCTCGGGTGGGCGGTATGATTGTCTCACTCTCGTCACCTCTTGGTCGTAAGGCTTCTGGGTTGTTGGTATCACTACTCATTTCTTACTCATCTTCTTTGAGTTCATGACATCTTTAACCTCTTCTATTTGGTCGCGAATTTCGGCAGCTTTTTCAAATTGCAAATTGGCAGCCGCAAGCTCCATCTGTTCAGTGAGCTGTTTGGTGATAAATAATAATTCGTCTTTAGGAACTTTTTTGAAATCAATATTTTCAATATCTGAGGTCTCGGCATCTTTTTCGGCCTGCATACTATCAGCTAGTGCTTTTTGTACTGTCACGGGAGTAATGCCGTGTTTTTTATTGTAAGCCTCTTGAATCTTACGACGATCAACTGTTATTTTTATTGCCCGCTGCATTGAGCCAGTCATCTTGTCGGCGTACATTATCACCTTACCATCTTGGTGACGGGCAGCTCTACCCATGGTTTGTATAAGAGATGTTTCTGAGCGCAAGAATCCTTCTTTATCAGCGTCGATAATTGCAACTAAGCTAACTTCTGGCAAATCAAGCCCTTCCCGCAAGAGATTGATTCCTATCAAGACATCGTACACCCCAAGTCTAAGATCTCGTAAAATATCAATTCGTTCTAATGTGTCTACATCACTATGCAAATACTGAACTTTTATGCCTAGTTCTTGAAGGTACTCGCTCAAGTCTTCGGCAATCCGCTTGGTCAGCGTTGTGACTAATGTTCGCTGCCCTCTACTGGTACGATCTCGTATCTCGGCCAGTAAGTCGTCTACTTGATTTTCGCTAGGCCGCACTTCTACTTCTGGATCAAGTAAGCCAGTAGGGCGAATTACTTGCTCAGCCACTTGAGTGCTTCTACTTAGCTCATAGTCATTCGGGGTTGCAGATACATAGATTACCTTATTGATATGACGCTCAAACTCACTAAAATTTAGTGGGCGATTGTCTAGAGCTGACGGCAAACGAAAGCCGTGCTCAATAAGAGTTTGCTTACGAGCCTTATCGCCGTTATACATTCCTCCGACTTGAGGAATACTAATATGACTTTCGTCAATAAACATCAAAAAGTCATCTGGAAAATAATCCATAAGTGTGGCCGGCTGAGACCCTGGCTCACGATTAGTAAGATACCTGGCATAGTTTTCAATTCCTTTAACGTAGCCTGTTTGCTCTAGTATTTCTAAGTCGTACTTTACGCGAGACTCGATTCGCTGAGCTTCTATGGCCATATCTTTACTTTTATACCAGCTCACTCGCTGATCGGCTTCTTCTTGAATTTTCACCATTGCTTGAGCTAAGTGTTCGCGAGGAGTGACATAGTGCTTGGCTGGAAATATGGCAAGTTTTTCGAGACTTTCAACAACTTCGCCGGTCAGATAATTGATTTTTTTAATAGCCTCAATTTCGTCACCAAAAAATTCAATTCTATAGGCACACTCTTCTCCGACAGGAAATATATCCAAATTCTCACCTCTTATTCTAAAGCTACCTCGCTCAAATGCCATATCGTTGCGCTGATACTGTATGTCGTTGAGCTGGCGCAAAAGCTTGTCGCGAACTCTTCGTTCTTTAAGCTTAAGATGCAAGGTCATACTAGTGTAGTCGGCAATATTGCCAATGCCATAGATGCAACTCACAGAGGCAATAATTATTACATCTTTACGGCTGAGTAGTGCAGCTGTCGCAGCGTGGCGAAGTCTATCTATTTCATCGTTGATTGCACTATCTTTTTCAATATACGTGTCGCTACGGGCAATATAAGCTTCTGGCTGATAATAATCAAAATAGCTCACAAAATAGTGTACTGCATTATCTGGGAAAAACTCTTTGAATTCACCATATAGCTGAGCTGCCAGAGTCTTGTTGTGGCTTAGTATCAGAGTAGGCTTGCCATAGTCAGCAATTACATTAGCCATCGTATAAGTCTTACCGCTACCAGTGATACCTAAAAGCGTCTGTTCTTTTTGACTATTTTTAAGGCCATCTGAGAGAGTTTTGATAGCCTTAGGCTGATCACCGGCTGGTGAATATTTTGATGATAATTCGAAAAGGCCCATACTAGTATTATAACTTATTTTCTCTTAAGATAATGGAATAAGCAGTCTAGACAAACAGAGCTTCAAACTTTGGCTTGTCCCAGCCAATAATAATTTCGCCTTTAATGTCAGTTACGGGGACTCCCATTTGACCTGATTTATCTATCATTTCTTGCGCTTTAGCAGGGTCTGCAGATACATCAATTTTTTCATATTTATAGCCTTTTTCATCTAGGTAAGCTTCTACATTTTTGCAGAACTGACAGGTAGGGGTGCTGTATATAGTGGCGGTCTGTTGAGCTCTATTTTTTTCAGTCATTGTTTCCTCTTTATTTATTATTATGACTAAGTGTCAAGTAGTATTATAGCAGCAGTAGCAATAATTGCCACTAAAGCAGCTAAGCCCAGAAATACCAGCACTATCTTTAAGATTTTAGATTTTTTATTTGGAGATTGATTTTGGGGCTGGTTCTCAGAACTATTTATTGAAGAAGCGAGACTTAACTCATTAAGATCTTTTTCAGATTCGACATCTTGGCCTTCTGAACCCATTTTAAGCTGATCTATTTCTGATTTGTCGTGAGTATCTTTATTTGAATTATTTTCAGTCTCTGTCATCTCATTGTCGGCTGTTGATTCTTCGTTAAAAAGCTCTGATTCTATGCTTTGCTTTTCATCGATTTGCGAATCTTTATCGTCACCTGTGCTAGACGCAGTTTTCAATTCAGCTTTGGCGGTCTGCTGGCTGCTGTCGCGGTCACTTGATTTAGCATCAATTTTAACTTTTTTAGAACTTGATTTAGCAGCTTGGCGGGCTTTTTGGGAATCTTGCTCAAATAGTGGCGAGTCAGCGATGGTGCTGTTGCTACTCTTTAAGTCTATAACATGAGCGCTGGCGGCTTCTGGCATTTTACCAGAATCTGATTTGATAGCGTCTGAAGCTGAGCCACTTCTCATCATGCCATCAATACTTGGCTTGCCTGGCAAAAAATCACTGCTTTTAGTTTGATTAGTGTCTTCCAATTGAGTCTCCTTGCTAACTGTTTGTAGTTGCTGTTTAGTTGTTACGCTTTAGTAATCTATTCTAGTACAGCTAGTTCATTTGGTCAATTATCACAATTTTTCAAGGCGGGTTAAATACTGAGCTGCGCATATTGCGGCTTTGGCTCCTTCGCCGGCGGCTGTAATAATTTGCTTTTCTGGTATTTCTGTAATGTCACCAGCTGCAAAAATACCTTTTTTGGAGGTCATATTATATTTGTCAATTACTATCTCGGAAGCTTTATTGAGCTTGATGAGCTTGCTTAGATAACCTGTGGCAGGATTCGAACCTACCTCGACAAAGACGCCAGCTACATCTACATTGCTAGGGGTTTTTTCTTTATGGTCTTGAATTGTAATAGATCTCACAAACTGATCGCCATTTATACTTAAGACTTCACTATTATTAATAACTCTTACGTGGGGGCTGGCTAACACTTTGTCTATCATCACCGCGTCACCAGTGAGCTCTGAGGTGACATTGATTATAACTATAGATTTTACAATCTTTTCGATATTTAATGCAGCATCAAGAGCTGAATTACCACCACCAACTATCGCTACGTCTTTACCGGCAAATAGTGGGCCATCGCACCAAGAACAGTAAGCCACACCGCGATTCAAGAATTCTTTTTCTCCTACTACTCCAAGAGGTCTTGGAACCTTGCCCCCTGCAATTATTACTGCTCTCGCATGTTCGGTCTTGCCGTCTTTGATACTGACCGAAAAATAAGTTTTTTCTTTTCTTATTTCGGAAACACCCTTTATGACCAATCTCAGCTCAAGAACGTCTTTAAACTGCTCAATGTGATGCTCAAACTTTTCCACTAGGTCTGGCCCGGTTATCATGGTAAAGCCTAGGTAGTTTTCAACATCGCTACTCCAGGTAGCTTGACCGCCAATGTCTTGTGAGAGAATTAAAGTTTTTAGCTTTTTACGAGCTGCATAAACTCCTGCAGTCATGCCGGCTGGCCCAGCACCAATAATAATTAAATCATAAACCATAAGTACTATTATAGCAGTCTAGATGGTCTTTGCCACATAGCTGCTAGGAGCTTTTTTGAGCCAAATTAATATTTCATTTTTTGTGAGTAAGCCTTCTTGGGCGCCAATTTTCTGAACAACACTCATTGAATTTATGCCAGCCCAAGCCAAAGCCTCAGATAGACTCATGCCGTCTGCAATAGCTGCAGTAAAAGTACTAGCATAAGAATCTCCAGCCCCAGTGCGATCCAATGGTGGTTTTGGGTCTGGGTAGGGCGGCATAAATACTACTTGTTCTCCGTCTGAGGCAAAGGCTCCTTTAGGGCCGTCTGTCAAAAGAACAGTCTCTGGCCCAAGCTGGTGCATTTTTGTGATCAGAGTTTTTTCGTCTGTTGATTTAGATTCTAGTATCAGCTGAAACTCTTCTTTATTAGCGGTGAAGACAGTTGTTTTGGCATAAAGCTCGCGAAGTTTTTTTGTACCTTCTCTTATTTGAAAAGTGCCGGGCTGAAAAGATAGCTTGGTTTCTGGATTGTCTTCTAAAAATTTTACTAGTCCATCGTGAATAGTTCTACCAGTTTCTCCGATTGAGCTGAGATAGACCCAGCTTGGTTTTTGGTAATTGCGAATTTCAGGCCATTTGTAAGGATAGTTTTCATGTTTTATTAGAATTGTTCTATCTGCGCCATACCATAAAACATAGTGATAGTTACTTTTAAACCCTGCATGGGAGTTTATAAATTCAGTCGAAACGCCATGCTCATGTAGCGATTGAAGAATATCTTCACCAACCCTGTCATCACCAATGTCAGCCATGTATGCTGTGTTAAGCCCCAGCTTGGCGGTGGCTACTGCAGCATTGGCAGCGTTCCCAACTCCGTTGATTAGTATAGCGTCTTTGAAAGGAATCTTAGAGCCATACGTCATGCAAAGCAGTGGATGACTATCTCGATCTTGACTAATCTCAGCTTCGGCCGGCAGCAGTTCAATGAATGCATCTGTTACGACATCACCAATTGCCAAAATATCTATTCTTTCTTTCATTCTATACCCTCCTTTAATAAATCTTCTTCAACTTGCAGTGGCTCAAGAGCCGGCTTTTGTAAAATTGCCGAGGTAGCTCCAGCCACAGTTTGTACTGAATAAGCCTGAGCCAGCCCAAAAGTAAGTGCTAATGTTATGTCTGAACTCTTGGCGTACTCACAACAATAGCCAGCAGAAAATACCACTTCGGCACCAGTGCTGTCATTTTCGGTATTATGACTTTTTTGGTCTGCGTTGTAAATTTTGCCATTTTCTATTGCCACTGCGCCCTGTTTTGAATCATATATAACTAGGTGTGGCAAACCCAAGCTTGCCGTGGCTATTGCTAGCTCTTCTAGCTGCAAATGCTGGCCTAGCAAAATACACGCCTCATCAGCACTCAGTACCACTAAATCACACTGGGCCAAAGTTTTTAGAAGCGTTTTTGAGGCTATACTGTCAACAAAACGAGGGTTTATGGATATTTTAGCTTGGCTAGCCTTGGCAACTTTTAAAAGATGAAGCAAGACAGATTTTTCATCTGGCAGCGTGGCGATATGCAGCCAGTTCAAAACAGCTGGCAGCTGGCTACAGTCTTGTTTTGAGAGACTTGTGAAGCTGCCCGTAAAGTGTAGATTGGTCTGGTCACTACCACCGCTTGACAGATGAATTGTCGTGTCGGTATGGCGCTTGTTGCTCTCATGATTTGAATTAAGCGTGATTGCTTCTTTTTCTGCTACAGCATTGATAATTTTAGAAAAAAAATCAGCGCCTGTTTTGGTGACTAAATGGGTTTTTAAGCCCTGGCGGGCGAAAACTATTGCAGACAAAAGCCCCGCCCCGCTTGCTTCTTGAACAGAGTCATCTAGCCATAGTTGACTGTTGTGATCTAAAACTATCTGATCTTGGTCTTTTTGATGTTTAAAAAATCTAGAGACAGCATAGATATCAATACTGGCTGATCCTACTACGCCAAAAACCTTATTCATTTTTTTCCTTTTTGAATACTTTCTGTGACTTTAGTAACTATTGATGCTGAGTCTAAGCCATACTCGCGCCAGAGCTCTTCAACAGCACCAGACTGGCCATAGCGGTCTTCCACTCCAATTCTGTGTACCGCTGCAATCTGCTGGGTAGCAAGACTTTCTGCAACCACCCCACCAAGGCCACCAGCTGACTGAGCTTCTTCAACAGTTATAACAAGGCCAGTTTTTTTAGCGCTAGTACTTATTGTCTGATGGTCATAGGGCTTGATTGTGGCACAGTTTATAATTTCAGCAGATATGTTTTTTTCCATTAGTATTTTGGCGGCCTTAAGAGCTTCATAAACTAATGGGCCGCAAGCCACAATTGTTACATCGGTTCCGGCCACTAAGACTTGAGCTTTCCCAATCTCAAATGGAGTTTTTTCTGTGCTAAAAACAGCAGTCTTTTCTCTAGCTAAGCGGAGGTATGCCGGGTGATCTAATTTAGCCATAGCCTCTGTTGCTTTCTGAGCCTCAATACTATCTGCCGGTACTATTACAATCATATTTGGTAAAACACGCATCAAAGCTATGTCCTCTAGCATTTGATGAGTAGCACCATCTGGACCAACTGAAACTCCAGCATGGGAACCAACAATTTTAACATTCTGGTCATTTAAACAAATTGTTGTTCTGATTTGTTCCCAATTTCTACCAGGTGAAAAGCCAGCGTAGCTAGTTACAAAAGGCTTCTTGCCTACCGCTGCTAAGCCAGAGGCAACTGTTACTAGGTTTTGTTCTGCTACCCCAATCTCTACAAATCTTTCAGGAAATTCTTGCTTGAAAGCTTCCATTTGAGTTGATTCGGTAAGATCGGCACAAAGCGCGACAATGCTTCTATCGAATCTACCAGAGACTACCAAGCCTTCTCCAAAACCTTTTCGAATTGGCAGCATCTCTATTTTATCTGTAAAAATATTAGAAACTAGATATTGACTACTAACAAGTTTCATTATTGATGCTCACTTTTGATCTTATTTTGCAGTGTTCTGAGCTCGGCTAAAGCAACTTTAAGCTGGTCTTGGGGCTCTGGACTGCCAGATACTGCTTGCTTCCCTGGTGGTATGCCGTGCCATCGGTAATCGAATTCCATAAAATCTACTCCTTTGCCAGGAACTGTGTGGGCAATAATGCATGTGGGTTTTTCAAATATCGCCTTAGCTTGATTAACAGCATTGGCTATTTCTTCATGATTATGACCATCAATCTCAATAACGTGCCAATTAAAGGCCTGATATTTCATTGCGAAAGGCTCTAATGGCATGATTTCTTCTGTCAAGCCGTCTATTTGAATATTGTTTCGGTCTACTATTACAGTAAGATTACGAAGTTTATTTTTGCCAGCAAACAACAGCGCCTCCCAGGTATTACCTTCATCATGTTCGCCATCACTTGTTAGACAAAAAACATGTTGTTTTTTATTATTGTCCATTTTTAGCCCATAAGCCATCCCTGCAGCCTGGCTAATACCGCTACCAAGTGGCCCACTTGTGGTCTCAAGACCAGGCAGCCGAACTCTTTCAGGGTGGCCTTGCAAGCGAGAGCCAAGCTGGCGAAGAGTCTTGAGCTCACTACGCTCAAAGTAGCCAGCGTGAGCCATGGCCACATACAATACTGGGTTGATGTGACCGTTACTTAGAACTAGCCGATCTCTACCAGCCCAATCTGGATTCTTAGGGTTATAGCTCATTATTCCCCCAAAAAATAAGCTAGTTAAAACATCTGCCATTCCAAGTGGTCCTGCGCTGTGTCCGCTACCAGCGTGCTCCAGCATGCGCAAAATGTCTTGGCGAATATTGCCAGCCTTAAGCTCTAGATCTCTATGAGAAAGCGTGATCATAGGCTTTTTTCCATTAAGGCTGAGTAGGCGCTCAGACTGTCCATTTCGGGATTATCGAACAAGAAGCTGTTGACGTTTATGACATCAAAATTAGCTTTGGCGATTGCAGCGATTGTTTTATCATTGACTCCACCGTCAATTCCTATTTCCATTCCTGGCACGATTGCCCTTACCTGGGCAGGTTTCTCAAGCACTGAGCGCTCAAACTTTGAACCGGCGAAGCCAGCTGAATAGCCCATTATTTGAACATAGCTAACAATTGGAAGAAGTTTTTTAATCGACTCTACAGATGTGGCGGGGTTGATAGATAAGCCGGCTCTAAAGCCATTTTTTGAAATCAGTTCGAGCGCAGCTACCACATCGCCATCACTCTCATACTGAACAATCACAATATGGGGGTTGAGACTTATACATTCTCGGGCGTACCAAAGCGGATCAGAAACCATCAAGTGCATGTCCATTTTATTATCCACCTGCTTTTGGATATCTCTGGGCATAATTGTTTTGTTGTCTACAAAATCGCCATCAATGATGTCAATATGAAATCTATTAGTAAGCTGGCGGGCTTTTCTTAAAGTCCGGCTATACTCTTCTACGGTCTTAACTAGTAGGGCTGGGACAATTTTTGTCATGACTGACTCTCTTCAATATTCTTTATTTCATTAATTCTTCTGGTGTGTCTTTCAGCCTCTGAAAAAGGTGTATTCAGAAATGTTTTAGCAATTTCATACATTTCATCGATACTTAGCTCCCCGCTTGCTAAGCTTAGTACATTACTGTCATTGTCACTGCGAGTCTCTTTAGCAAGCTGTTTATTCCAGGCTAGAGCAGCCCTAATACCGTCAATCTTGTTGGCTGCTATTTCCATACCTTGACCACTTTTGCAGACTAAAACACCAAGGCTACCCTGATTCTCAATAACTGAATCGGCCACTCTTTTTGCAAAAACTGGAAAATCATCTTCTGGGTTAAGCTGTTTTGGACCCAGGTCGACCAAGTCAAATTCTTGACTGAGCCTTGTGGCTAGCTGTTGTTTTTTTACAAAACCAGCATGATCAGCGGCAATAAAAACTTTCATTTATTTTTTGAGCTTTCCTACGTACTGAACCATTTCTACAAGTCTATTGCTATAGCCCCACTCGTTATCGTACCAAGCCACTACCTTGCATAGATTTCCGGCTACTACCTTGGTAAGCTTGGTATCAACAATTGAGCTGTGTGGGTCGCCGATAAAATCCCTACTAACAAGCTCCTCTTCAGTATAGTCGATGATTCCCTTATGGCTACTTTTGCAGGCCTTTATGATAATTTTGTTTATTTCTTCAGCTGTAATGTTTCGGCTAGCCAGAAAAGTAATGTCACTAAGAGAAACAACTGGGGTAGGAACACGAATACTCAGGCCATCAAAATTCCCCTCAAGCTCTGGCACCGTCAGAGCCGCTGCAATAGCCGCTCCGGTAGTTGTAGGGACAATATTTTCGGCAGCACTGCGGGCTTCGCGCAGGTCTTTATTTGGCCCATCTTGCAAGACTTGGCTAGCAGTATAGCTATGTATTGTTGTCATCATTGATTTCTCTATACCAATTTCTTTAGAAAGCACGGCCATAATTGGTGCTATGCAATTAGTAGTGCAAGACGCGTTCGAGATAATTTTATGATCTGCTGGAATTTTTTCATGATTGGCCCCAAAAATAAATGTGTCTTGCTTTTCATGCCCAGCCTCATCTTTTTTTTCTGGAGCTGATAATACTACTTTTTTGGCACCAGCTTTGAGATGCAAATCTAGGCCTTCTCTGGTGGTGAAAAAGCCTGTCGACTCAATAACAACATCTATGTCGAGCTCTTTCCAGGGCAGAAGACTAGGGTCTTTTTCTGCTAAAACTCTAATTTTTTTGCCATCTACAACTAAGTTCTTAGAATCACTACTGACTTTTTTATGATAGTGGCCATAGTTGCTATCATGACGCAACAAATGCGCTAGAGTAGCATTGTCTGTAAGGTCATTTATAGCTACTATCTCGATGTCTTTTTTGGAAAAAGCGATTTTGAAGGCGTTTCTGCCAATTCTACCGAAGCCATTTATGGCGACCTTAATGCTACTCATACTTTTCTCCTTAATAAGCTTATGCTACCTATTGTATCTGATAAGAGCTTAGGGTTCAAGGCTAGAGTATAGTATTTAAAAAATTTATTTCTTGGCTTTGGTGTGTGGCATACAGACATTATCTTTGCAGTCGCCACCCTCAATTAGCTTAATAATGTCAGCTTCGTCGTGGGCTCCGCATAAAGCCTGGCCAGTCTTAGTGTTTACAAATGCTGGTACAGCAGCAAAGCCACCACAAGCTTCGCTTATTATGTCATTGTATTTTTCCATAGTTTTCTGATTTGCTGGGCTGTTCCAGACCTCTAATTTTTTTACTGTCAGTTTTAGGTCAGCTTCAATTTTTGCTACTACTGGCTTCATACTGATACAGTGGGGGCAAGTTTCTCCATAGAACTCAATTACATGACTATCTTTGTTAGGCATTTTCAAAAATTCCTTGTTTATATTTTAATTTAGTCTTTTATAGAGCCGCTTGTGGGCTTTCTATTGTTGAAGTATAGCACGCTAGTTATTAAAAATATAAGACTTGAACTTAGTGCCGAAAGCAGACAGTACTGGCAGAATGCTTTTAACACGAAAGCCTGTATAAAAAGCAAGTAAAGTGATGACCCAAAGCCAATAAATCCCCAGATGCTCAGCCAGCTATGGAACTTTTTGTGCTGAATAAAAAACACACTAGCGCCCAAAACCACAACATAAAAAATTATCCCTAAAGAAGCCAATGGAATCCCAAAAATCTCTGAGTAGCTGGATTGCAAAACAGTATCACAGCCTTTTGTGAAATTACACGGCACCAGAGCGTTCGTGTAGTGGGTGACCGTAAGATACAGAGAATCAACCAGGCCTACTACAGAAAGTAAGGCCGCAAAGACAAGAAGTATTCTATTGAGTTTTTGTGAGGGCTTCGTCGATTGCACTATTTAGATCCTTAAAAGATTTAGGCTGCAGCAAGACACCGTTGACCAAGAAAGCCGGGGTGCCCGGGAGCTGTAGCTTATCGGCCAGAGATTTGTCTGCAGATATCAAGTCCTTGACCCTATCTGAGTCACGGTCTTTTTTCCATTGTTCGATATTAAGGCCAAGCTGATTAGCGTAGCTTTCGAATTTCGAATTGGGATCTTGTTCTTTTTCCCAATCTTGCTGTTTTTCATAAACAATATTATGCATTTCCCAGAATTTGCCTTGCAAGCCAGCAGCTTCAACGGCCTGGGCAGCGGCTGGTGCATTCTCGTGGATAGGTAGGGGGAAATTCTTAAAGACGAACAATATCTTGTCACCATATACGTCAATCACAGAGTTTTTGACGTAGCTATTCCAGCTAGCACAAGATGGGCACTGGTAGTCACCAAACTCAGTAACCACCACACTTGCTTGTGGATTGCCTAGGCTGGCTCCTTGGCTCAAGCCGTCTGTTTCAGCTTGAGTTATTGGCTGGGCTGACTTTTCTGTCGTCTGCGAATCAGGTGTAGTCAAAGCCCTAACAACAAACCCCGAAACAAGTAATATTGCTGCCACAATGATAATAGTGGGTAAGAATTTTTTAAAATCTGTCTTTTTCATGGTCATATTATAACAAACTAGCTAGGCTAAATCTAGGCCTAGAATTTAAATATACAGTATTATTTATAGAAGCTTTAGAGGCTATTTGAGCTTTGCTTTGACTTCAATAAAAGTCTCAACTTTGCGGGTAGCTGGATCAAACTTTTTTAGTTCAATCTTATCAACTGTATTTTTGGGGTTTTTTCTGGTGTAATAACGAGACCCGGTGGCCTTGTTTTTAAGTATTACAATTTGTTCTTGAGTTTTCTTTGACATAATGTTGAGTATTATAGCAAGAGAGTGACTACAAATCAAGTGATATTGAGACCGGGCAGTGATCTGAGCCCATTTGGCTTTGGTAAATCTCTGAGGACACAACGTTTTTTTTGATTTTGGAGCTTACTAATAAGTAATCTATTCGCCAGCCCACATTGTTGGACCTAGAGTTTGCCCAGTGAGTCCACCAGCTATAATGGCCGTTACCCTTTGTAAAAATTCTAAATGTATCTACAAAGCCGGCTTTTATAAAATTATCAAAGCCCTCACGCTCTTCTGCCGTGAAGCCGTTTTTGCCAATATTCTGCTTGGGTCTAGCCAGATCATCTTCTTCGTGGGCGACGTTTAAGTCGCCGCAAAATACTACCGGCTTTTTGACTTCAAGGGCTTGGCAAAATGCTAAGAAAGCTGGGTCCCAGTGTTTATGCCTGAGTGGAACTCTGCTCAGATCACCTTTGGTGTTGGGGGTATAAACTGTAACTACATAAAATTTATCAAATTCTAAGGCCAGGACTCGACCTTCGTTATTAGGGTGGCCGTAGTCATCCTCCATGTCATAGCTATCAGCAATTTTTTGGGGTAGACCGTAAATCTCAGCCAAAGGTTTAGTTTTTGAAAAAATTGCTGTTCCACTGTAGCCTTTTTTTTCAGCCGAATTCCAAAATTCATAATATCCTGGTAGATCAATTTCAACTTGTTCTTTGCTAGCTTTAGTTTCTTGCAGGCATAAGATATCAGGGTGATATTTAGAAATAAAAGACTCAAAATCACCTTTTTTTATGACAGATCTTATGCCGTTAACGTTCCAGGAAAATATTGTAGTTTTCATAATTAATATTATAGCAAACTATTCGCCATTCATTTAAGAGATAGATAACACATACGGACGAATGAATGCTTCATGCGCCCGTATACTAGACATCTATGGTGATCAAAATGACTTTCCTTTCTCGCGGTACTATTTGTGTTATGAACTATCTTTATTTTGGACTAGTTTGCATCTGACCAAGGGCTTGGCTCTGTAATTTTTCGGTTTTTACAGCCCACTTTATAGCCATTTCGTCTAAAATGTCTTCCATAGTCTGCTTATCTCTCAGCAAATTTTGGGGCATTTTTCTTATTTGACGCAACACTCTTTTTTTCATGGCAGACCTCCGCTCTATTTTATTAATTATGATAAATCAGCACTAGCTAAATAAGCTTTCGGGCTTTTTAACAACTAACAGGTGCTACTTAGTAGCTTATTCTCTTTGCCTGAGAATAGCCTGAAAAAACGACACCAAATATTTATAAAAAAGCGAAAGTTGGTATTAGTTGATGCTAAACAAAATAGCTGCCATAACAGTCAGAGTTACTAAATGATTCGAGAGGTTGATTGCAGAAAGCTCATATGATCTTTTTTCGAACAAGGTGTTACTTAGCCCATAGCTCGCTACAAAGCCAAGCCAAATCCAGACAGACAGCTTAATAGCCTCTAAGATATTAGCTGGGGCTGCTATCACGATAAAACGCTTTAGCACAAAGGCACTGACAAAAGATATGATCACTAAGCCCAAGACAGAAACTGCTAGGTTTGCTTTAAATTCCTTATTTTTTAGCTTAGTGACTCTACGCCACTCTTTGCCAAACATAAAATCGGAATACCAAAGTAGACTGATTGTTATTGCTGTTAAGGTGGCTAGTATAATTCCTGAGCTGTTGTTCATTAAAAATTTGAACATAATTTTTATCTCCTATCTTTTTGCTTCATGCGGTTTTACAATAAATTCTTAGTTATTATTATGCTACAAGCATAACAATCTTACAAGCTATGAAGACTATCTTTGTATCTTTACTAGGTGGGCTCTGAGGGCGTTAAAAATAACTACCACATCAATAATTTCTTGTAATATCGCACCATAAAATGGCTCAATCTTTCCTAGCGAGGCCAAGACCATTAGCACCAGGCTCAAGCCTATGCCAATAAAAATACTTTGACTGGCGATAGTTATAGTGTTTTTAGCAATTACTATAGCATCTGCCACTCTAGAGATATCATCTAGCATAATAACTACATCTGCTGACTCTGAGGCTGCTGTAGAGCCCTTGGCGCCAAGGGCAATTCCAACATCTGCCGCAGCCAAAACAGGGGCATCGTTGACTCCATCTCCAACCATTCCGGTTATTTGGCCGCTACTTGAGTGGGTTTTCACCAAATGCAATTTATCTACAGGCAATAGACCAGCGTGAATCTCATGAATTCCAGCCTGCTGGGCGATTATCTTTGCCACTGTTGGCTTATCACCTGTCAGAATCATGGTTTTTCTAATTCCGAGTTTTTTTAATCTTAGTAAAGTCTGCCTGGTATTGGCTCTTATGGGGTCAGCAAATTCAATATAGCCAATAAATTCTCTGGCATGGCCAACATAGACGGCAGTGTCTATGCTCTTCGCTAAGCCGGGGCTGATCTTGACCTTGTTACGTATCAAATATTCTAGCTTACCAACGTATACCGGTTTGCCGCTTATGATAGCTTTTACTCCTCCCCCTAATTCTTCCCGCAATGAGCTCGGCTTGTAAAGTCTTAAACGTCGTCTTTTGGCGGCAGATACAATAACGGCCGCCAAGACGTGGCTGCTTTCTTGCTCAACTGAGGCCGCTAGGCCAAGCAACTCTGACTCGCTACAATTAATTGGGTTGAGCTTTGATATTGTTGGCTGATTCTTAGTAAGTGTGCCCGTCTTATCAAAAGCTAAGGCTCTTAAAACAGCTAACTTTTCTAGGCTGGAGCCGTCTTTGATGATAATTCCATCGCGAGCAGCTCTACTCATACCAGAGACTATCGCAACTGGTGTGGCGATAAGAAGTGGGCAAGGCGTGGCTACCACCAGCACAGCCAGGGCTCGTACAGGGTCACCACTAATTGCCCAAGCTAAGCCCGCCAGGCTGAAGCTAATAATACTAAAAGGAATACTGTAGGTGTCGGCTAGTCTCACTATTGGAGACTTACTTGACGCCGCCGATCTTACAAGCTTAATAATCTGCTCATACTGACTTGATTCGCTACTGTGAATTGCTGTAATCTGGACTGCAGCGTCTTGATTTATCGTACCCGACAATACTTGGTTGTTTTTTTTCTTGTTCTGTGGCATACTCTCGCCTGTTATAGCAGACTCATCAAAGCTACTTTCACCGCTCAAAATAATTCCGTCTACTGGCACGGTTTCACCGGGCTTGATTAGTAAAATATCTTTTACAGAGACTTTTGACACAGCTACATCCAAAAAGTCTTTGCCACGCAGAACATGGGCTATTTTTGGCGCCCGCTTTAAAAGACTACTAAGCTCTTTTTGGGCCCTTGCTTTGGCGTATTGCTCCAAAGCAACTCCGCCAGTGAACATTAATAAAATAATCCCGGCTGTTGCATACTCACCAAGCGCTAAAGAAGCCAATATGGCTACCACGGCGATTATATCTACCCCAAATTTTTTGTTTAAGAGATCTTTCGTAATTGAGATAAATTCTGGCACCACTCCAAGCAAGCATAGCCCTATAAGTAGGGCTTCACCCCAAACCACCCTACCCAGTAAGTGCAGAGCAAGACTAGCTATAAGGCCAGTAACCACAACACTCAGCCAGCCATAGTTTTTAATGAAGCTTGAACGCAAAATTCTCATGCTTGTATTATACATAGGTTTTATTTAAAAAAGTTATTATAAAACCTTTGGTGTAAACTCATTAAGCACAACATTTTTATTAATAATTGTTGACATTTTATAAAAATTTTGCTATTGTAGCAACTCGTCTCAAGTTTTGAGAAGAAACAAATCAGGAGAAAAGTTGCCCCAGCAGACCACCCAGAATAGCCCATCGCCGCTCGGAATTTTTTTATCATTGGCTGGAATGTTTAATCCATTCTCGACAGCCAATTTAAAAGAAGCCACCAACAATGCTGCAAGAATGCAGCGCGACAGACTCAGAGAAGATGAATTGTTATCAAAAATTACAAGCCTCTAAGTTCATCTATTTTTTAAGAGCTTAAAAAACTCTAGCCTTCACCTTAACGGTGGAGGTTTTTTACTTTAATGTGTTTTTTTTAAGCTAAAGTAAGATTTTAATTGTATGGCTTGGCTCTCTCAGACCACCTGTAAAGTCTACATTATAGTTGCTCAATATCATTCTTTGGCCAGTGCTATCGCTATGGTAGGAGCTAACTCCGCAATTGCGCGGTTTGTCTTTATCTAGCACTGTAAATGCCTGTTCGTAGTTCCAGTGCTCTAGTAAGAATCTAAAGCAGCGTATGACGTGTGCGTGAGTCACGACAAGTATTTTTTCATCAGAGTGAGAGCTAAAAATCATATTTAAAAACAAATGAACTCTTTCAGATACCGAACCAAGGCTTTCGCCACCAGGAGGGTGAGACAAAAAATCACCAAAAGTTTTCCAATAACGGTTTAGCCATGGAAAATTTAGGTCTACTTCTGACTCGGTCATAGCATAGGTAAAGCCGGGGTCTCGTTCACGCAAAAAAACGTCCATACGAGTTGGCATTTTGTCTAATTCTGAAGGTGTGTAAGCCAATAAAATGTTGTCGAGTGTCTGTTTGGCACGCTGGTAGCCAGAATGGAATATATAATCGAATGTCCCAAACTGCTCTCTAAGGCCCTGGCCAGTTCTTTTGGATTGCTCAATACCAAGTGCAGTCAGGCCAATCTGGCTGTCAGCTCGGCCTTCAAGAATTCGCCGTGCATACTCATCTGCAAAATAAGTCGCTTCTCGTTTGGCGACATTGAACTCGCTTTGGCCGTGGCGTATTAGAACTAATTGTTTTGGCCGGCTAGTCATATCATAAGTATTATAGCAAAATTGCGCCGAAAACTGATGTTTTCGGGGCGGTAATATTTATTATGGTGATAAATATTTTTTTATAACTACAATTCAAAATTATGCTGTAGAGTTGGCGAACAGACAAGCTAAGCTGTCTTCAGTCATTATTTCGAGCTGAAAAATATCTTCAATCCCAAGATTCGAGCGTAATAATCCAGAAACTGCCTTCCTAAAGCCAGTTTCTTTTTCAGCCATTATTACAGACCAACAAGAATTCGGAGCTTTTTCCTCCTCAAAATCTCCAAACAAGATACTAGCCCGATGAAGCATGCCGACTGCTTCAAAAAAAACATAGCTTTCGGTGTCAAAACTACACACTGCGTAATGTTCAATAATCACCGCCAAAAACTCGTCTTGACTTGCCACCCACTCTATTTTGTAACAATTCTCTTTGTGAAAAAGCATGGCCATACCTTAATTCTCTAGGTGCATAAGATAACATTATGATGTTTTTTTGAAAAAAATACAAGCCCAGCAGAGTTAATAGTAGCTAGCCAAAAAATTCTTTTTCAGCTCAAAAAAGCTCTGATCAATGATCGATTCTCTAATGCGATCTACCAAATTAGTAATAAAATATAGATTGTGAATCGATAATAGAGTCGCACCCAACATCTCTCCACTTCTTGAAAGATGAGAAATATAAGCCCGGCTGAAGCTCAGGCAGCTGTAACAGCGGCATTTCGAATCAATTGGCCTAAAGTCTTTTTTGTACTTAGCATTGGTTAAGTTGATTCGCCCAGTACTTGTGTAGGCTGCACCATTTCTAGCCACTCTTGTAGGGCTAACGCAGTCAAAAGTATCAATTCCATTCTCGATGGCATTAAATAAATCAATTGGCTCACCAATACCTAATAAGTGCCGGGGCTTAGAGGCTGGCAATTCTTGGCAGACCCAAGCCACAGCGCTAGCCATGTCGTCTTTGTTGAAGCTACCACCAATGCCAAAGCCATCTAAATCTAGCTCGACCAGTTCTCGAGCCGACTGCCTTCGCAAGTCTTGGTGTCTACCACCTTGCACAACGCCAAAAAGAGCAATATAGTTTTTGTCGGTTTTTTTGAGCTCCTTGTGAGTGTTGAGACATCTTTTTGCCCAGGCAGTGGTGCGCTCCAGGGCTTGTTTTTGATATTCGTAGTCGGCTAGAGGACTTGTGCACTCATCAAATGCAAAAATAATATCGGCGCCTAGCTTGTGCTGGATTTTCATAGATATTTCTGGAGTGAGCCGAAGTGGCGAGCCATCGAGGTGAGAGCTAAAGCTAACACCCTGGTCATCTATTACCGCCTTTTGAGCGTGGCTACTACGGTTCTCAGAGCTAGATTGGCTGCTGTCGTCTCCAGAGGCAATCTTACTTATTTCTTTACCAAAAGCAGCTCCTAAGCTAAAAACCTGAAAACCACCGCTGTCTGTAAAAGTCGGGCCTGGCCAATTCATAAAGCTGGCTAGGCCACCACCTTCGGCTACTACTTGTTCGCCCGGTCTGAGATGTAAATGATAAGTGTTTGCCAAAACAGCTTGGGCACCAGTCGACTTGACTTGTTCTGGTGTGAGTGACTTAACAGTCGCGGCTGTTCCAACAGTTATAAAAGCTGGCGTATTTATTTTGCCGTGTGGCGTACTAATTGTGCCGGCTCTTGCCAGCCTATTTTTGATACTTGAGTGCTGAGTAAAAGAAAATTTATTCATTTTAGCATTGTAACAATTAAGGGCTGACTACAAAAGCTTAAATACTTTTTATCAGAAATCTAGAGCCTCTATTAGAGTTGGTTCTGGGATTTTATATAATTTTCTAAAACCAATAGCTTGCAACAAATATGCATAAGGTACTATAATCAACGCAGTAATAATTATTAACTATAAAATTTTAAGGAGCTTATGAAATGGAAACAGTAGTAGCAAAGCCCACTCAAGGGTCACTAATAATAAGAGGAATTGTAAACATAATACTAGGCCTTATTGCTTTCACCTGGCCTGGTCTTACACTTTATATATTGGTAATTTTCTTTGCAATAAACATTATTGCGACCGGAACAATGGAAGTTTTTAGACCAATGATTGAAAAAAACTCAAAGCACGCAGTGCTGACCGTAATACTTGGGGTGCTTGGAATTGTTTTAGGTTTTTACCTGCTAGCAAGACCAGTATTGACAGCTGATGTGCTTGGTATACTTATCGCCTTCTGGGCCCTACTATTTGGTATCTCTGACTTAGTTTTTGGATTTGCTGATTCTGAAATCGGTGGTGGTTACAGACTGATGTTTGTTTTAACCGGTATAATTTCAATAATATTTGGTGTCTACCTACTGTTCTACCCTGTCGCAAGTCTAGTTACTTTCATTTGGGCGATTGGTCTTTACGCATCAATTACTGGCGTAATTTATATAATTGCCAGCTTTTTTTTACCAAAGCCAAAAACCTCTAAAAAATAAAGCTAACACACAATAGTTCAAAAGCGCACTTAAAAGATACAATTTAAGTGCGCTTTTTTGTAGCTTTTGTATTTGCTTAATAATAAATAAAATACTAATATAATACTAAACGTAATATTGTGAGGCTAAAATGTTTTTAGAATTTATCAACACACCAACAAGATCTGCGATTGCCTGGAGAGGGCTAGCCAACATACTTCTCGGTATAATAATTGTCACCTGGCCACAGCTCACCGTTTATGTAGTGATAGTGTTCTTTTCATTTAATTTAATGCTGGTGGGGCTCTACTACCTACTGGAGCCGTTATTTGACAAAGCCAATCAGCACGCATTATCAACTACTGTCATCGGTGTACTGACTATCACATTTGGAGTTTACTTAATTATTAGGCCGGAATTTGCAGCTGGCATTATTGGCTTACTGGTAGCATTTTGGGCATTACTTTTTGGCATGCTTGACATTGTAGTAGCTAGGCGGTCGCTAAAGGCCGATCTAGACTTTGCCTGGGTATTTATGTTAGCAGGTGTAATTTCGCTATTTTTCGGTCTCTTTATGCTACTCTATCCAGTAAAAGGTATCTTGAGCATTATTTGGGCTGTGGGTCTGTATGCTATAATTGTTGGTGTTTTACTGCTTCTCTCTAGTATACTAATGAACCCAGCTCATAAAAATAATTCGACTTTAAACAGCAACAAGAAAGGCCCAAAAAATGTCAAAGCAAAATAAATCTACTCATTCAAATGCAACTAAGGCCGAATTAGCTTCTCAAGTGGCTCAGTTAGAAAGCAGGCTAGCGAAATCTGAAAAGCCCAAAAAGTCTTTAGGTCGAACTTTCTTAACTGGTTTTTTGGTATTCATGACATCGCTACTTTTTTGTGGCTCAATCTTGGCCTTTTGGTTTCAGCAAACGCTTTTTGACACCGATACCTGGGTTGATAAAACAAGTCAAATCCTCTCTAGTAGTTCTGTACAGCGAGATATCACAATCAAGACTATCGATGTAGTATTTGAAGCTGTTGATGTTGAGCAGTACGCCAACGACCTACTACCCGATAAAGCTAAACCCCTAGCAGGCACAATTGCTAGTTCCCTTAAAACCTTTAGTACTGAGGAGATGCAAAAACTCTTAGCAACACCAAAGTTTCAGCAATTCTGGAAAGACGCTAACAGACAAGCCCACACTGCTCTTTTGAAGACAATAAGTACAGCAAGCCAAAAATCACAAGCCTCGGCGACTAATGAAGTGATTTTTATTGATAGAGACCAAGTGATTCTAAATGTTGAGCCGGTACTTAATAACCTAAAAAGCTCACTGGCGTCATCTGGGCTAGGCTTTGTCAATAATCTAAACACCAGTAGCCTTAATCTAAAAATACCCGTTGCGACCGTTCAAAATCTACCTACTATTCTGTTGATTATTAATACCATAAACCGAGTGGCAATATGGATGCCAATCGCCGCACTTTGTTTTGCCGCTCTGGCATTTTGGATATCTAGAGATAGACGCAAGACACTACTCCAGGTATCAATATTCTCTTCTGTGTTGCTTGTAATAAATCTAATACTAATAAGTACTGGTGGCTATTTGTTCGTTTCAAGCCTTACTGCCCAGGTTTCTGATATAAGTACGCTTTCTGGCCAGGTTATTTTTTCTAGCCTCACCCAAGACTTCATAGTATATAACCAAACAGCTTTAAGCCTAATGATAATAGTGGCACTGTTTGCATACATATGCGGAAACTCAACAGCTGCCAGCTGGGTGCGCAGTAAAACATCTGGGCTAATAAAATCTCATGTCAAAAATCCTACCATCGCATGGGTGGCCTCAAATGCGGTGATTATAATATCTACTATAGTAGCTCTAAATGCTCTACTTATCGCCCTAGCCCTGCTAAGAAATGCATCAATAACCATTGCTTCAACAATTGTGGCCGGAATCGCTTGTATTGTGCTTTTAGCCATCAAGGACACCGCCATAAAAAAATAGTTGGCCGAAACTTGTGTGACATCATAAAAAGTGATAATCTTTTAAGCATAACAATAATTAAAAAATAGGAGTTAAACAGTATTATGGCAAAATCAAATAACGAGATGAGTGGATGGGTAGGCTGGGCAGCATTTGCTGGTGTACTAATGGTACTAGAAGGCTTCTTCGCAATCATAGTGGCTTTTGTGGCTCTATTTCAGCCAGAGGTATACGTAGTAGGTGCGAACAACATACTGGCCTTAGATCTTAATGCTTGGGGTTGGTATCACCTGGTAGTTGGCCTGCTGATACTACTAGCTGGTTTGTCTGTCTTAAAAGGTAATTTATACGGCCGTATTGTTGGTGTAGTGCTTGCTGTACTATATGCTTGTGCCAACTTGGTTTTTATTCCTTACCAGCCTATCTGGTCTGTAATACTTATAATCACTGCTGTCTGTATAATCTATGCCTTGCTTGTTCACGGTGGCGAGATCAAAGAGACTTAGCAAAAAATACTTCAGTATTAAATTAAAAACACTCTACTACATGGAGTGTTTTTAATTTAACAATAAGTGCTAGAATTTCAGCTCTTTTTCAGACTGTTAAGATAATATATGAACAGCTCTTGAGTGGTCGTCTTAGTAATATACATACTTTGTTTTTACCTAAATGCAGTTCTGTACAAGCAAAGATGGCCAACAGGGTTAAGTCAGGATAATATAACTTTAGGAGATAAATTAATGAGAACATTACAAAAAAAGAAGTCGATAATAGCAGCTAGTATAGTAACGGCAGGCGCAGCTGGTATACTGATGGTTGGTGGAGTAGCTTTTGCCCAAACCCCCAGTAATGGCCAGGGGTTGTCGCAGGCTATAGCTAGTAAGTTCAATCTAAACAAAGAGGATGTAGATAAGGTTATAGACCAGCAACATGCCCAAAAAACATCTCAGCGTCTAGACAAAATGGTTGAGGCTGGAAAAATAACAGCTGAACAAAAAACTCTAATCTCTGCTAAACAGGCAGAAATAAAGCCAAGACTAGATGCAGCACGTGAGCTAAAAGACCCAGTGGCTAGAAAATCTGGAATGCAAGCTATAAGAAGTGATATGCAGAAGTGGGCAAAAGACAATAATATACCAAAAGGTGCAATTGCTCCACATTCTGGCAAAGGCCCAGGTAGTGACAAACAAATGATAAACAGCCAAAATAATATCTAATTCTATAGCAAAATAAATAGTACCGACAAAGTACTAAATAAACTCTCGCTCAAAATAAAGCGAGAGTTTATTTAATTTATATATCCCTTACTTATGTTCTATATAGGCTATAATAGTCTAATGGCAAATAACTCTTATGATTATTATAAGCTCAGCTGTGAAGAAGTAATTAGACTAATCAAGTCCAATAGCTCGGCTGGACTCACTACTATTCAGGCCCAGCAAAGAATATCTCAGTATGGCAAAAATGTAATTACCGTCAGAGACAAATGGCACTTTCTTAAGCTAACAATTGAGCCTTTCGCTAGTTGGTTTGTGGCTATCCTAGCATTTGCAGCCCTGCTTTCGGTATATCTTGGAAAAGCTATTGAGTCGATTGTAATTATAATAATACTTTTTATAAATGCCCTAATATACTATGTGCAAAGCTACACCGCGAACAAGCTCACTAAGTCGCTTCAAAGTAAAAACAAACAGACTATACAGGTCAAGCGTAATGGCAAGCTAAGCACCCTGCTTACCTCAGAACTTGTACCGGGTGATATTATATATTTGCGAGCAGGAGTAAAAATACCAGCAGACGCCAGGCTGATTGAGTCAAACTACCTACATACTGACGAGTCTGCACTTACGGGAGAATCCCAGAAGCAAGTCAAAGATACAAATAAAATCAAGACTGATGTTGCAATATATGATCAAACTAATATGGTTTTTAGTGGTACTTTTTGCTCTTCTGGAGACGGGATAGCTGTAGTAGTTTCGACTGGAATGAACACTGAATTTGGTCAGATAACCAGTTTAGCCAAACAAAAACCGCCCAAGAGTCAGCTGCAAGTAAAAATAGATGATCTTACCAGAAAACTAATACTCGTAGTTTTAGTGATTGCACTAGTAACTTTTTTTCTTCAGCTTCTTAGAGGTACCGAAGCCGTTGAGGCCTTAAGATTAGTACTCTCACTTACAGTATCAGCCATACCAGAAGGTTTACCGATTGCTGTTGTGGTAGTGATGATTTTTGGAATACAGCTAATGGCCAAAGAAAATGCTCTAGTAAACAGCTTGAGTGCACTAGAATCACTAGGTCAGGTAACACTGATTGCGACAGATAAGACAGGCACTATTACTCAAAATACTTTAGAAATTACTGGCTTTTGGAGCCCTTCAGAAAAAACTAATCTGGGAGCTGTTGCTTACAAAGCATCTATCATCTCTGAAGGCAAGGGCGATGAGCTAGACAAAATAATTCAGCAGGAATTTCAAGGAGACATTAACAGCGCTTCAGTTTTTATTAAGCATCTACCCTTTGACCAAAAGTACAGAATGAGCGGATCAATCTGGAAAAATACAGAGATCCAAACAACTTATCTGAAGGGTTCGGTGGAATCAATACTCAATATCAGCAATCTATCTCAAGTTCAAAAAAATAGTGTACTAGAAAATGTAGAAAAGTTTACCATTGAAGGCATGAGAGTGATAGCTTTTGCCGCAAAGAACGTTAGTATTAATAACTTTAATGATACTAAGCTCAAGGAATTTTCATTTGCCGGTATTATAGCACTCGGCGATCAAATTAGACCAGGCGTAAGAAAATCTGTTACAATTGCACAAAATGCCGGCATAGATGTAATAATGCTCACTGGTGATCACGTTGAAACAGCTAACTATTTTGCCAGACTTGCTGGTATATCTACTTCTACAAAGGCTCTTAATGGGCAAGTTATAGAAAAGCTCTTGCCGACCCAGATACGCAACCTACTCAAGAAAAATAAAGTATTTGGAAGAGTCTTGCCAGAACACAAATATAAGATAATAGAATCATTAGCAGACAGTGAAATAACTGCCATGACCGGTGATGGTATAAACGATGTACCAGCACTTCGTAAAGCAAATGTGGGCATAGCGATTGGCTCTGGCACAGATGCAGCAAAAGAAATTGCTGATATCATAATTATGGATGACGATTTTTCAACAATAGTAAAAGCGATAAGACATGGCCGGGCATCGATACAGAATATCAAAAAAATGCTAACCTATGTTCTGGCAACCAATCTTGGTGAAGTATTCACAATTGTTGGTGCCTTAGTAATAGGCTTACCGCTACCTATTAGTGCTCTTCAGATACTGTGGATCAATGTAGTAACTGATAGCTTTTCTATGATACCTTTGGGTCTAGAAAAACCAGAGCATAATTTATTAAAAAATAAACCAGCCAATCCAAACACCCCGCTACTTGAAAAAGCCCGTGTACTTAGGCTTGTCGTAACTGCTCTAGCTATGGCTATCTTAACACTAAGTGTATATGCTCTAGTTCTACCTTATGATGAAAATGCCGCCAAGGCCGTAGCCTTTGCCACACTAGTATTCGCCCAGTGGGCCAACGCTCTTAATTGCCGCTTTGACAACAAGTCTACAATACTTACTTTGCTAAAGCCAAATTGGTTGCTGTATTCAGCAATAGCAGTAGCCGCAACATTACAGATGACTGTCATGTTTACGCCGGCAGCTAGTTTTATTGGCACTCAGCAGCTCACACCTGGTCAACTGGGGCTGGCTTGCAGTGTGTTTATAGCTGTAATACTAGCAGGAGATATTATAAAGAAAGTAATACCTCTGAAACAGTGAGTAGCATGAATAGCTGTGCACATACTATATAAGATTTAGTAGTTTATAAAGCTAACAAATATTAGCTAGCTTTTGGCATAGCCCATTAAAATAGATCGACCGATTTAAACAACTTACTAACATCACCGTAGCATCGTGATTTTTTTTAATACTGTAAAACATGTTCGGAGCTCCTGTACTAATATTGAATTCTTTTAAGTCCACTCAGACAAGTTAAAGATTGTGAGTCGATTCAAGATAATATGAAATATTTTCATGATCAATTATTGTTCGTCAAAGCGTAGGTGAAATATTTGGTAAAGATAATTATGATCACTAACGAGACAATGAATCTTAAAAAAGTAGTTTAGCAAAAGCCGGCTCTAGAACTCAAATGGCTCGCCGTAATACTTAAAGCCTTTAATCTTAGGGGTATTACCTAAAACGATGCAGATAACTATATTAAGCTTGAGTTCTTTATAAATATGGTATTTATGATAATCGTCAGACATCACAAGCTTACCATCCTGGGCATAAGTGGTTATCATAGTACGCTATAGTAACTTCAATGCCAATTTTTATACCTTTGGGCAATTCATATATCTGATCTGGCTCCTCGCCATCTTTGCCATGCCTCAGGTATTTTGCTTCAATCCCAAGACAGGCTATTAGTTTGTCGCTTGTCCATTTTTCGTGATCTTCTTTATTGTATATCATAATTATTCTCCTGCTTACTTATAATTATGTGCATTAAATACTATAGCGTTGGGAGTAAATAGAAGGGAATGGGTCTCGAACCGATTTACAGATTGAAGCTGCAAAAACAAAAAATCAAGCGATCGCTCGATTTTCTAAAATAATTACGATATATGTTATTTTTTACTTTCATACAGGGGTAAGTAATACGGTCACTTGAGAAAATAAAAAATTGGCTGTGTCTCCTGAACAAAATCCGAACCTTTTTCCAACAAAATCCCGATGTGGAATGATGTGCACCTCGTCCGCTCCCTGCGGTCGCGGGAGCAAAACCCAAAAATTTTCCTTTCTTTCTGATTTAATTCGGCGGGGGGGTGTGGGGGAGCCGACAAAAAATGGAAAGGAAATTTTTGGTTTTGCTTCGCCATTTCATACTACTAAAAGAGCAATCTTATTTTAACATTTTTGTTTGCTTTTTTCTCCGTCCTCACGGCGAGACGAGGCGCTTCCTCTCGGCGTTTAGTGGTAGTTCGAGAATCCGCTTACACTTCGCACCACCTCGCATAGGCCGTTCGCATTCGCTCACGATGCCTGCTCGGTGCTTGCTTCGTGTTCACTATGTGGCTTCGTCCGGGTCTGTGGTAGCTCTTAAAAAGCGGATTGTGCCGAACGAATCATTTACAAGCAAGACTTGTTATGTTATATTAATTTAAATCTTGAGATGTACTCAAGGTTAGTTCTTTCACAATCCAAAAAGGAGATAATTATGAACCCCAAGAGTTCGGAAGAAAAGATGCTCCAAAGCATCTCCGAGGAGCTTGGCGTGTCCAACCTCCTTGAGATTCTGTCAACAACACCGATGCGTCGTCTGCAACCTATTCTGGTACATGCATTCAAGAATAGGGCGAAAGGTAGAAAACCCGAAGAATTGCTCAAAGAGTATGAAAGGAAGCAAGAGTTTCTCGGAATTAGTTCGATCGCTCAGGTTGAACTATACAGGTTTGCCATCGCCTGCCATGAGGCGACACGGCTCACATTCGATGATGTTCAAACTTCTCCCATTGCACCTTTTGGTCTCAACGCGGTGCTGAGCATGGTTAGCCAAAACAATACCCTTTCCTCAATACGAGGGTCGGAAGTCGTAAGCGATCTAACTAGCCAGCTTGCATTAGAATGTTCGCTGAGGAGAAAACGGAATGTTGCTCGAAAAGATGAGAGTGCTGTACATGTCAGCACATCGGGCCGTGTTCTGCGACTACAGCCATTCGACAAGAGCAAGGGGTATATGCAACATTTCAACCTTTTTGCTCTTTGCTCTGGTGGACCAAACATACCCTCAAGGGGTGGGTTTGCGGTTCCTTCGTTACAGAAACATGTAGCAACATTGCTAAATACTATCTCTGTTCTGCATAGAGAGGGGTACAAATCGTCAGACATCACCGTCAAGGTTTCCGATATGCGATTCCTTGATCAGTTGATAGACGCGATCGAACTTTCTCGTGAAGATATCTTGCAAAACTCACTTAACGACGACTTCGATTTGTTTACGGAGTACCGAGTTCAGTTTCCAAGAGAGGTTGAAACTGCGGAAGAACTGAAGTCGGCCATGTTCACTGACAATGGTCTCGCCGATAGAGTTAAGTACTTTGTGCACATTGAGCGAGGCATCATTGAGCCACTTCGCTCAATCAACCCGAACGTCCGATTCCTCTTTGATTTCAACAGAAAAGCGGGCTTGGGATATTATCCGCATCTATGCTTCCATATCTATGCCACAAATCTAAAAGGTAGTGTGGTTCAGATCGCGGACGGAGGGGCTGTCGATTGGGCTGCGAAACTACTCGGTAACAAACGAGAAGCAATGGTTACCTCTGGAATAGGCGCAGAACTAATGCAAAAACTGTTCAAGGACAGTGATTGCTAAGGCCGGGGAATGTAAAAATTCTCCGGCCTTTTTCTAAAAGCAAACAAATATTTTTTGTTTATTTGAATCAATTCTTACCTTCCCTCCGTACGGCATCGGTATTTGCGGATCAGTATGACCAAAGTTCATATTTTGTACCACAGGAATATTTTTGTTGTACGTTCGCAATGTTTCAAGAACAGTTTTTTGTTGTTCCTGAGCGTATACAGCCCGTTCTTCTTTTGTTAACGGTTTATCAAATTCCCAAGCTTTCGGACGACCAACAAAAATACCTTGAATTTTCTGCAATATTCCTCGCTCACCCAAAGAGCGGATTACTCGTTGCACATATCCATGCGGTGGTATTTCTTCCGATGTTTCGAGCATAAGAACGATGCTTTCAAATTCTTTAAGACTAGGAATTGGTACATTGTTGCGCAACATGTCATCTATTGACTCCAGACACCCACCCCATAAAATACCTTCACCATCTATTGGAGCATCCCATACCCACCCCATGTTTTTCTCATAGGTTCGTTTCGTTTTAAGAAGCGTTTCATCTTTCCAATTTAGGCCAATTTCATTATATTCTTCTGAGGAATTGATTTCATATTCACCCGAATCAAACAAAGCGTGACGAATATTTTCCATTGTATATCTGTCCATTTCTCCCTGCATTGAAAATTGTGTCATCACACACGCCCCATAATACGAAGGAATTCCATGTTGAAATAAAAAGTTACTGAAGTGTGAATTGTCGCTGTACCCCAAAAACGGCTTAGGATTTTTTAGAAATACCTCTGGGGACATTTTGTGAATATAGGTCACCTGGTCATCTCCACCAATACTTGCAATTACAGCTTTTATTTCTGAATCAGAAAATGCAGCAATAAGGTCGCGAGCACGCTCCTCGGCACTTGCGTTTAGTTTTCTCGTTGTTGGATATTCAACTGGTTCCAATCCGAACTCGTCTCGAATTCTCTGGAGTCCTAATTCAAACACTTTTGGAAAGATAGCAGGAGCCGCAAACGAAGGCGACAACACCGCTACCTTATCTCCTTTTTGTAATTTTTGAAGTTTTTTCATAGTAAGATTTTTAGCTTTTAATAAAGGAATAAACGTAGCACCCGGGAATGATATCGTAAGAACCATCTTCATTACGATATTTTACGATTTGTCCCATTATATCATCAATAATACTTTCAGTAAATGGTGAATTGTTGAAATAAGTCTCAAGATGGAAATTCATAAATGTCTCCAACACCTCATCTTCTGACTTATAATGAATTGCATCACCTTGTAAATGATTGATTAATAGCCTTACTTTTCCTTTCGTATCAAGTTCTAATAAGGTCTTGTCTATAATTTGCTTTGAAGGGCTTTGTTCCTCTATATTTGCAAAGGCAGGAAATACTCGCTTCCATTGTCTCATCAAAATACTTTGCTCTTGCGAGAGTGAATCAAAATGTATCAAAAAGAATGATCCACCATCGACTACGTTCTCCCGAATAAACTTTTTAATAACGGAAGAAATATAAGCTTCTGCTTTTTCTATGCCTAAGCGATGAATATGTTGATGCGTTGAGTGAGAGAAACTCCAGAGTGTGTATATGAGGTCGTACACGTCCTTGGTATTTTCCATATATTCGATCGCATCAGAAACAATAAAAGATGAACCTTTGGGTAAATGCGGCTTTGCCGCTTCGAGCATTCTCTCGCTGAGATCTGAAAAAGTATAATTTGCAGGAGGTATCATCGAAACCACAGTATCTGAAGCTCTGCCACTACCACAACCTAATTCTAGTACCTTTGAAGGTTTTTTATTGTGTAAAAACTTTTCAAGCAATGAAAGATCCGACACTCCTCCAAAGGAATACGGTTTTAACAAATGTTTGTAATACTCTGGCAGAAGGTAATCTTCAACGGTATTTATCTTCGCAAGCCAAGGATATTGTTTTAGAAGTTCATTTGTTTTCATGTTATTTCTTTTCTGCAAGTATAAACATGTTCATGCCTCGATTTGCCACTGTGTCGTCAGAATTAAATCTCATTTCGATTTCAAATACTGATTTGAAAACGTCAAGATTTTCAAGATACTTACTCACTGCACTTTTCTTTTCGTTTCCTGGATCAAAATCTTCTGGTCCAGGCTGAACAAATATAGGTACGCCGTATGTCTTTTGTATCTGGAATCCTGCATCTGAAAAAAGCTTTTCTAGGGACTCTTTTGAATGAGTGACTAACTCTGGGACATGCGGTGCCCATTTCACTCTTTGTTCATCCACAAGTTTTTGTAACTCCTCTCCATTAGCTCGGTAGTTATTTATTTTTGAAGCTAATGCATTATGATAACTATGACTCATTATGAGTATGTGTCCCCCTGGTTTTAGAATACGGAATAATTCTTTTGCCGCCTTGTCTTGTTGATAAATAAAACTCAATGGACTATAAATACTGAAAACATTGTCAATGCTATCGTCTGCAAAATCATCTATCTGGGTTAAGTCTCCCTCTACTATACTAATTCGATCAGATACGTTGCTCTTACTGATATTTTCTGATGCTTTTGCAAGCATGTCTTTTGAGCGATCAAATACAACAAGTTTTCCTTTCAAAACTTCACTTAGTTTTATTGCCCATCTTCCTGTGCCACCACCAGCGTCCATGGTAAGTGATGAATCTATGCAGTACGGTGCAATCTCGCGTCTGATTATCTCGGTTATAATTTCATCTGACAGTCGCCAAAATGCGCTGACTTCAGCCACGTTATCAACATTTGTAGCATATGGTTTAAAAAATGAATCGAAAATTTCTTTTTGCATAATTACGGTAGCGTATTAATATTTTTAAGTCGTGGATAATGAATAACATCTTTAATATCAGAGTATCCAAGTGCCCAAGCGATAAATCTTTCTATCCCCAATCCGAAACCAGATGTTGTTTTGTAGTTTGGCTGTTTGCGAAGATTGATGTACCACTCGTAGGGCACGCCATCAATCCCTTGTCTTTTTAGTGATTCAGTAATTTCTTCAGCATTATCCTGCCGTTGCCCAGATCCTACAATTTCTCCGCCAAAACCACCCTCGACTATTGGTGCAAATAATAAGTCTGCATTTATAACAGAGTTTGTATTTCCAGGATTTGGTTTTTGATAAAATGGAACTATATCTCTGTCATAATTACAGAGCCACATCGGCAACCCGTTTCCCATTTTATGAACAATGTATACTTCGCCACTATTAGTAATATTTCTCCCGAAATCACTTACCGAATAGAACGAGGGATTTTCTTGGAGACATGGATACACTTCGTTGAAAGTCTTTTTGTTAAAACTCTGGGCGTTTATAATGTTTTGTAGTGCCTGCTCTGTTTTTGAGAAATCAATACTCATGAGCTTTATGATCGGTGTGAGTGCTACAAATGTCCTGGCAAGTGCCTGTACATAGCCCTCAACAAACGGCAATAATTCATCGAGTGTTCCAACTATCTCTGCTTCACAGTGAAAAAATTGGTTCAGGTGTCGAGCATCAGGATCCTCTCCTCGCATTGATGGTAAGTAACAATATGCCTTATCGAGATGAAACATGAGCGGCTCAAAACCAAATTGCGACGAGTCGGTAAGGTTAGTGAGATATTTACCGAAATGGATACTTAACACCTCAGAGTCAGATCCTGGACCCATTGGGGATGAAGAACTTGGCGTCATCATAAAAAGATCTATATTTACTGCCCCGACATCCGACCAGTAAGCATCGCTCGTAAGTTTTATGCAGTGTCTTAAAATAGCAAGCGCCCAAAAATATCTGTTTGTTACCAGATCATCAATATATTTTTCTGGATTATAAGAGTGTGGCCGTAGAATATCTTGACCGTTTGTTTCTACGAACGTATTCGCAGATCTTTCCGCAAACTTCAAAACATTTCCCAATAGTAGATCGTTCATACTTTGTTATTTAATTAAATCATCAACACTAACCCCAAGAGCGTTAGCAATTTTAGAAAGGGTATCAATGGTCGGATTCTGACTACCTCCCGATTCTATCTTGATAATCGTATTATAGGTAATATCAGCCATTTTGGAGAGGCGATCTTGAGAAACACCGATCTTTTGTCGATATTTCTTGATGTTATCTGCTATTGTTAATTTTTTACTTGCGAACATTGTAATATATTACTATAATTAGAGTAATGGTTCCTATGATTGTTTAATTTATTACCATGATAGCAAAAAATTACCAAAAGGTAAATATGAAACGGCGAAGCAAAACCAAAAATTTCCTTTCCATTTTTTGTCGGCTCCCCCCACACCCCCCGCCGAATTAAATCAGAAAGAAAGGAAAATTTTTGGGTTTTGCTCCCGCGACCGCAGGGAGCGGACGAGGTGCACATCATTCCACATCGGGATT
>Ga0209702_10001587_pt1 | contig 42871 bp, 43 predicted proteins | sample FRY01_FD_187210 | JGI IMG/M metagenome (GOLD analysis project Ga0209702, IMG submission 187210) | Freshwater microbial communities from Lake Fryxell liftoff mats and glacier meltwater in Antarctica - FRY-01 (SPAdes) (version 2) | ecosystem: Environmental > Aquatic > Freshwater > Ice > Glacier...
ACCGGCTGGCCGGCCTGTTTGAGCATGCGGGCCAACTGGGTGCTCATGCCGTGGTCTTGCACCACCAGACAGGCGGGCGAATCGACCAAACGGGTGGTGACGCGCACGTCCTGCGCCTTGTCTTTCAGGCTGGCTTTGAGCCTTTCCAACAACGGCTTGAAGCTCTCGGCGGCCGCTTCAGCTGCCTTCTTCTCTTCTTCGTCTTGCAGCGTGCCCAGATCGACCGCGCCCTTGGCCACACTTTGCAGCGGCGTGCCGTCAAACTCCTGCACGTGCGACATGGCCCACTCGTCCACCCGGTCGGACATCAGCAGCACCTCGATGCCCTTCTTCTTGAACACCTCCAGCTGCGGGCTGTTGCGCGCTGCGCCCAAGCTGTCGGCGGTGATGTAGTAAATGGCCTCCTGGCCTTCTTTCATGCGCGCTTTGTAGTCGGCAAAGCCCACGCTCACCGTGTCGGTGGTGGTGCTGGCGTAGCGCAACAACTTGGCAATCTTGTCGCGGTTGTTGAAATCTTCGCCCAGGCCTTCTTTCAGCGCCGCGCCGAATTCGGCGTAGAAGGCCGCGTACTTGCCGGCGTCTTTCTCGGCAGCGGCCTTGTCCTCCTCTGACACCCCATCGGTCACGCCATCGGCGCCTTCTGCCGCTGCCGGTGCTTTGTCCTTCTTTGCCAGGTCTTCCAGCATCGCCAGCACCCGGCGGGTGTTGCCTTCGCGGATCGCTTTGACGTCGCGGCTTTCCTGCAGCAGCTCACGGCTCACGTTGAGCGGCAGATCGGCCGAATCGACCACGCCCTTGACCCAGCGCAGGTAAGACGGCATCAGGCTCTCGGCCTCGTCCATGATGAAAACGCGCCGCACGTAAAGCTTGATGCCGGCCTTGTGCTCGCGGTTCCAAAGGTCCATCGGCGCCTTGGCCGGGATGTAGAGCAGCTGCGTGTATTCGGTGCTGCCCTCGACCCGGTTGTGGCTCCAGCTGAGCGGGTCGTGGTTGTCGTAGCTGAGGTTTTTGTAAAACTCGGCGTACTGCTCGTCGGAGATGTCTTTCTTGGCTCTGGCCCAGAGTGCGTTGGCGGAATTCACCGCCTCCCACTCGTCCTTTTGCACATGCTCGCTCTTCTCGGCGTCCCATTCTTCCTTTTGCATCAGGATGGGCAGGCTGATGTGGTCAGAGTACTTGGTGACCAGCGACTTGAGCTTCCAGTGGCTCAGATACGCGCCCGCGTCTTCGCGCAGGTGCAGCGTGACGGTCGTTCCCCGCGCCGTGCGCTCGATATTTTCCACCTCAAACTCGCCGGTACCGCCGCTGACCCAGCGCACGCCTTCACTTGCCGGCAGGCCAGCGCGGCGGCTTTCCACTGTGATCTTGTCGGCGACGATGAAGCCCGAGTAAAAGCCGACGCCAAACTGGCCGATCAGCTGGGCGTCTTTTTTCTGATCGCCGCTGAGGTGGCCCATGAAATCTTTGGTGCCGCTCTTGGCGATCGTGCCCAGGTGCTCCACCGCTTCTGCCTGACTCATGCCGATGCCGTTGTCGGTGATGGTGATGGTCTGGGCCGCCTTGTCGAAGGCCAAGCGAACGTCCAGGTTGGGCGCGTCTTCAAACAGCGCGGCGTTGTTCAGACCCTCAAAACGCAGCTTGTCGCAAGCATCCGACGCGTTGGAAATCAGCTCGCGCAAAAAAATTTCGGGGTTGGAATATAGCGAATGGGTGACAAGGTGCAGCAGCTGCGCCACCTCGGCTTGAAAGGACAGGGTTTGTTTGGTCATGGGAACAAGGGGATGGGAAGAAAAGGGAGAAAAAAGCTGGCCAATGCAGGGCCAACAACCGCGAGATCGCGCCGGTGACGAATTATGGGCAGTGCGTGGATTTTCATGTTCCAGGCAGCGGCAATGCTCAAGCCGCCACCAGCCGGTCGCCCACCACGCCATTCAACATGGCCAGCACCGCGTCAGAGCCCTTCCCCACCAGCATCGCCACACCTCCACACCGCCAATGCCACGGTCAATCTGCCCAGTGAGGCCACTGGTTTTCTTGGGCTCAGCGCTCATGGAAAGCCTCAGCGGCCGATGCAACGAGCGGTACACGCCCTGCACCAGGTTGGCCACGTCCTGGGTCGCCTGCGTCGCGAGCTGGGCAGCCACTTTGAGGTTGGTGGGGTGGAGGTGGCGCAGCAAAGCGCGGGGGCTGGACCTGCTTGGCTTGGTGGTTGCGGTCATGGGCGATTGTGGCTGCGGCGGGCTTCGCATGGCTTGATGCGAAACGCCAGACTTTAGGCTGGCTAGCGCTCTGTGGTGCAGCTTGTTCACTCCAAGATACCTCGGTGCGGTGGTCAGTCAACCCCTGGAGCAGATTCATATTGTGTTTTTTTGGGGGTGCAATGGCTGGTGTGAAAATCGAATTCGATGGCCCCAAACAGGTTGCGACCTTGGCCGAGCCTGGCTTGGACTTCGCCCGGGCTGACGACGTGTTTGCATCAAAGCACCTGACCCGAATCGACTCGCGACAGGACTACGCCGAAGACCGGTTTGCGACCACTGGCTGGCTGGATGGCCGCTTGGTCATACTGGTCTGCACACCGCGCGGCGAGGCGCGCCGCATCATCAGCATGAGAAAGGCCAATGAACGCGAAATCAAAACCATCGACACCGCCTTGGGTTGACCCGGACGATGCGCTGGAGATCACCGAAGCCTGGCTGCAAGAGGCCGATCTGTACGAGGGCTGAAAGTTGATCCGCCGCGGCCGCTCTAAAGCCACGGCCCACAAGCAAGCCGTGAAACTGCGGCTCGACCCCGATGTGCTGGCCGCGCTGCGCGCCACCGGCGACGGCTGGCAAACGCGCATCAACGACATGCTGCACGCATCGCTGCGGCTGGGTGGGCGGGTGTAAGGCATTTGTCGGCACACGCGAGTCGGCTTCTCTGGAGCGGCCCGCCCTGACCATACCGTTCACCCCTTTGACCACTTCCGTGGGTTGCCCGTGTCAGCAACTGCGCGGCGGCCTTAAGACCAGTAAAACGGAGGGCGTGCGGTGAGGCCATGTGCTTCTTCCAAGCAGTCCAAGGAACGGGCCGTCACACACGCTTTGCGGCAAACGCAAGGCCAAAACAGTCTTGCATCCGCAAGAGTAATGTCGAACCCTCGCACCATTACCTCGTCATTGCCACATTCCAAGACAGAAGTTTTTCGCTCTTGTTGTTGCACAGCCAGCGCTCTACTGCAGCGGCGATCCCTTCACCATCTCCTAGCAAAGCTGCAAATGCTGATGGTGCAGGGCCCTGGCGCTCCAGCAGAGGAAGCAGCACATCCGCATTGATGCATCGGATTTCGTAGGCCATGCTTGGGTTGATCGCATTTTCCCGTTCTATTTGCTTCCAACCTTGACTGTGGAAAAGTTGTTTTTGTGGCCAAGGTAACAGCGTCTCTTCATCTAGAGCGGAAGAATCTCGCCACCGATCCTTCATCCGGTTGCGCGATATTCCAACGCAACGAATGACCCCGTCAGCGCCAGACACAAGATAAAGACACGGAACTCGTGCCTCCCAAGTGGGACGATCCAAGATGTCATATTTGGCTTGGAGCCATGGCCCTATGCGAGCGCCGGTGGCAACATTCCTCTTTCACCGCTTGCCTCCCACGCCATGGATACGGATAGCAAGGGTGGCAGATCGAAAAATTTCATTCGCTCGATCAGGGCATTAGGTGTCATGGGCTGGAGATGTTGAATTTGTCTCAGCTCTCAGCGACTTTCTCTTGGGTGCCGTCTCGAACAAACGACTCATCAGCCCCCAAATACCGCCACTGCCCCACCGGTAAATTGCCCAGCACCACGCCGCCGATGCGGATGCGTTTCAGGCCCACCACATGCAGGCCGACCTGTTCGCACATGCGCCGGATCTGGCGCTTTTTGCCTTCGACCAGGACGAAACGCAGCTGCTCGGGGTTCATCCACTCGACCTGGGCGGGTTTGAGCGGCTGATCTTCCAGGCTCAGGCCGTGACGCAAGCGGGCGAGCTGTTCCGACGGGAACACGGCTTGCACGTTTTGCGCCACCACGCCCTCGCCTTGCGGGCCATTGGGCGTCCACTGAACGCGCACCAAATACTCCTTTTCAATGCCGCTGTTCTCACCGATGAGGGTGCGGGCCACGCGGCCGTCTTGCGTCAGCACCAGCAGCCCAACCGAGTCGATGTCCAGCCGGCCGCAAGGTGCCAGACCTCGGGTGTGATCGGGAGCGAAACGGCGGCCGTCGCCAGGGGCGCGGGCGTCACCGCGCCACTGGCTGGGCGCGCCGATCAGGGTGGCCGCGGCTTCGTGGCCGTCTTCTGGCTGGCCGCTCACATAGCCCATCGGTTTGTTCAGCAGGATGGTCACCTGGCCGGCCTGCTGGTGGCGCGCCTGGGGCAAGACTTCGATCGTCACGTCGGGCGCCACCGGCATGCCCATCTCGGCCGGTTCGCCGTTGACCAGCACCCAGCCGCGCGCGATCCAGGCGTCGGCCTCGCGGCGCGAGCACAAGCCGAGCTCGGCCATGCGCTTGTTCAGGCGCACCTCCCCTTTCAAATTACCCACCCGAGCCAGATCGGGCCGACGCGGATCGACAGGGCGCGGCGCGGGCGGCGGGGCCATGCGCGGCGGGGGCGGGCTCGGCGATGTGGCGTGGCGGTCACTGGCTGCGGGTGGGCGTTCGCGGTCGAGAGGCCGGCGCTCCCGGTCAAAAGGTGGGCGATTTCGGTCGAACCCTGGCGCGGGCTCACGCGGCGGTTTGGGTGCCGAAGCAGAGACCGATTTGGCACGTGCCGGGGCTGGCGGTCGAACCGGCGTGCGGCGTTCAGAAAACGGACCGCTGGCGGTTTTTTTGGCAGCGCCGGGTTTGAGCGACAGGGTGCGCTCGGGCTTGGATGTGGTCATGCCGGAATCATCCCACGCGAATGCTCAGGCCCATGTGTTCCCACGCGCAGCAGACGCTGCGTGACAAGCGGCGAAAACCAGGCAGCCGGCATCACAACTGCCCCTGGCGCAGCGCCTGTAAATTGAGCAGCCGCACGCCGCCATATTCCACCCGGATCCAGCCCCGCGCAGCCAGCAGGGTGAGCGCCTCGTTCACCCGCTGGCGCGACAGGCCCACCATGTAGGCCAGCTCTTGCTGGGTGATGCGCAAAACGCCACCCACGTTGGGAGACAGCAGGGGATGGAACAAGGCGGCAAGGTGGCGCGCCACGCGCAGGTCGGGGCTGCTCAGACGATCGGTTTCGCGCGCTGCGATGAACTGGCCCAGGCGCTCGTTGAGCTGGTTCATCACGAAGCGGTTGAACCCCAGCGAGTGATCCAGCAGCCAGTCAAAAGTGGCCACCGGAATACCCGCCACACGGCTTTTGCGCAAGGCTTGAACGTTGTAACGGTAGGGCTCGTGCTTGAGCGCCGTGCCCTCCCCAAACCAGCCGCCAGGTGCGATGCCGACGAAGATGATCACCGGGCCTTGGCTGTCGTCGTTGTTCATTTTGAGCAGGCCATCGACCAGGCCAAACCAGTAGGTCACGGGTCGGCCAATGCGGCAGATGTAGTCGCCCGCCCGCGCGGTGGTGACGATGAGCGCATCTTCGGCGCGCTCGCGCTCGGCGCGGTCCAGTGCGGCCAGCCAAGGCACTTGATCGCGCTCGGCATTTGAAAGTGAGCGCGCGCGGGCGCGCAAAAGCGAGGTGCCGCTGGAAGGGCTGATGGGGCTCATGGCGTCTAAGGGAAAGTCCTAGGAGGACAGACCCTTCAATTGTCGTCCAACTGACAACATAACGTCAAACATCGGCCTAGGATCGCACCCAGGATGAAAAGCCGGGCGGTGCCACGAAAGCATCCCCCCCACAGGACCCCGGCACACGGAGACACACATGCAAACGACTTTTCCCCGGCTGCTGCTGGACCACGCGAAGCGCCGCCCTGCGGGGCCCGCGATGCGCGAGAAAGAGTACGGCATCTGGCAGACCACCAGCTGGGCCGCAATGGCCAAGCTGGTGGAAGCGATTGCCTGCGGCTTGCACCAGGCAGGGCTGAAGCGCAACGAACACATGGTGGTGATTGGCTCCAACCGCCCGCGGCTCTACGCCACCATGCTGGCCGCGCAGTCGCTGGGCGCGATTCCCGTGCCGCTGTACCAAGACGCGGTGGGGGCCGAGTGTGTGTTTCCCATTAACAACGCCGAGGTGCGCTTTGTGGTGGTGGAAGACCAGGAGCAGGTCGACAAAATGTTGGAGGTCCGCGAGGAATGCCCGCAGCTGTCCCACATCTATTTCGATGATCCGCGCGGCCTGCGCAAGTACGACGAGCCGGGCCTTGGCTCGCTCGAAGAACTGATCGGCGCCGGCCAGGCGTTCGCCAGGTTGCACCCAAACGCGTTTCGCGAACAGGTCGAAATCGGCGAGCCAGGCGACGTAGCGGCCATGTTTTTCACCAGCGGCACCACCGGCAAGCCCAAGGGCGTGGTGCACACCCATGCCACGCTGATCGACCGCGCAGCAGTGGGGGCTCGGTTTGACAAACTGACCGAGCGCGATGAGGTTTTGGCCTACCTGCCACCGGCCTGGATCGGACAGAACATTTTTTCTTATGCGCAGTGGCTGGTGGCGGGCTACGTGGTGAACTGCCCGGAGTCCAGCGCCACCGTGACCATTGACCTGAAAGAGGTCGGTCCTACCTATTACTTTGCACCACCGCGCGTGTTCGAAGGCCTGCTCACCTCGGTGATGATCCGCATGGAAGACGCCAGCGCGATCAAGCGCAAGATGTTCCACGCGTTCATGGGCCTGGCCAAGCGGGTCGGTCCCGACAAGATGGACGGCAAGGCGCTGGGCTTGGTGGACTCGATCAAGTACGCCCTGGGCAATGCCATGGTGTACGGCCCGCTTCGCAACAGCTTGGGCATGAGCCGGGTGCGTGTGGCTTACACCGCAGGCGAAGCCATCGGGCCGGATCTGTTCAGTTTCTACCGCTCGATCGGCATCAACATCAAGCAGCTCTACGGCTCAACCGAAACAGCGGTTTTTGTCTGCCTGCAGCCCGACAACGAAGCACGAGCCGATACGGTAGGCGTGCCATGCGAAGGGGTCGAGATCAAGCTGGCGCCAAACGGCGAAATCTTGGTGAAGTCGCCCGGCCTGCTCAAGGAATACTACAAAAATCCGGAAGCCACGGCCGAGGTTCTGACCGCCGACGGCTGGTACCACACCAGCGACGCCGGCTTCATCGACGCATCGGGCCACCTCAAGATCATCGACCGGGTGAAAGACGTGGGCCGCATCAAGGGCGGCGCGTTTGACGACGCGATGTTTGCGCCCAAGTATGTCGAGAACAAGCTCAAGTTCTTCTCGTACATCAAGGAAGCGGTGGCTTACGGCGACCAGCGCGAGCGTGTGTGCGTAATGGTCAACATCGACATGGACGCGGTGGGCAACTGGGCCGAGCGCCGCAACCTCCCCTACGCCGGCTACACCGACTTGGCGCAAAAGCCCGAGGTCTACGAACTCATCCGCGACTGCATGGAGAAAGTCAACGCCGACCTGAGCCGCGACAACCTGCTGGCGGGCAGCCAGGTGAGCCGCTTCCTGGTGCTGCACAAAGAGCTAGACGCCGACGATGGTGAGCTGACCCGCACCAACAAGGTACGGCGCGGCTTCATCGGCGAGAAATACCAGCCGCTGATTGATGCGCTGTACAGCGACAAAACCGAGCAGTTCATTGAAACCGTGGTGAAGTTTGAAGACGGCCGCAGCGGCAGCGTGAGCGCCACGCTAAAAATGGCCGACGCCAAGATTTTTTTTCCTGTTGAAGCAGCAGCATGAGCGACCAGAAAAAAATTGGTGACGTCATCCTCGACGTCAAAAACATCAGCCTGCGTTTCGGTGGCGTCAACGCACTGACCGACATCTCCTTCAACGTGAAGGAACACGAAGTACGCGCCATCATTGGCCCCAACGGCGCTGGCAAGAGCTCCATGCTCAATTGCATCAACGGCGTCTACACGCCTCAAGAAGGCTCGATCACCTTCAAAGGCGAATCCTTTGGTCACATGAGCTCGCGCAAAGTGGCTGAGATGGGCATTGGCCGCACCTTCCAGAACCTGGCTCTGTTCAAGGGCATGAGCGTGATCGACAACATCATGACGGGCCGCAACCTGCACATCAAAAGCAGTTTGCTGTCGCAAGCGTTTCGCAACCCATTTGGCATCGGATCGGCGCAAAAAGAAGAAGAAAAACACCGCGAGTTTGTCGAGCACATCATCGACTTCCTCGAAATCCAGGCCTTTCGCAAGACCCCCGTGGGCACCCTGCCCTACGGGCTGCAAAAGCGGGTTGACCTGGGCCGAGCGCTGGCCATGGAGCCGCAGGTGCTGCTGCTCGACGAGCCCATGGCGGGCATGAACATGGAGGAGAAGCAGGACATGAGCCGCTTCATCCTGGACGTGAACGACGAGTTCGGCACCACCATCGTGTTGATCGAGCACGACATGAGCGTGGTGATGGACATTTCCGACCGCGTGGTCGTGCTCGACTACGGCAAAAAGATCGGCGACGGCACACCCGAGGAGGTGCGCAACAACGAAGAAGTCATCAGCGCATACCTTGGAACCAGCCACTGATATGACCCCCACGCTTGTCATTTCATGTACAGCGCTGCCCCCTGAGGGGGCGCAGCCTTATCTGGGGCGGCCCTGCGCTGCGGCTCTGACCCCCACACTTGTCATTTCATGTACGGCGCTGCCCCCCAAGGGGGCGCAGCCTTATCTGGGGCGGCCCTGCGCTGCGGCCCATTTCCCCATCTATCTCTGAGAACTGCGCAATGGCATTCTTTCTTGAAACATTGATTGGCGGCCTGATGGCCGGCATGCTGTATTCGCTGGTGGCGCTGGGCTTCGTGCTGATTTACAAGGCCTCCGGTGTCTTCAACTTCGCGCAGGGCGCGATGGTGCTGTTTGCCGCATTGGCCATGGCCCGCTTCTCCGAGTGGATTCCGGGCTGGCTGGGCATCGACAACAAGATACTGGGCAACGTGATCGCGTTTGCGCTGGCAGCTGTGCTCATGTTCATTTTTGCCTGGCTGGTCGAGCGGCTGGTGTTGCGCCACCTGGTGAACCAAGAAGGTGTCACCTTGCTGATGGCCACGCTGGGCATCGCCTACTTCCTGGATGGTTTGGGTCAGACCATTTTTGGCAGTGCGATTTACCCCATCGACGTCGGGATGCCCAAGGATCCGGTGTTCCTGTTCGATGGCGTCTTTCCCGGCGGCATTTTGGTGAACCTGGAAGACGTGTATGCCGCTGGTGTTGCCGCGCTGCTGGTTGTGGTGCTGTCGCTGTTCTTCCAGAAAACCAGCACCGGGCGCGCCCTGCGCGCGGTGGCCGATGACCACCAGGCGGCGCAGTCGATCGGCATTCCGCTCAACCGCATTTGGGTGATCGTCTGGTTTGTCGCCGGCCTGACCGCCCTGGTGGCCGGCATCATCTGGGGTTCCAAGCTGGGCGTGCAGTTCTCGCTCACCACCCTGGCCCTGCGCGCGCTGCCTGTGATCATCCTGGGCGGCCTGACCTCGGTACCCGGCGCCATCATCGGCGGCCTGATCATCGGCGTCGGCGAAAAGCTCTCTGAGGTCTACCTTGGCCCTTATGTCGGCGGTGGCATCGAAATCTGGTTCGCCTACATGCTGGCGCTGGTGTTTCTGCTGTTCCGCCCCCAAGGCCTGTTCGGGGAGAAGATCATTGACAGAGTCTAAAACCCTGCGTGACAGCCCAGGATTTGCGCAGCAAATTTGCCCTGTACTCAACTGGCCAGAAAGCCCTCTGCGCCGCTTCGCGTCTTCCCTGTTACTCGCCTTCAGTGAGAGGCAGAAGCTCCCTGTGGCCCGGCAAAGCCGGTTCCAGGGCAGCGCCAAGCAAGACATTTTCCCGACGGCACGCTTGATGGCGAGCAGCGTGAGCGAATAAAGAAAGCACCCATGTTTTACAGAGAAAACGGCCAATTCAAAACCAGCTACCGGGCTGACCAGCAGATCTTTGCGATCTCGCAAGACCGCTGGCTGGTGCTGGCACTGATCGCGTTTGCCTTCATCGGGGTGCCGATGATGGCCGACGAGTACATGTTCCGCGCCATCCTGATTCCGTTCCTGATCTTGGCTTTGGCGGCCATCGGGGTGAACATTCTGGTGGGCTACTGCGGCCAGATCTCGCTAGGCTCGGGCGCCTTCATGGCGGTTGGTGCCTACATGGCCTACAACACCTATATCCGCATCGAGGGCATGCCGCTGATCGTGGCGTTGCTATCGGGCGGCTTCTTCGCCACCATTGTGGGCATTGTGTTCGGCATCCCGAGTCTGCGGGTCAAGGGCTTGTATCTGGCGGTGGCGACGCTGGCCGCGCAGTTCTTCTGCGACTGGGCGTTCCTGCGCATCGGCTGGTTCACCAACAACACCGCGTCGGGCTCCGTTTCGGTATCCAACCTGAATGTGCTGGGCTGGACCATCAACACGCCGGTGGAGAAGTACCTGTTCTGTCTGGGCTTCGTGGTGGTGTTCGCGCTGCTGGCCAAAAACCTGGTGCGCTCTGCGATTGGGCGCGAATGGATGGCCATTCGCGACATGGACGTGGCCGCAGCGGTGATCGGCATCCGCCCCATGTACGCCAAGCTCAGCGCCTTTGCTGTGAGCTCCTTCATCATCGGCGTGGCCGGGGGCCTGTGGGGCTTTGTGCACCTGGGCTCTTGGGAGCCGGCTGCCTTCTCGATCGATCGCTCGTTTCAGTTGCTGTTCATGGTGATCATCGGCGGCATGGGATCGATCATGGGCAGTTTCTTCGGCGCTGCCTTCATCGTGATGTTGCCCATTTTTCTCAACCAGTTTCTCCCGTTCCTCGGCAGCCTGGTCGGGCTGGAGATCTCCACCGCTTTGGTCTCGCACACCGAATTCATGATCTTTGGCGCGCTGATCGTGTGGTTCCTGATCGTGGAGCCTCACGGGCTGGCCAGGCTCTGGAGCATAGGCAAACAGAAATTGCGGTTGTGGCCTTTCCCGCACTGAGATCGGTGTGGCTGCGGCTTGTTGCGCATAAGGGTGATTCCCAGGGGGGATATTCCCGATGCGCTCGATCTCCAGACACGCTGAACTGACAGGCCCTTGATTTTTGTGTTGATTTTTTCAGGAGACAAATGAAATGAAGATGCGTACTCTGGCTCTGTCCATCGCGGTTGCCACCGCGAGCTTGTCGTCTGCACTGGTGTCCACCGCTGCTTTCGCGCAAGCCAAAGAACAGTTTTTCCCCTCACTGGTGTACCGCACGGGTGCCTATGCGCCCAACGGTGTGCCCTTTGCCAATGGCATGGCCGACTACATGAAGCTGGTGAATGCGCGGGGCGGCATCAACGGCGTGATGACCTTGGTGGAGGAGTGCGAGACCGGCTACGCCACCGACCGCGGCGTGGAATGCTATGAGCGCCTGAAAGGCAAAAACGGCGGAGCCACCGTGTTTCAGCCACTGTCCACCGGCATCACCTTCGCGCTGACGGAAAAGGCGCCAATCGACAAAATTCCGCTGCTCACCAGCGGCTATGGCCGCAGCGAATCCGCCGACGGTGGGGTCTTCAAGTGGAACTTCCCACTGGCCGGCACCTACTGGGTGGCTGCCGACACCATCATGCAGCACCTGGGCAACAAAAACGGTGGGTTGGACAAGCTCAAAGGCAAGAAGATTGCGCTGGTCTACCACGACAGCCCGTTTGGCAAAGAGCCCATTCCCGTGTTGCAAGAACGCGCCGCCATGCACGGTTTCTCGCTCAGCCTGCTGCCTGTTACCCACCCCGGTGTGGAGCAAAAGGCCACCTGGTTGCAGATTCGCCGCGACCGCCCCGATTACGTCATCAACTGGGGCTGGGGCGTGATGAACTCCACCTTGCTGAAGGAAGCCCAAGCCACGGCTTACCCGCGCGAGAACATCTATGGCGTGTGGTGGGCCGGTGCCGAGCCTGACGTGAAAGACGTGGGCATGGGTGCCAAGGGCTACAACGCCATCATGATGCAGCACGGTGCAGAGCCGAATTCCGATGTGGTCAAGGAAGTTCTGGCCAAGCTGCACGCCAAGGGCCAGGGCACAGGACCAAAAGAGGAAGTGGGCCAGGTGCTGTACATGCGTGGCCTGACGGCAGCGATGTTTGCGGTGGAAGGTGTTCGCTCCGCCCAGGATCGCTTTGGCAAAGGCAAGGTCATGACCGGCGAGCAAGCGCGCTGGGGCTACGAGAACCTGAACCTGACCCAGGCCAAGCTTGACGCGCTGGGCTTCAAAGGTGTGATGCGACCCATTTCCACCAGCTGCAAAGACCACATGGGCGCTTCTTGGGCCCGCATGCACACCTGGGACGGCACCAAGTTCGTCTGGTCGTCTGACTGGCTGCAAGCCGATGAGCAGATCCTCAACCCCATGGTCAAGGCTGCAGCAGACAAGTACGCCGCCGACAAGAAACTGGCCCGCCGCACCGGCGCTGACTGCCAGTCTTGATCCTCCCCAACCCCTTCCACTGCGTGGGAGGGAGAGCGGTCCTGTTGGGCCGCCATCGTCAAGACCGGCGTGCCGCGTCTTGCCAATGGTTCGAAAGGAACACCACATGAGCACCACACCCAACACAGCCACCACCCCAGCCATTCCCGTCCTCAATGTCAACGGCATTGAGGTCATCTACAACCATGTGATTTTGGTGCTCAAAGGCGTCTCGCTCACCGTGGCCGACGGCCAGATTGCCGCCATCCTGGGTGGCAATGGCGCGGGCAAAACCACCACGCTGCGTGCCATCTCCAACCTGCTCAAGGGCGAACGTGGCGAGGTCACCAAGGGCAGCGTTGAGCTGCGCGGCGAGCGCATCGAGAACCTCACCCCGGCCGATCTGGTGAACCGCGGTGTGGTGCAGGTGATGGAGGGTCGGCACTGCTTTGCCCACCTGACCATCGAGGAAAACCTGATGACAGGCTCCTACACCCGCAAAGACAAAGTCGAGATCGCACGCAATCTGGAGAAGGTCTACACCTACTTTCCGCGCCTGAAGGCACGCCGCACCTCGCAGGCGGCCTACACCTCGGGCGGTGAGCAGCAGATGTGCGCCATTGGCCGCGCGCTCATGACCAGTCCCAGCATCATGCTGCTCGACGAGCCCTCGATGGGCCTGGCGCCGCAGCTGGTGGAAGAGGTGTTTAACATCGTGCGCGACCTGAACACCAAGGAAAAAGTGACTTTCTTGATCGCCGAGCAAAACACCAACATGGCGCTGAAATATGCTGATTACGGCTACATCATGGAGAGCGGCCGGGTGGTGATGGATGGCGTGGCTGCCGACCTGCGCAACAACGAAGACGTGAAGGAGTTCTACCTTGGTATGGGCGGTGGCGAGCGCAAGTCTTTCAAGGATGTAAAAAGTTACAAGCGTCGCAAGCGTTGGCTTGCATAGCGAGCCAACGCTTCTCCGGGCTTTTGGCCCACCCCCCTCGCCGCACTGCATGCGTCACCCCCTCAGGGGGCGGCGCTGGCCCGGCAAAGCCGGTTCCACGGCGCCCTGGGTTGAAGACACCCCCAATCCAACATCTTTGGCTACCGCTATGACCGACTTTTACGACGCCCAAGAAAACCGAACCCCTGCTGAGCGGGAAGCGTCTCAAATGGCTGCGTTGCCTAGACAGGTCGCACACGCTCAAGCGCGCAGTGCTGCGCTGGCAGCAATCCTTCATGGCGTGGATGCCAGCGCTGTCAACAGCCGCGTCGCGCTGGCCAGCCTGCCGGTCACCCGCAAGCACGAGCTGCTGGAACAGCAGAAGGCCTCGCGCGAAAAAAACGGTGACGCTTTCGGTGGTTTTTCTGCGCTGGTGCGCGGCCGAACAATGTCGCGCATCTTTGCCAGCCCCGGCCCGATCTACGAGCCCGAGGGCAACGAGGCCGACTACTGGCGCACCGGTCGCGCCCTCTATGCGGCGGGATTTCGAGCGGGCGAACTGGTACACAACAGCTTCAGTTACCACATGACGCCTGGCGCCTTCATTCTGGAAGCAGGCGCGTTGGCGGTTGGCTGCACGGTGTTCCCGGCGGGTACCGGCCAGACCGAGCAGCAGCTGGAAGCCATCCGCGACTTGCGGCCTGACGCCTTCACCGGCACGCCGAGCTTTCTGCGCATCCTGCTGGAGAAAGCGACTGAGACCGGGGCCAACATCGGCTGCATGGGCAAAGCCTCGGTCGGTGGCGAAGCCTGCCCGCCCAGTCTGACGGCTTGGTTCAAAGAGCGCGGGGTGGACGTCTACCAGACCTATGCCACCGCCGACCTGGGTCTGGTGGCTTACGAGACCGCATCGCGCCAAGGCCTGGTGTTGGACGAAGGCGTGGTTGTGGAAATCGTGCGCCCGGGCACCGGCGACCCGGTGCCCGAAGGCGAGGTGGGTGAGCTGGTGGTGACGACACTGAACCCGGCTTACCCGCTGATCCGCTTCGGCACCGGCGATCTGTCCGCCATGTTGCCCGGTACCTGCCCGACTGGCCGCACCGCGCCGCGCATCAAAGGCTGGATGGGCCGCGCCGACCAGACCACCAAGATCAAGGGCATGTTTGTCCACCCGGGCCAGGTGGCTGAGATCGCACGTCGCTTCCCTGAGGTGCACAAGGCGCGGCTGGTGGTCAGCGGTGAAATGGCCAACGACCAGATGTGCCTGCAGGTGGAAACCAGTGCCGACAACGACGGCCTGAGTGGGCAGATTGAGGCCGCTGTGCGCGAAATCACCAAACTGCGCTCCCAGGTACAGCTGGTGCCACTGGGCAGCCTGCCCAACGACGGCAAGGTAATCGAGGACGCGCGCAGTTATCGTTGATCACTCCCCATGCACCGCTGCGCGGCTTCACCCAAGGCGGACATCGCAGGCGGTCCGTCAGAGCCGGCTCCGCGGCGTTCTGGACGAAGACACTGCCCGGCCGTTAGGTAGAAGCTGTTTCAAGGTGTTACAAAGCGTGTGAATCGGGATTGCATTCGCCCGGCTTTCAGCGTGCGCCCTGTGCCAGGTGAAAGCGGCCTATCTGGTGCGCGGGCTTCGCCGCCGGGCACAGGCCCATTTTTTAGAACAGTTTGGCCTGGTGAAATGCCACCATGCGCGGTCTGAGGCCCAGATGGTCGGCGATGTTTTTGTCTTGGTGTGTCGGCGCCGATTGAACATTAAGCCGTGGTGGGTCGGTATTCAATCGGTACTGACATGGGCGCATTGAAACGGCCTTGGTTGGCCTCGTGGATCGCTGATCTGCTGCACGGCGCACTGCCCAATGTCGACTGATCGCCGCGCTACAAGGCCTCGAACAGCAGGCGTTGCATGCGTCCTGGTGTGCCCTCAGACGTCAGGCGGTTGGGCATCCAGCCGCACCGCCCGCGTGGCCGGCAGACGCTGCCAGTTCGCAAAGAGCCTGGCCTTCAGACCGAGGCGCAAGGTTTGCACGGCTGCATCCAATGAACTGTCGTTTTGGATGAGCAGCGTGTTCTTGGGCAAAGCCATGTTGACGTTGCGTGCAAGCCGCCTGTCGATATCTTGCTCGCTCTCACGTTGACGCAACTTCAGGCGCTCTCGAAGCACCTCGGGAGACGCTGTGATGTGCACCACGCTCGCTTGCGGAAATGCTGCCAGCAGGCGATCCAAGTGGCCACGCGAGCCGTTGACAAAAACGCATTGGCCTTTGGTTAGCGGTGACAGCTCGCGTTGGCGAATGCCATAGAACAGACCATTGGCCTGCCAGTGAAGTGCGAAGGCTTGTTGGTCGAGCAAGCGTTTGAAATCGCTGGCACTCACGCTCTCGTTCGCCTCACCGCCCGGCTGGACGTCCCGGGTAACGGTTCGGCGCGCCCAACAGACGGTGTCTGCGGTGTCCCAGGTTTCGCGCAACCGCATCAACACGCTGTCCTTGCCCGCCCCTGAGGGACCCACGACGTAGATCAGTTGCCGCGTCATGACCCCAGCGCCAGTTGTTCAACGCATTCAAAGTCAGCGCCTGGATAGGGCTCCGCAAACAGCGACAGGCGGTCGACGGTCAGCGGCGGCAAGGTCTCGAAGCGTTCGGCTGCTGCGTGCTGGAGCTGTGCCACCTTTTCCTCGGCGAGACCGTGGATCGGCCCGGTCAGCGAGAAATGAAATTTGAAGCGGTGCAGCACCCACGGGTAGCCCCAGGCAAGCATCAACGCATCCTCCTCTGGCGTCAGTGGCTTGCGACGTCTGCGGGCGAGCTCGGTCTCATCCAGCGCAGCAGCCAGTGGCTGCGGTCGCCGCACGCAGCCGTCAGCCAGTGCCTCCAGTGCCTTCGGTGCTTGCCTGGGGCACAGCGCCAGGAAGCCACCGAGCCGCGCCACCTCCCAGCGATCGAGCGCAAAACTCTGGTGATCACGGGCGATGTTGGCCAGGCCCTCGCGCAAGCTCGCCATGTCTTCGCCTGGTGCCAGCCGAAAGGGTGCCTTCAGCGTGGCGTGCCATCCGTAGCGCCGTGGCTCGGCGGTCAGCTGCGCGAATTGCGCGACGCTCACGCCGTCGATGCACGGCTGCAGCAGCTCTAATCGCTGCGCTGCACAGCGGCCCAGCCATTCGCTGCCGCGCAGCCACCAGTCCGACTGCGGGTCAGGTGCCGCGTAAATCGCTACACGGTGGGGCTTGGATGCATCAGGTGCCATGTGCGTGATCCACGGTGAGGGTGACGCGGTCACCTGCGAACCAGGTGCAGGCAAATTCGATCGGCACGCCGTCGGGGTCGAGATTGACGCTGCTCACATACAGGGCAGGACGGGTCGCAGGTTGGCGCAAGTGCGTTGCCATGGCGGTCTCGGGCAGTCGCGCGCTGATGTGGCTTTGCTGGCGCGTGTAGTCAGGAACACCCAGCGTGGCGAAGGCCTGGGTGATGGAACCGCTGGCGTGCAGCAGCGCGTCCAGCCCTGCAAAGCGCGGCAGGGGGAAATACCGGTCGCTCACATGCAGTGGCTGCCCACCACCATCGCCGAGCACCTGCAGGTGAAGCACCGAAGTGCCCGTGCGAAGTTTCAGCGCCCGGGCCACCTCGGCGCTGGCTCGCAGCGTGCGGGAAGCCAACACCCGCATGCCGCCAGGCAGGCCTGCTTGCGCCAGGCTCTGGCGGTGCCGTGTGCGCTTGCCGATCATCAGCTCAACCGCGAAGTCCTCCACATAGGTGCCACTGCCCTGGCTGGAGCGCAGCAGGCCGAGCTGGCACAGGCTGGCCAGCGAGCGGCGGATGGTGTGGCGGTTGACACCAAACTGTTCCGCCAGCTGGTGCTCCGACGGCAGCCGTTGGCCAGGCAAATACAGGCCGTTGCCGATGGCTTGGGCCAGTTCGTGGGCAATGCGCGCCCAGAAGCTGTAGTTGGGGTCGGGCAGCACGAGGGCGCAGGAGGTGAGGGTTCTTGTCATGAAAAGGACACAGGGGCTGTTTAAGCTGAGGCTTACAAAGTTGTCTACACAAATTTAAGGTTACCACCGCGATGTTTCATGCATTTGACAATACCGGGCCAAACAAGCCTTTGCAGAGACCTGACTGGATGGCGCTTCTGGCTCGCGCGCCACTTGCGCTGTTGGAGCAAGGGCTGGACAAACAGCCTGCGACCGAGCCCAACTGGCTGCGCCGACCGGAGACCGGTCTCTACATGGTGCAGGCCCGCGCTGGCGGCACTGGTGAGCGGTTCAATCTGGGTGAGCTGACGGTGACCCGCTGCGCGCTGCGCGCGGGTGCTGATGGCAGCGGCATGGTCGGTGTGGCTTATGTGATGGGCCGCGACCACCGGCAGGCGCAACTGGCGGCCTTGGCCGACGCACTGTTGCAGGACCCGGTGCAGCACGAGGCGCTGGATGCCAAGCTGCTGCAACCCGTGCGCAAGCATCTGGCCTCGCTTCAAGCACAGCGCGCTGCCCGCGCCGCAACCACCAAGGTGGACTTTTTTACAGTCGCTCGCGAAGCTGGCGCCGCCGACGAGGAGGATGACGCATGAAGGCAGAAGATCTGCAGCAGGTTCGCCCCGCTTTCCACGACCCAGCGCTGGGCAGCCAAGCCGTCTTTCGCGCGGCACTCAACGCGTTGTCGCACCCTGGCCGGTTGAACCACATGCCAAGGGTCACCGAGTTGCCGAGCCATGGACATGGTTCGGCGGCTGCCCTGCTGCTGGCGATGGTGGACAGCGATTGCGCGGTCTGGTTTTCGCCGGCTTTGGCCAATACCGACACCGCAGCATGGTTGCGCTTCCATACCGGCTGCTGCTGGGCGGCGAGCCCAGATCTCGCGCGATTTATCTGGGTTGCCACCGGCGACGCATTGCCTGCCCTGAGTACGCTGGCGATGGGCAGCGACGAGTACCCCGACCAGTCGGCCACGGTGGTGATCGAGGTCAATGCCCTCAGCGAAGACGCTGCACAAGGCGCCAGCGCTTTCAACCTGCGAGGACCGGGTATCGCAGACATGCAGTCACTCTCGGTGCGCGGCCTGCCTCAAGGGTTCGTCGAACAGTGGGAGGTCAATCACCAAGCCTTTCCGCGAGGTGTCGACGTTTTCTTGACCACCGTTACCCACATCGCGGGTCTGCCCCGCAGCACGCGCATCGGCGCCACACAGGAGGCCTGACATGTACGTGGCAGTCAAAGGCGGGGAAGCCGCCATTCTCAACAGCTACGCTTTGCTGGCGCGTCAGCGCCGTGGCGACTTGCAAGAGCCCGAGCTGAGCGTGACGCAGATACGCCAGCAGATGAAGCTTGCGGTGGATCGCGTGATGACCGAGGGCTCGGTCTACGACCCCGAACTTGCAGCATTGGCCATCAAGCAAGCCGCCGGTGACCTGATCGAGGCCATCTTTCTGCTGCGCGCCTATCGGGCCACCTTGCCTCGACTGGGCAGCACGCTGCCCCTTCAAACCGACCAGGCGCAGCCAGACCGCCGAATCTCCGCCACCTTTAAAGACCTGCCCGGGGGCCAGATCCTCGGCCCCACCTACGACTACACCCAGCGGCTGCTGGATTTCACGCTCCTGGCCAACGCCAACGCCAGCTCAGGTGAAGCAGCTGAACCCGCAGAGGCCGAATGGCTGGCGCCCGCGCCACGCGTGATAGATCTGCTCAACCTGGAAGGCCTGATCGAAACCCACCCGGTGCCCACAGGCGACCCGGCTCCACCCGATCTCACCCGTGAGCCGCTGCGCTTCCCCGCAGGGCGGGCCACACGGCTGCAAAACCTGGCCCGCGGTGACGAGGGTTTTTTGCTGGCTATGGCCTATTCCACACAGCGCGGCTATTCCCATACCCACCCGTTCGTGGGTGAGGTGCGGCTGGGCCAGGTTGCGGTCGAGCTGGAACCCGAAGAGCTGGACTTCCCGCTGTCCATTGGCGAGATCGAAATCACCGAGTGCGAAATGGTCAACCAGTTCGGCGGCAGCAAAACCGAGCCGCCACAGTTCACGCGCGGCTATGGCCTGGCGTTTGGCCACAGTGAGCGCAAGGCCATGGCCATGAGCCTCGTTGACCGCGCCTTGCGCGCTGAAGAGCTGGGCGAAGCGGTGGAGGCGCCCGCGCAAATGGCAGAGTTCGTGCTCTCTCACAGCGACAGTCTGGAGGCCTCAGGCTTTGTGCAACACCTCAAACTGCCGCATTACGTGGACTTCCAGTCGGAGCTGGAGCTGGTGCGCCGCATGCGCGCTGAGGCAGCCCCGGCGCTATCCCCCGCCACAGAACAGGAGCGCGCATGAACGCCCCGCTGAATGCCGATCTGTTGCTGCCTTCGGCCGCGAGCACCGAGCCTGGCGTCAACTTCGCCTACCTTGACGAACGCACCAAGCGCATGATCCGCCGCGCCATCCTCAAGGCGGTGGCCATCCCCGGCTACCAGGTGCCATTTGGCTCACGCGAAATGCCATTGCCCTATGGCTGGGGCACGGGCGGCATACAGGTGACCGCGTCGGTGATTGGGCCCGATGACACGCTCAAGGTGATCGACCAGGGCGCGGACGACACCGTCAACGCGGTCAACATTCGCCGCTTCTTCCAGCGCACCACCGGCGTGACAGTGACCACACGCACCACCGAGGCGAGCCTCATCCAGACACGGCATCGAATTCCCGAGACGCCGCTGCGCGAGGGGCAGGTGATTGTCTACCAGGTGCCGGTGCCCGAGCCCATGCAGCGGCTGGAGCCGCGCGAAACCGAAACGCGCACCCTGCATGCGCTGGCCGAATATGGGCTGATGCATGTGAAGCTGTATGAGGACATCGCACGCTTCGGCCACATTGCCACCACCTACGACTACCCCGTCATGGTCAACGGCCGCTACCTGATGGCGCCGTCACCGATTCCTAAATTCGACAACCCCAAGATGCACATGAACCCAGCGCTACAGCTGTTCGGCGCTGGCCGGGAAAAGCGCATTTACGCGGTACCGCCTTACACGGCTGTGGAAAGTCTGGGTTTCGACGACCACCCGTTCGAGGTGCAACGCTGGGACCAGCCTTGCGCGCTGTGTGGTGCCACCGACAGCTTTCTTGACGAGATCATCACCGACGACCAGGGCACGCGCTTGCATGTCTGCTCCGACTCCGACCACTGCCAGGAGCGGCAGGCGGGGCAGACCGTTGCTGCGGGGGCGCCGTTGTGAGCAGCGACCGGATCCGTTTGCGTGAAGCCACTGCGGAAGACTTGCCTCAGGTGCTCGCGCTTTATGCGCAGCCCGGGATGGATCAGGGCGAGGTGATCAGCCTGGCGCGTGCAGAAGAGATACACGCCACCTTTTCTCGTTACCCCAACTACCGGCTGTTCGTGGCCAATGACACCGACCGCCATCTGGTCGGCAGTTACGCCTTGCTGGTGATGCACAAGCTCGGCCACCAAGGCACGCCCTGCGCGATCGTCGAGGACGTGGTGGTAAGTGCGCCGAACCGCGGCCAGGGCATCGGGCGCCAGATGATGGAGCACGCCCTGTGTCTCGCCCGCGAGGCCGGCTGCTACAAGCTGGCGCTTTCTTCCAACCTCAAGAGAACCCGCGCTCACGCCTTCTATGAATCGCTCGGCTTCGAGCGGCACGGTGTGAGTTTTCTCGTCCAGCCTGAGATTGCTGCATGAACCTTCATCCCCCCCCCCTGCTGCGCGTGCGATGCGTGAGCAAGCGCTTCGGCCAGCAGCTGGCTGTGCAAGAAGCTTCCTTCGATCTCTGGCCAGGCGAGGTGCTGGCCATCGTGGGCGAGTCCGGCTCGGGCAAGACCACCTTGCTCAATGCGCTGGCCGCGCGCTTACAGCCCGACAGCGGCGAGGTGCATTTCATGGGCCGCGACGGTCAGCTGCAGAACGTGCACTGCATGAGCCAGGCGCAGCAGCGTCTGCTGGCGCGCACCGACTGGGGCTTTGTGACCCAGCACGCAGCCGACGGCCTGCGCATGGACGTGTCGGCCGGCGCCAATGTTTGTGAACGTCTGATGGGTTTGGGCCAGCGCCACTACGGTGCGCTGCGCTCCCAGGCACAAGCATGGCTGCGTCGCGTGGAAATTGACCCCATCCGTATCGACGACGCGCCACGCACCTTCTCTGGCGGCATGCGCCAGCGCCTGCAGATCGCCCGCAACCTCGTGACGCAGCCCCGCCTGGTCTTCATGGACGAGCCCACTTCGGGGCTGGACGTGTCGGTTCAGGCGCGTTTGCTCGACCTGTTGCGCCAGCTGACCCGAGAGATGCAGTTGGCCGTGGTGATCGTGACGCACGACCTTGCGGTGGCGCGCCTGCTGGCGCACCGCATGGTGGTGATGCAGGGCGGGCGCGTGGTTGAAACCGGCTTGACCGACCAGGTGCTCGACGACCCTCAACACCCCTATACCCAACTGCTGGTCTCTTCGGTGCTGCAACCATGAACACGATCACTCCTTTGGCCAATACCTCGCCCGTACTCGCAGTCGAGCGCGTGTCCAAACAGTTCACGATGCACCACCAGCATGGCGCTGTGCTGAAGGTGTTTGACCGGGTGGATCTTCAGGTCGATGCCGGCGAGTGCGTGGTACTGGATGGCCCGTCCGGCATGGGCAAGAGCACGCTGCTCAAGCTGATCTACGCCAACTACCGCGCCAGCAGTGGCGACATCTGGGTGAAGCAGCTTGATGGCCAGCGCGTCAACCTCACCACAGCCGACCCGCGTGCGCTGGTGGCCTTGCGTCGGCACACGATTGGCTACGTGAGCCAGTTCTTGCGGGTGATCCCGCGCGTGTCCACGCTGGATGTGGTGGCTGAGCCCCTGGCCGAAGATGCTGGCGGCAATCTCACGGCCAGACAGGACGCTCGCGAAAAGGCTGGCCAGTGGCTCGCTCGGCTGCGCATTCCTGAGCGCTTGTGGGCGCTGCCGCCCGCCACCTTCTCGGGCGGCGAGCAGCAGCGGGTGAATATCGCACGCAGTCTCATCAAGGCGCGACCGCTGCTGTTGCTTGATGAGCCCACCGCATCGCTGGATGCGGCCAACACCCGCACCGTGATTGAGCTGATCCTGGAAGCCCGATCAAACGGTGCCGCTGTACTCGGCATTTTCCATGACCCCGCTGTGGCCGACGCCGTGGCCACGCGCCGTGTCCCGGTGGCTGCCTTTCGCGAGGCCTGCCCGGATCAGGTCTTAAGCCCACACCAGCCAACACAAGGCGTACTCGCATGAACGCGCCCCATGAACTGTCCACTTCAGCGGTGAACGCCTTGACCGCACAAGCCAACATGTCGCTCGCCAACGCCCGCCTGGTGCTCGCTGGAGAGGTGGTGACCGGATCGCTGCATGTGCGAGCTGGTCGCATTGCCGCGATCGACACCGGCACCGCTGTGCCACCGGGCGCACTCGACCTCGGCGGCGACCTACTGCTGCCCGGTCTGGTCGAGATCCACACCGACAACCTGGAGCGCCACCTCATGCCGCGCCCCAAGGTGCACTGGGCCGAGCTGCCGGCGCTGCTGGCCCACGATGCGGAGATCGCCGCTGCGGGCATCACCACCGTGTTCGACGCGCTGGGTGTTGGTGAAGCCGACACCGAGAGCTTGCGCGGCAGCGCCTGGCGGGCGGTGCTTGACACACTGCAAAGCTGTCTGCAGCGCGACCTGCTGCGTGCCGACCACCGGCTGCATGTGCGCTGCGAACTGCCCGCGCCCAACACCATCGAGCTGTTCGCGCCGTTTCTGGGCAATCCGTTGCTGGGCCTGATTTCGCTCATGGACCACACGCCAGGCCAGCGCCAGTGGGAAAACATCGACCACGCGCGGGTCTACTACATCGGTAAAAAAGGCTGGAGCGAAGACAAGTTCATGCGCCAGGTGGAAGAAGCCGCCGAACTGCAGCGGCGTTACGCCCAGCCGCATCGGCGTCACTTTGCCGAGTACGCGCGGCAACACGGCATTGCGCTCGCCAGCCACGATGACACCACGCTGGCCCACGTGCAAGAGGCCCAGGCCGACGGCGTTAGCGTGTGTGAATTCCCCACCACCGAACATGCCGCACGCGCTGCCCGCGAGTGCGGCATGGCCACCGTGATGGGTGGGCCCAATGTGGTTCGTGGCGGTTCGCATTCGGGCAATGTGGCCGCCGCCCACCTGGCCAGTCTGGGCCTGCTGGACATTCTCTCCAGCGACTACGTGCCAGGCAGTCTGCTCACCGGTGCCTTGCGCCTGGTGGACGATGGGCACCTCAGCCTGGCGCAGGCTGTGGCCACCGTCAGTCTCAATCCAGCCCGGGCTGTCGGGCTCGCCGATCGGGGCGAGCTCGCCCCGGGGCTTCGAGCCGATATGGTGCAGGTGCGATTGGTCGAAATGGCTGGCGGACATCACCACGCGGTGGTGCGCGCGCTCTGGCGCGAAGGCCGACGCGTGCTCTGAGCCGACAAACGTTATGCCGCCGCCAAAAACCGCAGATGAAGGTGCCCTGCAGCCGCTGCGCCTGCTGACTTTCAACACCTGGAAGTGCGATGGCGAGTACGCATTGCGCTTGCAGGCGATGCTGCACCAGCTCAGCCAGGTCGATGTGGACGTGATCGCTTTGCAGGAAGTTTTTGCCACCGCCGACGGCCAGGTTCACACCGGCCGACATCTGGCCCAGGCGCTGGGCATGGCACTGGTCGATGCTTCGGTGCGCGCCAAGCCCCGGTGGCACGAAGGCCGCTGGCAACCGAGCTTTTCCGGGCTGGCGCTTTTGACCCGCTGGCCGGTGCAGCATTCGACGGTATTGCATCTGCCCAGTGCGGCGGAGGATGGCGAGCGCATCGCATTGAGCTGCGACATCCAGATCTCAGGCCACCGTCTGCGGGTCGTCAACACGCACCTCACCCATCTGGAGAATGCGCGCCACCTGCGCCACCAACAGTGGCAGGCCGTGCTCGACCATGCTGACACCGCACCTGCTGACTGCAGCGTGCTGGTGTGCGGTGACCTGAATGCGCCGCTGAGCGACCCAGCGCTGCAAGCGCCCCTGGCGCAGCGCGGCTGGATCGATGTGTCGGCGGCTGTGGGGCTCACCAACAAGCGCACCTTTCGCGGCATTGACGGTACCGGTCAAGACCTCGATCACGTGGTGGCGCGACCGGACCGCTGCCTCCGTTGGAAGTCGGCTCAAGTCGTGCTGGACAGTCCAGACCCGGTGACGGGCGCTGTGCCAAGCGACCACGCTGCGCTTTGGGTGCGGGGTGGGTGGTGTACGCCCTGAGAAAGGATTTCGCTTTTGTCAAATGGCTGTCACACAGTGCTTCCACACTGCGACTTGTCTAGATGACTTATCGCTTTATCAAGAGGACGCCCATGTCAACTGCCCTTCACGTCAAGAACCTGAGCAAACGCTTTCCCGGCGGCAAGCTCGCACTCGACAACATCGACCTGCAAGTCAATCAGGGCGAGATGGTGGCGCTGATCGGCGCTTCCGGGTCAGGCAAGTCGACGCTGTTGCGCCACGTGGCGGGCCTCATGGTTGGGGACAACACCCCTGGCTCGCTGATCGAAGTCTCTGGACAGTGTGTGCAACGTGAAGGTCGCATCCAGCGCGACGTGCGCCGCACACGCTCGCAAATCGGTTTTGTGTTCCAGCAGTTCAACCTGGTCGACCGATTGCCGGTGCTGGTCAATGTGCTGGTGGGACGCTTGCACAGCATGCCGTGGTGGCGCGCCTGGCTGCGCATGTTCAACGCCCAAGAGCGCGCACTGGCCATGGAGGCCTTGGGCCGGGTGGGTATCGCCGACTGCCACGCCCAGCGCGCCTCCACGCTTTCCGGTGGCCAGCAACAGCGCGCGGCCATTGCACGCACGCTGGTGCAGGGCGCCAAGGTGGTGCTGGCTGATGAGCCGATCGCCTCGCTCGACCCCGAGTCTTCACGCAATGTGATGGAGATCCTCTCGCGCATCAACCGCGAAGACGGCAGCACCGTGTTGGTCTCGCTGCATCAGGTAGAGATGGCACTGCGTTACTGCGCCCGCACCGTGGCGCTGCACCAGGGCCGCGTGGTGTTTGACGGCCCCTCGCGCGAACTCACCCCGGCTCTGCTTCGCAAGCTGTACGGCATGCAGGCCGATGAAATTCTCAACGGCAGCGATTCATTGCACCCACCCGCATCTCCAGCACTGGCACCCGTCAGGGCGGTCTGGCCAGCGCCGATGGCTCAGGCAGCCTGATCGTCGGCTCTTTTCTGACCCACCCTCCACCCCTTCACCCAAGGACATTTCCATGATCAAGCGCTCCCTTGCCGCCATCACGCTCGGCCTTACCCTGTCCACCTCGTGGGCTCAAGACATCAACTTCGGCATCATCTCCACCGAGGCCACCCAAAACCTGAAGGCCGACTGGCAGCCGCTTATCGACGACATGGCCAAACAGACAGGCCTGAAAATCACAGCCTTCTTTGCTCCCGACTACGCAGGCGTCATTGAAGGCATGCGCTTCAACAAGGTGCAGATGGCCTGGCTGGGCAACAAGTCGGCCATGGAAGCCGTGGACCGCGCCAACGCCGAGGTATTCGCCCAGATGGTCAACGCCGACGGCACCCAGGGCTACTACTCGCATCTGATCGTGCACAAAGACAGCCCGCTCAAGTCGCTTGAAGATGTCCTGAAAAACGGCAAGTCGCTGGCCTTTGGCAACGGCGACCCGAATTCCACATCGGGCTTCCTGGTGCCCGGCTATTACGTGTTTGCCAAAAACAAGATCGACGCCAAGAGCTTCTTCAAGGTCACACGCAGCGCCAACCACGAAACCAACGCCCTGGCTGTGGCCAACAAGCAGGTCGATATCGCCACCAACAACAGCGAAAACCTGGAAAAGTTGAAGGATCGCCAGGCCGAGAAATACGCGAACATTCGCGTTGTCTGGACCTCGCCGCTGATTCCGCTCGACCCGATGGTGATGAGCAAGAACGTGCCCACCGAGGCCAAAGAGAAAATCAAGAATTTCTTCTACAACTACGCCAAGACCGACCCGCGCGAAAAAGAGATCGTGATGAAGATCTCCAAGCTGTCGGGCTTCAAGCCATCCACCAACGATCAGTTGCTGCCCATCCGCCAACTTGATATTTTCAGCAAGCGCAACAAAGTCGAAGCCGACACCCTGCTCAGTGAAGCCGAGAAAACAGCCAAGCTGGCTGAGTTCGACAAGCAACTGGCTGCCCTGCAATAAACCTTCCTCCCACGGCCCGCTGATCGGCGGGCCTTTTGCTGTCTGGAGAAGACAATGACTTACACCACCGCGCCAGCGCGCCCCACAGCCGCTGTCAGTCATGCGGCCGCGCATCGGCATGGCCTTGTCTGGTATTTCGGTTGGGCGGCGCTGCTGTTGCTGCTCATGGGGTCGTGGAAGGGGGCAGACATGCGCCCCCTGGACCTGTGGCGCGACTCGGGCAACATGGCCGAGTACGCCAGCGATTTCTTTCCACCCAACTTCCGCGAATGGCGCTTTTACGTCCAGGAAATGGTGGTGACGCTCCAGATTGCCGTCTGGGGCACGGCGCTGGCCGTGGTGCTGGCTGTGCCGCTGGCACTGCTGGCCTCCGCCAATATCGCGCCTTGGTGGGTAAACCAGCCCGTGCGGCGCCTACTTGATTCCTTTCGCGCCATCAACGAGATGGTGTTCGCCATGTTGTTTGTGGTGGCGGTGGGACTGGGTCCGTTTGCCGGGGTACTGGCGCTGTGGATCCACACGACAGGCATTCTTGCCAAACTGTTTTCCGAAGCGGTCGAGGCCATCGACCCGCAGCCGGTTGAGGGCATCCGCTCGACCGGTGCGTCGGCGCTGCATGAAATCGTCTATGGCGTGATCCCGCAGGTCATGCCGCTGTGGATCTCTTACACGCTGTACCGGTTCGAGTCCAATGTCCGTTCGGCCACGGTCGTCGGCATGGTGGGGGCAGGCGGTATCGGTGTGGTGCTGTGGGAAATCATTCGCGGCTTTCAGTACGCCGAAACAGCTGCTGTGATGGTGATCATCATTGTCACGGTCAGCGTGATCGACATGATTTCGGCGCGCATTCGCAAGGCGATGATCTGAGGAAACCCGTCATGTCCCTGAACCTTCAAGATATTCAGCGCCTGTTTGATCAGCGGGGTTCTCAGCGGTACGGCCTGGAGGCTGTAAGCCAGCGCGAGCACGCGCTGCAATGTGCGCAACTGGCCGACTGCGCCGGCGAGCCCGACGGGCTGGTGATCGCCTGCCTGCTGCACGACCTGGGTCACCTGCTCGCTGCTGAGAAAAACGGCACCACCGAACACGACCTGGGCCGGGACGATCTGCACCAGTACAGCCTGCTGCCCTTTTTGCGCGGCGCACTGCCCGATGAGGTGCTGGAACCGATACGCCTGCACGTCGACGCCAAGCGCTTCCTGTGCCAGATCGAAGGCGGCTACTTGGCAATGCTCTCTGCCGCTTCGGTTCACAGCCTGGCGCAGCAGGGCGGTGCCTACACCGCAGTGGAATCCCGTGCTTTCCTTCAACAGCCCTTTGCCGCGGAGGCGGTCCGGCTGCGCCGCTACGACGATTTGGCCAAGGTACCGGACTGTGTGGTGCTCCCGCTGGAGCACTACCTGCCTCGTCTGCAACAGTTGATGCCCCAGACGGCATAAGGTGAGTCACCCAGGACAACTGGGGGTGGTGCTGCGGCTCGGAACCACCCAGACCCTCGCCTGGGCCTCGTCTTACTACCTGCCGGCCCTGCTGGCCGCGCCGCTGGCCGCATCGCTGGATATTGCGGTGACGCACGTGTTTGGCGCCTTCACGCTGGCGCTGGTGGTGTCAGCCCTGGTGGGGCCAACCGCTGGCCGCGCCATCGACACGCACGGCGGGCGCTCGGTGCTGCGGGTGACCAACCTGCTGTTCGCCATCGGTCTGGGTGCGCTGGGTCTGGCGCAGGCCGAATGGCAGGTGTGGGCCGCGTGGTCTGTGATCGGGTTGGCCATGGGCAGTGGACTTTACGATGCGGCCTTTGCGACGCTTGTGCGCCTGTACCCGACCAGCGCACGCCAGGCCATCACCGGTATCACGCTGATCGCAGGCTTCGCGAGCACCGTGGGCTGGCCGCTGACGGCTTGGTGGATCGACGCGATGGGCTGGCGCGGCACCTGCTTTGCCTGGGCTGCGTTGCATGTCGCGATCGGCCTGCCGCTGCACAACCTGTTGCCGCGCCACCGCGTCGAACAACCGCCCGACGCGCGAGCGTTGTTGCACACCGCCGGTGATGGCCATGACAGCGCACCGCCTCACCCACTCGGCGGCACAGGCATGGCGATGGCCATTGCCGCCGTGTTTGCCATCACCTGGTTCACCAGCACCGCGATGGCCGTACACCTGCCCGCGCTGCTACAGGGCATGGGGCTCAGCAGCGCGGCGGCGTTGGGCGTGGCGATGCTGGTTGGGCCGACGCAGGTGGCGGGCCGGCTGCTGGAGTTTGGCTTCCTGCGCCGCGTGCATCCGCTGCTTTCGACCCGGCTGGCAGCCGCAGGGCACCCGCTCGGTGTGGTGGTGCTGGTGCTTCTGGGACCAGCAGGCGCCTGGCTGTTCGCCAGCTTGCACGGTATGGGCAACGGTATCCTAACCATCGCCAAGGGCACGGTGCCATTGGTGGTGTTCGGCGCGGTGGGCTATGGCGAGCGACAAGGCTGGCTGATGGCGCCCGCTCGCATCGCGCAGGCGCTGGCACCGCTGCTGTTCGGGGTGGCTTTTGCCCGCTGGGGCAGCGGGGCGGTGTGGCTGACAGCAGGTCTCGGCCTGCTGGCGCTGGGGCTGCTGCAGTGGATGGCTGTGCGAATGGATTCCCGCCGGCACGGCTGAGCCCAGCCTTCTTATTTCTGCAGCCAGCCAGACGCACCTGCGCGCCATCTGGCTGGCTGAGCGATATCTCGGCCGCCTTCAGTCCCCTGTGCTTCGCGCCCGAAACCGCTGACCCAGCTTGCGTCGACAAACCTGACCTAGCCAATCCCCAGCGGGACCTTCACGCTGTCCAAGAGGCAGGCATCTGTCTTGCAGAGAAGGCGAAAATGCCGCACTTCAACACCTGAAGTGTCATCTGCTGCGAAGCAGGGAGAAGCTGCGCACCGTGCGATGGAGAGCTTCGGTTTCGAATTCTCGCGTCGCGGTTTTCACGAGGGCAAGGCCAACCCGTTGCAAGTCGCTCTTGACAGGCGCTTGGTGCAGACGCAACTGAGCGTGTGGTAACCGTCAGTGAGCGTCAGTGAGCGCCAGCCTGCCATCTTGCTGCATTGCATGGCCGCAGGTCTCGTATCTTCCCCGTCGTCGTATTTCGCTGCCTGGCGCTACGAGGCAAGCATCCTGATCATCACGACCTAGGTGGCGGCTTGCGCCCAGGTTCTTGCACCGTCAGCGTGTATCACCGCAACAACATTCTTGCCTTCACGCCGCCAAAAGTGATCATGGTGGTGACCATGGAGATCGGCGTGGTGACCCCACCGGTGGCGCTGAGCCTGTTTGTCACCGCCAGGTTGACCCGCATGGCGGCGACGCAGGTCATGCGGACTGCGCTGCCATGGCTGCCGGTGCTGCCGGTGTTTTTGGTGAGGACCACCTGCACCCCGGCGATCAACCTGTCCTTGCCCAGTGCCATCTTCAGCCCTTGATGGTCAAGCAGATCCGAGGCCTTGTCGGCCTCGGTTTCACCAGCTTGAAGCGGTGCCTCAAACGCCCCAGACCACCCCGACACCGGCCTTCTCGCAGCGCTGCAACATCTCGATGAAAGGCGTGTTGCGCAGCCGCAGGCCGACCGAGTCGAACGCTGGTGGTGGATCGTCTTTTGCCAGCGCCTCTTCGCGCTGGCGCTTCTGATCGGCCTCTTCCAGCACCGCTGCATCGCGCAGCGCCTGCACGGCAGCCGGCATTTGCTGCGACAGGATCACGCCCGCGGCAGAGGGATCTTTGCCGATGATCTCCAGAATGCGTTTGCCATGCGGCTCCAGCATCACCAGGTCGCCGGTTTCTCTTGATTTGAATCGGTACAAAGACATCTGAGCGCCTCCTTTCGTTGTCTATTCTTGCACCGTTGCACCGTTGCGCCGTTGCGCTGTCAGCGGGCCAACAAATGTGCAGGCAGGTGGTGCGCGAGGCAAGCGCGGATTCAAACGCTGCGGGTGACCCCGATCACCTGGCCGTTGCTTGTGGCACCAACCGAACACAAACTCGGCTTGCTGCTCAAACTGCGAGGCACCGCCAAACAGCTCGAAGACAGCAGCATTCACGCCGCGCTGGGCTCGGCGCGCATGGGCCCGTTGGTTGGCGCCAATTGCCCAGGCCGGGCGGTGCAAGCGCAACGCCCTCCACCAGCGCGGTTACCGCCAGCAGCTTGTGTTTCTTTCACTGCGACGCGATGCGAATGAAGGCCTTGCACTTGAGCGTAGAGGCAAATGCGAAGCTCAGGTCTTGCTTGTAAAAGCCCGCCAACGCCACCCAGCCGCCGGCGGCGCTGCATGACACGCGCCTGTTCAAGATCGACGCACCAAGGCACCAAGGCAACAAGGCAACAAGGCACCAAGGCATTGAGGCTTCGCCGCTCACATCGCAGACAGAGGGGGTGGTTTTTGCACGGTTCTTGGTCGGGATGAATCACGGCGCAGCTGGCCGCGCCTTCGCCTCGCGCGAGCTGCACCGTCCAACCCGTTGGCGCGGGCAGGTCCAGAGCCAATGTGATGCGCGCCAGCAAGCGGCCCTTCACGCCGCGACCTGCGATCGGTTCGGGAGCGACGACAGACTCGCGCAGGCCGCCAAAGAACAGCATCTGGCAGCAGGTTGCGGCGAGCGCCGGCAGCACCGACTTCGGGCCCAGCTCAGCGGCACCTGGGCATACACCACCATCGGCCGCGAAGCTGCGCTGCCCAGGATGTTGCGCATGCACCAAAAGCTGTGCGAGCCAGACACGAAGACCGCGCGCCCACCGGTTGCATGACCAGATCATCTTCGCCCACCGCCGCGCTCACCGTCTCGTGGTTGGACACAAGCGCGGAACCCAGGCCGCGCCAGGGCGGCATGGAGGCGCGCCACAACAATCCGCTCAGCGCCGGTGCTGATGCCGCGCCACCCGCCGCCACCTCGGTATCTGCCGCCTTAACTGGTTTGAGATCCAGGGTTTGGACGGACAGCTGTTGCAGGGCACCGAACACGGTGGCCTGACCCTGATTCAGGATGGTGATGCGTCTGAGTGGGGTTGACACCAGCTTGCATCAACCGGGGTTGGCAGCCCATTGCGGGAGGGTCGCAAGGTGCGCCTCCCTCTGCCTGCCCCGCTGTGAACCTCACCGTTGCCTATCTGGGCGTCGGCTTGTCTGCTGCGAAGACGCTTGACGTGAGCAGCGCAGGTCGTGACCGACCCGGCCTTCGCGCAATCTGGCGTGCACGGGAGCTGGGCCAATTGCCAGCAGTCGGGCTGCGCCGCCTTCGCGCGACCGCCGTCAGCCAGAGCCGAAAAACGAAACCCGCGAGAGCCGCTTGTAGGACCTGCACAAGCGGTGTTTCAACATCGCCTGAGGGCTGTTATCAGCAACAGCAGCAGTTCCCCATGAGCCCACTGCGCAACCTCATGGCAGTGCCAAGCCCTCTGCCACGGCGACATGCTCCAACGCGGCTTCAAACAACAAACGGGCCGTACCCGCAACCCGTTGCAGGTAGGCATGCAGCTCAGCGTCGGCCAAGTCGCGGTTGGCGCAGCTGGCGCTGTAGCGTTCAAAGCTGGTGATTTGCATGAGCAACTCAGCCACATGGCTGGGGCATTCGCAGGCCACACTGGATACCAATCCGGCGAATTCCGTCAACACGGCGTCGTCAAAGCGCCGCGCCGGCAATGGGTTGGCAGCCGCGCCCAGGGCCAGCGCGTCGAGCAATTTTCGGTCAACCCCAGGGCCCATCTCCTGCCGGTCGCGCGCATGGCCTGCAAAGACGGGAGACGACCCAAACGACGACAGCCAGGCGACCAGCGCCCCATCGTCGGCCGCCTCGCGGACAACCGAGGCGCCAGCGCTTACCAAGGCATCGCGAGCCGTGGGTACCGCAAAGCGGTAGCTCACCGCCACGTCCTGGGCCCGCCACGCATCCCGCGCCGCCATCACATCGGACACGGACCCATCTTGCAAGCTGGACGCCTGCCAGACAAGCAGGTCGATCACCAACGCACCGCCCCTCCCCGCTGCCGCTGCCCGGGCTGCCTGGGCCGCCTGGGCTGCCTCTTCCAGCGAGTCGTACGCGGCCACGATCTGCGGCCGTCTGACCCAGCGGTTAAGGACAGTGGGCCGGCTGAGCCGCTGCGCCATGGCCTGGCCCACCACCACGATGCGAAGCGGCTCGCTGCGCTCCAAAGGACTGGCGCTCGCCGGGGTGGCGGCACTGGCGAGGGTTTGAGCCAGATCCCGCAGCTGCTCAACCGCCAACGCGGCCAGCGAACCGATCGCGTGCCCGTGCTGCGTCAGCTGGCGAAGCGCCACCACCCGCTCAACGTCGGCCGCTGAATAAAGCCGGTGGCCCGAGGGCGCGGTGGACGGACCAACCGCCTGGTACCGCTGCTCCCAAATGCGCAGGGTGGAAACCGGCATGCCCGCCAAGCGCGCGACAGCGCCACTGCGAAAGCTAGGCGCAGACAGATTGGGCTGTGACGGTAATTTGAGATTTTGCGTTGATTGAACCATGAACCACCCTTTGTTGAGTTGGATTTTGAGTCGGATAAAACCCGAAGTCAAGGAATTTACCGATAAAAGAGTTGATATTGAATCGTTTTGAGCTAGCATTCGACAGACCAAATCAACCCTAACAAGAGCCGCGAGACGCCATGACCCAGCCACACCCACTGAGCAGCGAATACGGGCTAAGGCCCCGTGGCGCACCGCGAGTTGCGGTAATTGGCGCCGGGATTGCCGGCCTGTCTTGCGCCCGCGAATTGGTCATACGTGGGTATGAGCCGGTGGTGTTTGAAGCCAGCGATCGGCTGGGCGGTCGATGCAGCTCACGCAACACCCGCATCGGCTGGTTCGACGATGGCGCCCAGGCGATCAGCGGAGCGACCCGCTTGGCGGCCTACGCGGCCCAGCGCCCCGGCCTGTTGGCGGCGCTTCACCCCTGGACCCAACCGGTCGCCCCCTCAGACACCGAACAGACAGGGAAAAATGCGGGCCTGGACGATGACGAAACAGGCGATGACACCGCGCTGGAGCCGCTGGGAACCGTCGGCGTGCCTTCCATGGCGGCCCTGGCGGGCGAGATTGCGCAACCGCTGGATGTGCGGTTGAACACAGCCATCACCCAGGCGCACCGGCGCGCCGCAGGCTGGGTGCTTGGCCACGGAGCGACCAACATCGACGAAGATTTTCAAACCCTGGTGCTTGCGCTCCCGGCACCGCTGGCCCTGCCGCTCGCCGCCGAATCGGTCGAGCTTGCGACGGCACTTGGCGCGGTCCGCTACCGCAACCGGTGGGTGCTGCTGCTGGGCTCGGAGCGGGCGGTGGGCCTGCCGAGTCACCAGGCATTTCAGGGTGGCCCCATTGAGCGGATCGCTGCCATGCACAGCAAGCCGGGCCGGCCTTCGGCTTTGCCACAGCGCTGGTTCATCGAAGCCAACGAGCGCTGGTCCTTCGAGCACAGGCTCGATGATGCCGAGACGGTAGCCGAGCTGCTGCACGACAACTTTCAAGCGTGCGCAAAACGCAGCGTGACGCCCAGCTTTCTGCTGGCGCATCAGTGGCACCATGCCTACGCCGCTGCGCCTGCCTGCACTGCCACAGCGGAGCAGACCAAATACCTGTGGGACGACAGCCTGCTGATTGGCGTTTGTGGCGACAGCGTCGTGCCCAGCCAGGTGGCCCAGGTGCACCGCAGCGGAGCGTTGCTGGCAGCCCGGATTGCAGACAGCTTGATGATGCGTCGCTGGCAAAAGACACCCCACATTTTGCCGTTGGCTGTTGGCGGTACATTCAAAAAGAAAACGGTTGACGCTTGACCGAACCACGCAGAACTTTTTTGCTTGGCGCTTGAACCAAGCACTGTCCTCCAGCTACAGCACCGCTGCCCGGCGCTGGCAACATGCCGCAGCGGCAGACAAATTCCGAGCACGCCGGGACCGCAAGCCCTCGGCTTTGAGTGCATTTTTCAACCGGCTTGCATGACCAAGAAAAACCACAATGAACAACTCACGACGCACCTTCATGATGACCATCGCAGCAGGCAGCGCTGCACTTGCCACGGCCGCTCAGGCCCAACCCAGGCTGAGCGAACAGAACCCACAAGCGTTGGCGCTTGGCTATTTTGAAGACGCCACCAAGACCGACACCAAAAAATTCCCGAGATATGTTGCTGGGCAGGTCTGCACCAATTGCAGCTTGTACCAAGGCAAAGCCACCGATGCGTGGGGCGGCTGCCCGCTGTTTGCCGGTAAACAGGTGGCAGGCAAAGGCTGGTGCAACGCCTGGGTCAAGAAAGGCTGATGGTGGCTGGCCCGTCCGCAGCAGTCCCAAGTGGCGCCCGGGCCACGCCAGGCGGAAGTCCGCTTGGCGTGGCCATGGCCCGAGCCAGAGCCTTGCCGGCAGAGGTGGCGGCCGACCTGCGCACCGACCACGCCGGTGAAACTGGTGCGGTGTGCATCTACCAAGGCGTGTTGCAGTTTGCCCGCGATCCTGGATTGCGCGCGTTTGCCCAGCGGCACCTGGTCACAGAGCAAGCGCACCTGAATCAAATCGAAGCGTGGCTGCCCAAGGCAGACCGCAGCCGGCTATTGCCGGTATGGCGTTTGGCCGGCTGGCTGACCGGCGCCCTGCCCACTTTGCTGGGGCCGCGCGCGGTTTACGCCACGATCGAAGCGGTTGAGACGTTTGTAGACCGGCATTACGAAGAACAGGTGCGCCGCCTTGAGGTGCACCCGGAGCTGTGCTCGCTTCGCCAAACCCTGCTCGATTGCCAGGGCGACGAGGTGGCCCACCGCATTGAAGCCGCCGCCGCTCGCGGCCCGGGAGCGCCAGGGGCTCTGCTGCGCTTGTGGTGCTGGCTGGTGGATGTCGGCTCCAAAGGCGCGGTGGCCGTTTGCCGCCATATTTGATCAAAATTTCCATGCCTGCCATCACCGCCGAAATCGAGCGCTTTAATCGCCTGAGCGCCACCTGGTGGAACAGTGAGGGCCCCATGCGCCCGCTGCACGTGGTCAACGCCTTGCGACTGGACTACGTGGTCGATCAGATCGTCAGCCACTTCGGGCGCAAAAAGCAAACCGCTTTGACCGATCTGCGTATCCTCGACGTGGGCTGTGGCGGCGGCCTGATGGCCGAGCCGCTGGCTCGCCTGGGCGCGCGGGTAGTGGGTATCGACGCCTCACCCGGCAACATCGCGGCGGCGCGCTTGCATGCCGAGTCGCAGGGCGTGACACTCGACTACCGCCTCGGCGATCCAGCCGATGTGCTGCTTCCCGACGAGCGGTTCGACGTGGTGCTGGCGCTGGAGGTGGTGGAACACGTGAGCGATGTGCCCGCATTTGTCGACACCGTGGCTGGCGGCGTCGCCCCCGGCGGGCTGCTGTTTGCGTCCACCATCGACCGCACCTGGAAGAGCTTTGCCTTCGCCATCGTCGGCGCCGAATACCTGTTGCGGGTGCTGCCGCGCGGCACCCACCAGTGGGCGCGCTTTGTGCGACCCACCGAGCTGGCCAGCGCTGTGGCCCGCTCCGGCCTTCAACAACGCGACCTGCGCGGCATGCGCTATCTGCCCGTGCTGCACCGTGCCTCGTGGTGCCGCGACACGCGGGTCAACTACATCGCAAGCTACGCCCACCGGGCGTGCTGAACACCGAAAGACTTCCATGCCTGTGAGACACCTGGTGCTCGTGTTGGGCGACCAGCTCGACCTGGACGCTTCTGCCTTTGACGACTTTGACCCCGAACTGGATGCGGTGTGGATGGCCGAAGCGGCTGAAGAATCCACCCATGTCTGGTCGAGCAAGCAACGCATTGCCATCTTTCTGAGCGCCATGCGCCACTTCGCGCAAGCCTTGCGCAAAGCAGGTCGGCCTCTGCACTACAGCCAGATGGAAGACGTCAGCACACCAGGCAAAGAGGAAAGCCTGGCGGCCAAACTGCGGACCGATCTGGCTGCCCTCAACCCGCAGCGGGTGGTCATGACCGCACCTGGCGACTGGCGGGTATTGCAGCAACTCAAAAACGTGATCGAAGCGGCGGGCCTGACACTTGAAATTTGTGAGGACCGCCACTTCTTCACCACCGTGCACGACTTTGCCGCCCACGCCAAGGGGCGAAAGTCGTTGCGGCTGGAGTATTTCTACCGCGAGCTGCGCCGGCGCCACGGCGTTTTGATGCAAGACGACCAACCAGCTGGTGGCCAGTGGAACTTTGACGCTGACAACCGCGAGTCCTTCGGGGCAAAAGGCCCTGGCCTGTTGCCCCCACGCGCCACCTTTAAGCCCGACGCTCTTACGCGCGAGGTCGTCGCGCTGGTCAACACCCGCTTTGCGCAACACCCCGGCACGCTCGACAGCTTTGCCTGGCCCGTCACCCGAGAGCATGCCTTGGAGGCGCTGCAGCGCTTCATCGAAGAGCGGTTGCCTCTTTTCGGTCGATATGAGGACGCCCTGTGGCCGGGTGAGCCATGGCTCTATCACTCGCACCTGTCGTCAGCGCTGAACCTGAAGCTGCTCACAGCGCGCGAGGTGGTGCAGGCAGCTGAAGCGGCTTACAACCGGGGACATGCACCCTTGCAGAGCGCCGAAGGCTTCATCCGCCAGATTCTGGGCTGGCGCGAATACGTGCGCGGCATCTACTGGACGCAAATGCCCAGCTACGTGGAGCGCAACGCCCTTGATGCACAACAAGACCTGCCTGGCTGGTTCTGGACCGGCAAGACGGACATGGCTTGCTTGAGAGACGCGATCACACAGACCTTGGAGCACGGCTACGCGCACCACATCCAGCGCCTCATGGTCACCGGCCTGTATGCCCTGCTGCTTGGCGTGCGTCCACAGCAGGTGCACGGGTGGTACCTAGCGGTCTATGTCGATGCCGTCGAGTGGGTTGAGCTCCCCAACACGCTGGGCATGAGCCAGTACGGCGACGGCGGTCTCATGGCCAGCAAGCCCTATGTCGCCACCGGCAAATACATTCAGCGCATGGGTGGTCCCTGTAAGGGTTGCCGCTACGACCCGGCGCAGCGCGAAGGAGAAAATGCCTGTCCTTACACCACCCTGTACTGGGACTTTTTGATGCGCCACCAACCCCTGCTGTCCAAAAACGCCCGCATGGCCTTGCAGGTGAAAAACGTTGATCGCATGACGGATGACCAACGCCAGGCTGTGGTGCAACGTGCCGACGCCATTCGCCGGGGCGAGGTGGGCGCCGCGCTATAAAGTCGCTGAGCGTCATCGCAACATGTCGCGACTGCGCCATGTCGCCTAGGCTGCAAGTGCGCCGCTGTGAACAACCCGCCCGACAAGGCACTTTCTCGTTGCAAATTTTTTATCTTGGCTGGCCACTTTTCGCCCTTGCCTGAAGAAAAAAAACCCGGCCACGGGCTGGGCTGAAAAACCTTATTGCTGTCACCCACCAAGGCCCCGCTCAGGCAGGAAAAGCGAGGGGCTTGCCAAGGGCAAAACCGACCTAAATTTGCATTCAAAATCTGTTCTTGCGCAGATTTGCCTCACCAGCTTTGCCAACTTTCCGCATCGCCAAGATGCCGATCCACCTCTCGTCACACCATCTTGGCCAACTCGAACATAACAGCCGTGCCCAACGAGTCTCGAATATTGCCGCGACCGACTTTGGCCATCGAAAACTCACCGAATCCCGATAAGTCAAACGAGCTGTCATCAGACGAAATTTCGACAAACGGAAACTCAAACACCTCGCGCAACAGGTGGTCGCGAAACGCTGGGAACCCGGGGCCTGTGAGCACGGAATCGATCACGATAAGGTTGGGCATGCGACTGCGGGCCGCGTCTAGCGCCTGCTCCAAATTCACCACACTGTCTGAGGCGATGCCTGCCTCACGCAGCGCATCGCGGACATCGGCGCGAGTCTGCAGGCTCGGTGAAATGATGAGTACATAGACGCCAGAAATTGACATGAATCGGGAAGAAAGGCCGTCGGAGAGATCGACCGCCGACATGCCATCAAGCGCCTGCACCGTTCGGGTAAAAAGCGCGGTCACGCTGACGCTATCTTCTCTCACATCTCGTGCGATCTCCACACCGCCCGAGGCCAGGGCAATTTGCCGGACCAGCATCCAGTGGAGATTGTCGCGCGAGGGAGTGCCCGACGGTGGCTCACCGACATGGGCCACACGCACCTGAAACCGCGCGTGCTGCGGCCAGTGGTTGAGGTCCAGGCGCACATCAATCCGGCGGCCGAATGCCTGAGCCCAGTCGAGCAGCGCATTGATAAAAGTATGGGCTACAGAAGGGTCGATCAGCACATCCACTGGCTTGAGCTTGCGCCGCAGCGCAATACCCAGTGCCCCCAGTTCCTTTTTGCGCTCCTGCAACACCTCCTCAATCAACACGGCCATGTCGACTTTCTCATGTGACTGGCGGATGCGCCCGTTGTGAAAACGCTGAATCCGCTGTGCGCTCAGGCCAGCGGCCTTCATGCGCTCAGCCGGTAGGGTTAGCGCACGGTGCTCGGCGGGGGTAATGCGCTCGTGCTGGAGCAACAGATCGAGGCCGTTTTGCAGCGCACTGACACCTTCGGTCATTTGATCGGCCAACACGGCCATGAGATCGGGCCAGTGGTCTGTCAGCGACCAGCTAGGGTCATCCTCACTCGACGGTTTTCCGGCTGGCAGCGAAACGCTGCTGGTGCTGTTCTTGGATTGCAACATGGCGACAAATGAAGGTGGAATATTCGCTTCTCGGCTAGAGGTTGCAAGTGTCGCAGCATCTGACCTGTCCCCGTGTATAGCCAGAGATCGGCGGCTTGCTGTGAAATCTGCATGATGGCGTTGAACCGCACCGCAGATGTGGCCTAAACATTTGGCCGCGTGAGGTTCGTCACGCCACCTTGATTTGAAGCGCCTAAAGAGGCCATTGCCACACAAAGGTAAGCGGGCGCTTGCCAACGCGCCTCGCAGACCCAACAGCTTCGCCACAATACAACGCATGCACAACCCGCCGCCCTACCCTTTCTCCCGCCCGCGCCGCTTGCGTCGCGACAACTTCACCCGCGACCTGGTGCGCGAACACCGACTCAGCCCCGCCGATCTGATCTATCCGGTGTTCGTGCTCGACGGCGAAAACCGGCGCGAAGCGATCACTTCCATGCCTGGCATGGAACGCCTGAGCCTGGATCTGCTGCTGCCGGTTGCCGAGGAATGCGTGACCCTGGGCATTCCGGTGATGGCGCTGTTTCCAGTAATCGATCCGACATTGAAGACGCCAGACGGCACTGAGGCCATCAACCCAAATGGCCTGATCCCCACCTTGGTGCGCGAGCTAAAAAAGCAGTTTCCTCAGCTCGGCGTGATGACCGATGTGGCGCTTGACCCGTTCACCAGCCACGGTCAAGACGGCCTGCTTGACGAAAACAACTACATCCTGAACGACGCCACGGTCGATGTCTTGGTACAGCAAGCGCTGATCCAAGCCGAGGCTGGCGTGGACATCGTGGCGCCCAGCGACATGATGGACGGCCGCATCGGCGCCATCCGCCAAGCGTTGGAGGCCAAAGGCCTGATCCACACCCGAATCATGGCCTACAGCGCGAAGTACGCGAGTGCCTTCTACGGCCCGTTCCGCGACGCGGTGGGCTCGTCTGCCAACCTGGGAAAGGCCGACAAAAAGGCCTACCAAATGGACCCGGGCAACAGCGATGAGGCCCTGCGCGAAGTGGCCATGGACATCGCAGAAGGCGCCGACATGGTGATGGTCAAGCCCGGCATGCCTTACCTTGACATCGTGCGCCGGGTAAAAGACGAATTTCGCGTGCCCACCTTCGCCTATCAGGTCAGTGGCGAATACGCCATGCTGAAAGCTGCCGCAAAAAATGGCTGGCTTGACCACGACGCTGTGATGATGGAAAGCCTATTGGCTTTCAAGCGCGCGGGAGCAGATGGCGTACTGACCTACTTTGCGCGAGACGCAGCGCGTTTGCTGCGAAGTTGAGCCGCAGGCCGCTCGTCATGTGTGTCCTTACCCTGGTGCGGAGTGAGCTGCGCGAAACCAGCTCGCGGCCCATCTCGCCGCCAGCGCCTGGGTGTGTGTGGATCACTTGCGGGCGCAGCACGTTTGAGCGGTGCAAGCGGTTGTTAAGTCCAGCCTGCATGCGCTGGCCAGAAGCAACCTGATCGACCTGCACAGCTCCATCCTGCTCAAGCTGCAACTGCCCTCGCATTTCGGCCCAGAGCATTTTTATATTTTGGCACCTGGCGGCCAACGAAAGCGCGACAGATCCAATGCTGCCAGTGGGCGCGCAGCCCAAAGCATCCATGCCCCGCGCCGATTGCAGCTGCCCGCCGATACCCCCCCCGAGTCAGAACAGTTGCCGGCCCAATAGAACCCAGAAGCTGGGGGCGGCGATGAAGGTCGAAAGTGGCTCGATACGGACAAGCATGCAAGAACAGGGCAGTAGCATGTTTGCTGCCGCCCAAGATCGCGTCACCTGAAGAGGTGTCACAAGAGATTGGAGTCGGAGCTCACACGCTGGAACGTTGACGCGGTGAGCCGCTGTTCAGGCCCGCTTGTGAGCAGGCCTGAACAGCCGCGGCTCGGTTTGATGCCGTGCTGAGCACTGCGGCCATGGACGACACAGGCAAGAGTGCTTGGTGCCGTTCCAACGGCGCGTACCTGCAAGATCTGAGGGCCTGGCGCCAGAGCGCCACCCAAGCCCTAGCCAACCCCGGGGAGCTGCGTGCCAGCCCGCACCAGACCAAGCAGGATCGTCGTCGCGTCAGAGAGCTCAAACGCGATCTGCAACACAAGAACGTTGCAATGGCCGAGACGGCAGCGTTGCTCGTATTGTCAAAAAATAGAGGTAATCTTCAACAAGGGCGGGGCTGAATGATCGGACTTGAATATCGCCGGCTTGTCGCTTGCAATATCCCCACGGCGCATTCGGACGGTGTAAGCCTGTGCCTTGCCTGCGAGATGGTGGGCATCGACGTGCGCACGCTGCATCGCTGCAAGGCCGGCAAGGGTCTCGTGAGAGGCGATGGCCGACCCGGCGCTATGCGTCCAGTACCCACGGTCTTGAGTGGAGCCGAACGTACACAGGTGCTGCGCGTGGCCAACGAATCGCGCTTTGCTGACAAGCCGCCTGTGAGCATCGTGCCCATGCTGGCTGACGAGGGCGTGTACGTCGCCAGTGGGTCGAGCTTGGCTCGCGTGCTGCGCGCCCACGTACAGGCTTAGCACCGTGGTCGCACCAAAACCCCCAAGCCGGTGCGGCCAGCGACCACGCACATCGTCATGGCCCCGCTCCAGGTTGGGTGCTGGGACTTAATTGACCAGCCAGCCACGGTGACGGTCCAAAGCTTCCACCCATGCCTTATTCTGGGTCTCTACAGCCGCAAGATTGTGGGCTGAGCGGTGCACAGCAGCGCCAACCCGCTGCATGCCGCTCACCTTGTGCACCGCACAGCCCTGCCTGAGGGGATTGCCATGCTGACCACCAAGCCTGGGCTGCATGGCGACAACGGCGTCACCCCAAAGGCAACCACGGTGCTGACGATGCTGTGTTGGCTGGGCGTCAAGCCTTTGTACTCGCGCCCTCGCGTGAGCAATGACAACGCCTTCTCAGAATCGCTGTTCCGAAGCGCGAAGTACCGCCCAGAGTTCTCAGCCAAGGGCTTCCTCGATCTGGTGGCGGCTCGCGCCTGGGCCGACCAACTCGATCGTTGGTACAGCGCCGATCATCGCCACAGCAGCATCCCCCACATCAGCCCAGCGCAGCGTACACGCCGGTAAGGATTTTGCGATCCTCGCAGCGCGGCACGCGGTTTGTATCCATGCTCGCAAGCGCACCCCATCGCGTTGGTCAGGCGACACCACAGCTGGACTCCATCGGCCCCTTCACGCTCAACCCGAAACGCGACACGGCGGTCGCCATGGCAACCCTCAAAGCAGATAGACAGCCGTTGGCTGCATACAGAGACGACAACTGCCTGGACACGAGCCGGGTTGAGCGGCAGCAACAACAGCTCAGAAGGCGCTGTTTGACAGGGCTGTGCTGAAGGCCCACCCAGCGCGGTTAAGAGCTTGATCACCACGCAGGACACGTCCTCTGGCGGTTGCAGCACCTGGGGTGCATGTGGCTGGCTTTGACATGCCCCTCAGCCCGATCGATCTGCTGTTGCGTGTCGTCCATCACATGGTCAATGCACACTTGAATTTACACCGCCATCCCACCCACCAATGC
>Ga0209702_10001588_pt1 | contig 42856 bp, 52 predicted proteins | sample FRY01_FD_187210 | JGI IMG/M metagenome (GOLD analysis project Ga0209702, IMG submission 187210) | Freshwater microbial communities from Lake Fryxell liftoff mats and glacier meltwater in Antarctica - FRY-01 (SPAdes) (version 2) | ecosystem: Environmental > Aquatic > Freshwater > Ice > Glacier...
AGATGGTGATGCCTGGTGACAACATTTCGATCACGGTGGCGCTGATACAGCCCATCGCGATGGAAGAGGGGCTGCGTTTCGCGATTCGCGAAGGTGGCCGTACCGTTGGTGCCGGCGTCGTTGCAAAAGTGATTGAGTAAAAAATGGCCGCTCTGAAAAGTCAGAAAATACGTATACGCCTCAAGGCGTTCGACTACCGGTTAATCGATCAGTCGGCATTGGAAATTGTTGAAACCGCGAAACGCACAGGAGCCGTTGTCAAGGGCCCGATTCCGCTGCCGACGCGCAAGCAGCGTTTTGACCTGCTGCGTTCGCCGCACGTGAACAAAACCTCGCGCGAACAACTGGAAATTCGCAGCCATCTGCGTTTGATGGACATCATCGATCCGACGGACAAGACGGTTGATGCGCTGATGAAGCTGGACCTGCCTGCAGGTGTGGACGTAGAAATAAAGCTGTAAATAGGTGTGAGGCTGGCGCTTGACGTCAGTACTCATAATTAAGATTGCCGGCCAATTGAAGTCGGCGCCTTTTTAAAAAAGGTATAGAACATGAGTTTAGGACTTGTCGGCCGAAAAATCGGCATGACACGGGTATTCACCGACGACGGAGACAGCATTCCGGTAACAGTCGTTGATGTGTCGAATAACCGTGTCTCACAAATCAAGACGTCCGAAACGGACGGCTACGCCGCTGTGCAGGTTGCTTTTGGCAAACGTCGCGCCTCGCGTGTACGTAAACCTGCGGCAGGACACTTTGCGAAGGCAGGCGTCGAAGCCGGGCAGGTGTTGCGTGAATTTCCTGTTACGCCGGAGAAACTGGCGGAAATGAAGGTGGGTAGCGTTGTAGGCGCCACCATTTTCGAAGTCGGACAATATGTTGACGTAACAGGTGTTTCGCAAGGCAAGGGCTTCGCCGGCGTCATCAAACGTCATCACTTCTCGTCGAACCGCGCCAGCCACGGCAATTCGGTATCCCATAACAAACCAGGTTCTATCGGCATGGCACAGGATCCGGGCCGTGTGTTTCCAGGTAAAAAGATGCCAGGGCACTTGGGTGCAGTGCGACGAACCCAGCAATCGTTGAAGATTGTGCGTATAGACGCAGAGCGCGGCCTGCTTCTGATTCGCGGCGCAGTTCCCGGATCTCGTGGTGGGGATGTCATGGTCCGCCCAGCAATACGGGCGCGGCGTCCGGCAGCAGCCAAGCAGGGCGGCAAAGCCGCCCCGGCGAAGTAGAGGTGCTACGAAATGGAACTTAACGTAATCAACGAGCAAGGCAAACCCACCGCGAAGCTGGCGGCATCGGATGCTGCATTTGGCCGCGACTACAACGAGGCCCTGGTGCATCAGGTTGTGACGGCATATATGGCCAACGCACGCTTGGCCAACCGGGCACAGAAAGATCGCGGAACCGTCAAACACTCGACCAAGAAACCGTGGCGCCAGAAAGGCACCGGACGTGCGCGTGCCGGTATGACCTCCAGTCCGTTGTGGCGAGGCGGTGGCCGGACTTTCCCGAACTCGCCGGACGAGAACTACTCGCAGAAAATAAACCGAAAAATGTACCGCGCGGGGATGCTGTCGATTCTGTCGCAACTCGCACGCGAAGATCGTTTGGTAGTAGTCGACACGTTCACCATCGATGCACCCAAGACCAAGCTGCTTGCCCAGAAACTGCAGGGCATGGGTATGGATGATGTGTTGATCATTACTGATAGTCTCGACGACAACCTGCGGTTGTCTTCACGCAATCTGATGAACGTCATGGTGGTGGAAGTGGGCCATGCGGATCCGGTTAGCTTGATACGTCATGACAAAGTGCTGATGACCAAGGCCGCTGTAGGCAAGATAGAGGAGTTGCTGGCATGAGCACATTCAATACTGAGCGACTGGCGCAGATACTGCTCGCGCCAGTGATATCCGAGAAGAGTACTTTTATTGCGGACAAGCATGAGCAGGTAATTTTCCGCGTGGTATCAGATGCAACCAAACCGGAGATCAAAGCCGCTGTAGAACTTATGTTCAAGGCCCAGGTTGAATCGGTGCAGGTCGCCAATGTGCATGGCAAGGAAAAACGTTTTGGCCGTTTTGTCGGTCGTCGTAGCTCATGGAAGAAAGCCTATGTCTGCCTCAAGGCGGGACAGGAAATCTCCTTTGCTGAAGGGGGGGTAAATTAATGCTGATCAAAGTTAAGCCGACTTCTCCGGGCCGCCGTGGCTTGGTCAAGGTGTTTACCCCGGGCCTGCACAAAGGCAAGCCGGTGGCCAACCTGGTTACGAGCCAGTCGAAAAAATCCGGACGCAATGTGCACGGCCGCATCACCATGCGCCACAAAGGTGGTGGCCACAAGCAGCATTACCGGATGGTCGATTTCAAGCGTGACAAGGATGCAATACCGGCAAAGGTGGAGCGTATTGAGTATGATCCCAACCGCAGCGCACATTTGGCACTGTTGTGTTATGCCGATGGTGAGAGGCGTTATGTGATTGCTACGCGTGGTGTTATTGCGGGCACCCAGCTTGTATCCGGTGCCGAAGCGCCGATCAAATCGGGTAACGCATTGCCGCTGAGGAACATTCCGGTAGGCACGACGATTTGCTGCATAGAAATGTTGCCTGGCAAGGGTGCTCAACTCGCGCGGGCAGCAGGTACCTCGGCGCAATTGCTTGCGCGTGAAGGTGAATACGCTCAGCTGCGATTGCGATCGGGCGAAATCCGCAAAGTGCACATCAACTGCCGTGCCACTATCGGTGAGGTTGGCAATGAGGAGCATTCGCTGGAATCCATCGGCAAAGCTGGACGGGTACGCTGGCGCGGCATCCGTCCGACCGTGCGTGGCGTGGCAATGAATCCGATCGACCATCCGCACGGTGGTGGCGAGGGCCGGACTGCGGCAGCGCAGGCGCCGGTCAGTCCTTGGGGCGTCATGTGCAAAGGTTACAAGACGCGTAAAAACAAACGCACTAGCGGGATGATCGTTCGTCGCCGCAATGCGAAAGCCACGGGGTAAGGGGTAGAGATGTCACGTTCCGTTAAAAAAGGCCCGTTTGTCGATCATCACCTGATGCAGAAGGTGGAGACGGCGCGCGCTGGCTCTGACAAGCGTCCGATCAAGACTTGGTCGAGACGGTCGACAATATTGCCCGACTTTGTCGGTTTGACCATTGCCGTGCATAACGGCAAGCAGCATGTGCCGGTCTACGTGACCGAAAACATGGTCGGCCACAAACTGGGCGAATTCGCGCACACGCGCATGTTCAAGGGGCACTCGAAAGCCGGCGGTGCTTCAGCATCGCCTGCTAATAAGAAGGCCGCCCCGTCCCCGGCGGCTAAGTAAGGTTATCAATATGGATACCACAGCTAAATTGTATGGCGTCAGATTGTCGGCGCAAAAAGGACGTCTTGTCGCGGATATGATTCGAGGAAAAACGGTGGAAAATGCACTGAACATTCTGGGATTTTCGCCAAAAAAAGGCGCAGTGATCATACGTAAAGTGCTGGAATCAGCAATTGCCAATGCCGAACATAACGATGGCGCAGATATTGATGAGCTCAACATCACTCGCATCCTCGTTGAAAAAGGTCCGGTGATGAAACGTTTTTCATCGCGCGCCAAAGGGCGGGGCGTACGTATTTTGAAACCAACGTGCCATGTTTTTGTCACGGTCGGTGACGGAAGGAAGTAAATATGGGCCAGAAAATTCATCCGATTGGATTTCGACTTGCATTCAACCGCAATTGGGCTTCGCGCTGGTATGCAAACAACAAGAACTTTCCCGGCATGCTCCTGGAAGACATTAAGGTTCGCGACTATTTGAAGCAGCGACTGTCACAGGCAGCCGTTTCTCGCGTGGTCATTGAGCGTCCGGCAAAAAATGCGCGCATAACGGTGTTCAGTGCCCGTCCGGGCATGGTGATTGGCAAGAAGGGCGAGGATATTGAGCGTCTGAAGAGTGACCTGCAGAAGATGCTTGGGGTGCCGGTGCACGTCAATATAGAGGAAGTGCGCAAGCCGGAGCTTGATGCACAGCTGATTTCGGATTCAATCTGTCAGCAGTTGCAAAAACGGATCATGTTCCGGCGCGCGATGAAACGAGCCATTACCAACGCCATGCGCTTGGGTGCACAAGGCATCAAGATTATGAGTGCCGGACGATTGAATGGCGCTGAGATAGCGCGCACCGAGTGGTATCGTGAAGGCCGCGTTCCACTGCATACCTTGCGCGCCGACATCGACTATGGATTTTCGGAAGCCAAGACCAGCTACGGCATCATCGGCGTCAAAGTTTGGGTGTTCAAAGGTGAAGTAACCGGCAAGAACGACCAGCCCGCGCTTGCCCCGGCGACGGCGCCAGCTGAAGAACCCGCTCCGGCGCGAAAACCGAGACGGACAACTGCAAAAACAGGAGCAAAACGTGCTACAGCCAGCCAGGCGTAAATACCGCAAGGAGCAAAAGGGCCGGAACACTGGCGTTGCAACTCGCGGCAACAAGGTGAGCTTCGGCGCATATGGTCTAAAGGCTATCGGGCGCGGTCGCCTCACGGCTCGTCAGATTGAGGCCGCGCGTCGCGCAATGACCCGCCATATCAAACGGGGCGGACGTATCTGGATTCGTATTTTCCCGGACAAGCCGATTTCGCGGAAGCCTGCAGAGGTGCGCATGGGCAACGGCAAAGGCAACCCCGAATACTGGGTTGCCGAGATACAGCCGGGCAAGGTTTTGTATGAAATGGACGGCGTGAACGAGGTAATTGCCAAGGAAGCCTTCCGACTTGCCGCGGCAAAGTTGCCGATTGCGACGACGTTTGTTCACCGCCTGGTTGGAGGATAGACATGAAGTCGAGCGAATTGAAATCAAAAAGCGCTGACGAGTTGCGCAAGGAACTCGAGTCGTTGCTCAAGGCGCAGTTTTCCTTGCGCATGCAAAAAGCGACGCAGCAACTATCGAACACCAGTCAACTGCGTAAGGTTCGTCGCGATATCGCGCGCGTGCGCACGGTGCTGGGCATGCAGGCATAACGGGCAGGGCGCTATATGACTGAAACAAACAAACCGGAAGCAAACAAACGTACACTGACTGGCCGTGTTGTCAGCGACAAAATGGACAAGACCGTCACAGTACTCATAGAGCGGCGAGTAAAACATCCGCTGCTGGGCAAGATCGTTAAAAGCTCCAAGAAATATCATGCGCATGATGCCAACGATGAGTACAAGGAAGGCGACACGGTAATCATTGAAGAATGCCGTCCGCTGGCCAAGACCAAGGCTTGGCGTGTGATCAAGCTCGTCGATAAGTCGCGGAGCGTGTAATTTTTATTGCGTAACAGAAGTTGGTGTAATACAATAGCTGGCTTCATTTCCGCCTGGCAGTTGAGGCGGTGACAATGCCCGAACGGGCTCCAAGACTGATCTTCCCGAGTATGGTGGGTCAAGTTGGAGAAAAGATAAGCAGGAACAAAAATGATTCAGATGCAATCCATACTGGATGTTGCTGACAACACTGGTGCGCGTGCAGTCATGTGCATCAAAGTGCTCGGCGGCTCAAAGCGTCGCTACGCAGGCATTGGCGATATCATCAAGGTCAGCATCAAGGAAGCCGCGCCGCGTGGTCGGGTTAAAAAAGGCGAGGTCTACAGCGCTGTTGTTGTGCGTACGGCAAAAGGCGTGCGCCGTAGCGACGGTTCGTTGCTGAAATTCGACGGGAACGCGGCGGTGTTGCTCAATCAAAAACTGGAGCCTATCGGTACCCGCATTTTCGGACCGGTAACCCGTGAGTTGCGAACCGAGCGTTTCATGAAGATTGTGTCCCTTGCTCCGGAAGTGTTGTAAAGGATTTACGCATATGCGCAAGATAAAGAAAGGCGATGATGTTGTTGTGCTTACTGGCCGTGATCGCGGCAAGCGCGGCACCGTAAGATTGATTGTTGACGCTGAACACCTGCTTGTTGATGGTGCCAATCGCGTCAAGAAGCATCAGCGTCCGAATCCGGCAAAAGGTATGACCGGTGGCATTATCGATAAAGAGATGCCGATACATATTTCGAATGTGGCACTGTTCAACCCGGTTACCAAAAAGGCTGATCGTATTGGTATACGGCAGCTGGAGGACGGGCGCCGTGTTCGGTTCTACAAGTCCAACGGTGAAGTGGTAGACGTATGAGCGCAGCCAAAGACACCAAGAAGGGCAAGCCGGCAAAAGAGGCTAAGTCCGTGAAAGCGGCTAAGGCCGTAAAAGAGCCGACAACCAAAAAGTCGGAGAAAGCTTCGAAAGCGGCCGCCGCATCTACAGCACCCAAGCAGGGCAAACCCGGTCGTCCGACTATGCCGGCTCGCCTGGGTGTTTATTTCAAAGAAACGGTTTCCAAGGAACTGACCCAGAAATTCGGCTACAAGAGTCCGATGCAAGTGCCCAAGATCGAGAAAATCGTTCTTAATATGGGCGTGGGCGAGGCGGTGGCCGACAAGAAAATTATGGATTACGCAGTCGGTGACATGACCAAGATTGCCGGTCAAAAACCGCTCGTGACCAAGTCGCGCAAAGCGATAGCAAATTTCAAGATCCGGGAAGATTATCCGGTGGGGTGCAAAGTGACCCTGCGGGGAGCCCGGATGTATGAGTTTCTCGACAGGCTGGTTAATGTGGCAATGCCGCGTATCCGCGATTTTCGCGGCATTTCGGGACGCAGCTTTGATGGCCGTGGCAATTACAACATGGGTATCAAAGAGCAGATCATTTTTCCCGAAATTGAGTATGACAAGATCGATGCCCTGCGAGGCATGAATATTACGATCACAACGACGGCCAAATCTGACGAAGAGGCGCGGGCGTTGCTTTCAGCTTTTAAATTTCCTTTCCGCAACTGAGGAATCTTATGTCTAAGCTTGCACTGATAAACCGTGATCAGAAGCGTCGCAAGACCGTCAAGAAATTTGCGGCCAAGCGCGCGGAATTGCAGGGACTCATCGACGATCAGAAACTGACACCTGAAGATCGTTATGAGGCGCGCCTGAAACTCCAGAAGTTGCCGCGGAACGCGAGCCCGGTACGGTTGCGCAATCGTTGTGCGCTCACCGGAAGGCCTCGTGGTGTTTATCGCAAGTTTGGGCTGGCTCGGGGAAAACTTCGTGAAATCGCTATGCGCGGTGAAATCCCGGGCGTAATCAAGGCTAGCTGGTAAGTCAGGCAGCAGGAGAATTTTGCATGAGCATGAATGATCCGGTTTCCGATATGCTGACGCGCATTCGGAATGCGCAGCAGGCGGAAAAAGAATTTGTATCAATGCCTTCGAGCACGCTCAAGGCAGCGATCGCCAAGGTATTGAAGGACGAGGGTTACATCGAGGATTTCGCTGTGCGCGGCGAAACCTCGAAGCCGGAGCTTGAGGTAAATCTCAAGTATTACGCCGGTCGCCCGGTAATTGAAAAAATAGAGCGCGTGAGTCGTCCCGGCTTGCGTATTTATAAACCCAGCCGTGACATCCCCCGGGTAATGAACGGCCTTGGCGTTGCTATCGTTTCCACCTCCAAAGGGGTGATGACTGATCGTAAAGCGCGAGGCATGGGCATTGGCGGGGAAGTTCTCTGCATCGTAGCGTAACGGAGGCAAACGATGTCCAGAGTCGGAAAAAGTCCGGTCGCGTTGCCGGAAAAAGTGGAAGTGATCATTACAGCTGACCAGATCTCAGTAAAAGGTCCGCTGGGTACGCTGGCACAAAGCATTACGCCTAACGTAAAGGTCGAGAAAATCGAAAATCGGCTTGAAATCAAGGTTAACGACGAATCGCGACAGGCCAATGCCATTAGTGGCACCCTGCGTGCGCTGATTGCCAACATGGTTCATGGCGTGAGCCTCGGTTTCGAGAAAAAACTCAACTTGGTCGGCGTGGGTTACCGGGCACAGGTGCAGGGTGACAAGCTCAATCTGACGCTGGGTTTTTCGCACCCGGTGGTGCATCAGTTGCCGCAAGGCGTCAAGGCCGAAACTCCGACGCAGACGGAAATCATCATCAAAGGCACTGACAGGCAGCTGGTGGGGCAAGTGGCTGCTGACGTGCGAAATTACCGTCCCCCCGAGCCTTACAAGGGCAAGGGTGTGCGTTATGCCGGTGAGAAAATTGTGCTCAAAGAAACGAAGAAGAAGTAGGCGGACAGATCATGTTTGATAAAAAGCAGGCGCGTCTTCGGCGCGCACGTAGTGCCAGGGCAAAGATTGCCGAACTCAAAGCGGTGCGGCTCACCGTTTATCGTTCCAATGGCCATATCTATGCCCAGGTTATTGATGCCAGCGGCTCAAAAGTGCTTGCCAGTGCGTCAACATCCGAGAAAGAGGTTCGTACTGCGCTGCCGAAGGGTGGTAGTGCCACTGCGGCAGCTGCAATCGGCAAGCGTATCGCGGAGCGGGCAAAGCAAGCCGGAGTGGAGAAGGTCGCCTTTGACCGCTCTGGCTACAAATATCATGGTCGGGTTAAGGCGCTGGCAGATGCAGCGCGCGAAGCCGGACTGAAGTTCTAACGGAGCGACACATGGCAAAAATGCAGGCCTCAAGAATGCAGACCGGGGAAGAACGTGGCGACGGTTTGCGCGAGAAGATGATCGCGATCAACCGGGTAACCAAGGTGGTCAAAGGCGGCCGCATAATGGGCTTTGCCGCATTGACGGTCGTTGGCGACGGTGATGGCAGCATTGGCATGGGCAAGGGAAAGTCCCGGGAAGTGCCGGTAGCCGTGCAGAAAGCCATGGAAGAAGCGCGCAAGAAAATGGTTAAGGTTCAACTCAAGAACGGCACTCTGCAACACGCCGTCATGGGGCGTCATGGTGCCTCCAAGGTTTACATGCAGCCGGCATCAGAGGGCACAGGGATTATCGCTGGCGGACCGGTGCGTGCGGTGCTGGAAGTAATGGGCGTTGCAAACATTCTGGCCAAGTGCATCGGCTCAACCAATCCGTACAATATCGTTCGCGCAACGATCAATGGATTGACTGAAATGAATACACCCGCCGAGATTGCCGCAAAGCGCGGCAAATCAGTGGAAGAGATACAGGGATAAGTTATGGCCAAGGCGCAAAACAAGACCATCAAAGTAACGCAGATGCGCAGCCTGATCGGTACACGTCCGGAGCATCGGGCGTCTGTGCGGGGTTTGGGCCTGCGTCGTATACGCCATACGGTGGAACTCGTTGACACACCCGAGGTTCGCGGGATGATCAAAAAAGTGTCATATCTCGTTCGTTGCGAGGGTTAAATGGAACTAAACAAAATCAAACCGGCGGCAGGATCCAAGCGCAATAAGAAACGCGTGGGCCGCGGCATAGGTTGTGGCTCAGGCAAGACCGCAGGTCGCGGTCACAAAGGGCAGAAAGCACGATCCGGCGGCTATCACAAAGTGGGTTTCGAGGGCGGACAGATGCCATTGCATCGTCGTTTGCCCAAGCGCGGCTTCCAGTCGCTGACAGCGGGGAAAACTGCTGAAGTTCGCCTGGATACCTTGCAGAAGATGAAGCTGGACACTATTGATCTCAATGCATTAAAGCAGGCTGGGGCAGTTCCGCAGCTGGCTTCACGCGCCAAAGTGATTCTTGCCGGCGAGCTCAAGCGCAAGATAACGCTTAAGGGCGGCGTATTTGCTAGCAAAGGCGCGCGCGAGGTGATTGAACGTGCGGGTGGCAGTGTAGAACAGCCATCGACTATCGAAAAGGCCGGGAGCTAAGTTTTGGCCGTTGCCGGTGCAATGTCGGGTGCTGGAAAGTTTGGTGATCTGAAACGTCGCCTGCTGTTCCTGCTGGGCGCGCTGATCGTATTTCGCATCGGGTCTTACATACCGGTGCCAGGAATAGACCAGGCCCAGCTCGCCGAATTGTTTCGGTCTCAGCGGGGCGGCATCCTTGACATGTTCAACATGTTTTCGGGCGGTGCCTTGTCGCGGTTCTCGATATTTACGCTGGGCATCATGCCGTATATCTCGGCGTCAATCATCATGCAGTTGATGACCGTGGTATCACCTACCTTGGAAGCCTTGAAAAAAGAAGGCGAATCCGGTCGCAGGAAGATCACGCAATACACCCGCTATGGGACTGCAGCGCTTGCAATAGTTCAGGGTCTGGCGATTGCGATTGCATTTGAGCAGCAGAAGGTTGCGATTGATCCGGGTTTGATGTTCCGCATGACCGCGATGGTGACGCTGGTAACCGGCACCATGTTCTTGATGTGGTTGGGCGAGCAGATTACCGAGCGGGGTATCGGTAACGGTATATCCCTGATTATTTTTGCCGGCATTGCGGCAGGGTTTCCGCAGGCTGTGGGTGGCACATTGGAACTGGCGAGAACCGGAGCATTTTCGATTCCGTTTGTATTGTTCATTTTTGTACTGGTGCTGGCGGTAACGGCATTTGTCTGTTTTGTCGAAAAAGGCCAGCGCAAGATACTGGTGAATTATGCAAAGCGGCAGGTTGGCCGGAAAATCTACGGTGGCCAGTCTTCGCACTTGCCATTGAAGTTGAACATGTCGGGCGTGATTCCGCCGATATTTGCTTCGAGCATCATTCTGTTTCCCGGGACTATTGCCGGTTGGCTGGGTGAGAGTGAAGGTATGGGCTGGCTGAAAAATGTAGCCGCTGTACTGCACCCAGGGCAGCCGATATACACCTTGTTTTATGCTGCGGCGATCATCTTTTTCTGTTTCTTTTACACGGCTCTGGTGTTTAACCCGAAAGAAACGGCGGATAACCTGAAAAAAAGCGGTGCATTTGTGCCGGGAATACGTCCGGGTGACCAGACTGCGCGTTATGTCGAGAAAGTGACCATGCGGTTGACGCTGGCCGGTGCGCTTTACGTCACACTGGTCTGCCTGGTGCCGGAGCTGCTGATCGTCTGGAAGAATGTGCCGTTCTATTTTGGCGGAACCTCGCTGCTGATTATCGTGGTGGTTACACTCGATTTCATGGCGCAGGTGCAGGCTTATGTCATGTCGCATCAATATGAAAGTCTGCTGAAGAAAGCGAACTTTAAAGGCGGCGTGTTCCCGACGCGGTAATGGCGAAAGAGGACACCATAGAGATGCAGAGGGAGGCCTTTGAAAACCTTCCGAATGCAAGCTTTCGGGTGAAGTTGGAAAATGGCCATGTTGTTCTTGGCTATATCTCGGGAAAATGCGCATGCATTACATACGCATTCTGCCCGGGGACGAGGTAACACTGGAATTAACGCCCTACGATTTGAGCGGGGGCAGGATAGTTTTCCGGGCGAAACAGGCTGCGAGCGAAAGAGGTGCAACATGAAAGTATTGGCATCAGTTAAGCGCATGTGCCGCAACTGCAAGGTTGTGAAGCGTAACGGCGTGGTTCGGGTGATCTGCACGGATCCGCGCCACAAGCAGCGCCAGGGTTGACGGTTCATTGAATATGAACCTGTCAGAAGTTATAATGTTTAGTTTTCCATTGGTGGGGTGAGGCTATGGCCCGCATAGGTGGCGTCAATATACCGAATCATCAGCACGCTGAAGTCGCGCTGACGGCAATCTACGGCATAGGCCGTGGTCGCTCGCGCGCAATCTGCGTAGCGGCCGGAATCAATACCGCAGCTAAAATCAAGGACTTGTCCGATGCGGATATGGACAAGTTGCGTGAGCAGGTAGCGAAATTCACGACCGAGGGCGATTTGCGGCGTGAAATTTCCATGAACATCAAGCGATTGATGGATCTTGGTACCTGGCGCGGCAAGCGTCATCGCGCCGGATTACCCATGCGTGGACAGCGCACGCGCACCAATGCGCGTACGCGCAAGGGACCGCGCAAGGCAGCAGTGAAAATTCAGCGACCGACATCTGCGTAACCGTAACAGAGAGTGACTATTTATGGCTAAAGCAAACACCAGGGTACGCAAGAAGGTCAAGAAGAACGTGGCCGAAGGCGTGGCGCACGTGCATGCGTCATTCAACAATACCATTGTTACCATCACCGATCGTCAGGGCAATGCTCTGGCTTGGGCTACTTCCGGCAGCAACGGATTCAAGGGTTCGCGCAAGTCGACGCCCTTTGCCGCCCAGATCGCAGCAGAAAAAGCCGGCCGTTTGGCGCAGGAGTGCGGTGTGAAAAACATCGAAGTCCTGATCAAGGGGCCGGGGCCGGGACGCGAGTCCGCGGTACGTGCACTGAACGCCGTAGGTTTCAAGATCACCAGCATCTCCGATGTGACGCCCGTGCCGCATAACGGTTGCCGTCCGCCGAAGAAACGTCGAATTTAAGGAGATCCCACAGTGGCCAGGAATCTCGATCCAAAATGCCGGCAGTGCCGTCGTGAAGGTGAAAAACTCTTCCTCAAAGGGGAGAAGTGCTTCACTGATAAGTGCGCTATTGAGCGCCGCAATTATCCACCCGGGCAGCACGGTCAGAAAACGAGCCGTTTGTCGGGTTATGGCGTGCAGTTGCGCCAGAAGCAGAAAGTGCGCCGTATCTACGGCATTCTTGAGCGGCAGTTCCGCAAGACCTACAAGGAGGCAGCGCGAAGCAAGGGTGTCACCGGCGAGGCGTTGCTGCAACGACTGGAATGCAGGCTCGACAGCGTTGTTTATCGCATGGGTTTTGGCGCATCGCGCACCGAGTCCCGCCAGATAGTTCGCCACAATGGCATACTGGTCAACGGCAAGCGCGTGAACATTCCCTCGTACCAATGTCGACCCGGCGATGTGGTCGAAGTGGCGCAACCGGCCAAGGCTCAGTTGCGCATCAAAGGTGCGGCTGAAGCAGCGGAGTCCAGGGGCTTCCCGGAGTGGATTGAGGTTGACTCGAAAGCGCTGAAAGGCACTTTCAAGGCACATCCGCAACGTTCCGAATTGCCTTCCACCATTAACGAGTCGCTCATCGTCGAGCTTTACTCGAAATAATTTCCGAGAGGTAGACCAGTCATGTCAAGCAGCGCCTTCCTCAAGCCTCGGATCATCGATGTGCAAGGTGTGTCCCCGTTCCATGCCAAGGTCACCATGGAGCCGTTCGAACGTGGTTACGGCCATACGCTCGGCAATGCGTTGCGGCGCACGCTGTTGTCCTCGATGCCCGGCTACGCGGCGACGGAAGTCAAGATCGCCGGCGTGTTGCACGAATATTCCACGATCGATGGCGTCCAGGAGGACGTGGTCGACATACTGCTTAATCTGAAAGGTATCGTGCTGCGTCTGCATAATCGCGACGAAGCCATACTGATCCTGAAGAAGTCGGGTGAAGGTGTGGTAACGGCTGCAGACATCGAGTCGATGCACGACGTTGAAATCATCAATCCTGAGCATGTCATTGCGCATCTGACCGCTGGCGGCAAGGTCGACATGCAGATCCAGATCGAAAAAGGCCGTGGCTACGTGGCAGCAGTGACGCGCCGTGGTGAAGACGATACACGCAGCGTGGGCGGATTGATGCTGGACGCTTCTTATGGTCCGGTGCGTCGCGTCAGTTACGCAGTAGAGTCGGCGCGCGTCGAGCAGCGTACCGACCTGGACAAGTTGGTCATCGATATTGAAACCAATGGTGCGATCGATCCGGAAGAGGCCGTGCGTTACGCGGCACGCGTGCTGGTCGAGCAGTTGTCGGTGTTTGCTGACCTCAAAGGCACTCCCGCTCTGATCGAAGACAAGAAGGCCACGCAGATTGATCCAGTGCTGCTGCGCCCGGTCGACGACCTGGAGTTGACCGTCCGTTCGGCCAATTGTCTTAAAGCTGAGAACATCTATTACATCGGTGATTTGATTCAGCGTACCGAAAACGAACTGCTGAAGACCCCGAATCTCGGCCGCAAGTCGCTGAACGAAATCAAGGAAGTGCTGGCATCCCGCGGACTTACGCTGGGGATGAAGCTGGAAAACTGGCCGCCTGCCGGCCTTGAAAAAGTTTAAGAGGGCATCATGCGTCATCGTCACGGGTTAAGAAAACTCAATCGCACCAGCAGCCATCGCCTTGCGATGCTGCGCAACATGGCGAATTCCCTGTTGCGCCATGAGGCGATCAAAACCACGCTGCCCAAAGCCAAGGAATTGCGGCGCGTGGTGGAACCGATCATTACGCTGGGTAAGAAGCCGACACTGGCCAACCGCCGTCTGGCGTTTGATCGTCTGCGCGACCGCGAAAACGTGGTCAAGTTGTTTGAATTGCTGGGTCCGCGCTTTGCCAAACGCAACGGCGGATATCTGCGTATCCTGAAGTTCGGTTTCCGCAAGGGTGACAATGCCCCCATGGCCTATGTCGAACTGATGGACCGTCCGGAGACCCCTGTCGAGGCGAAAGCGGAAAGCGCAAGCTGATCTGCGGCACAGGAAGCGGATAAAAAAACCGGGTTATGCCCGGTTTTTTGTTGGTGATTTTGTTGGTGGAACCGTCAAAGAATATTAAATAAATGTTTAACATCAACATGTTACATGTTGTTTTCGGGCTCAGCTCAAATGATCAGTATTACGCGGTAATCATTGACGTTCGTGCGCGTCGGGCCGGTCACCAGCAAGTCTCCGGTGGCTTCAAAAAAACGGTAGGCGTCATTCTGATCCAGTAGTGCTGTTGCGCTGAGTTGTTTGCGTGCGGCGCGCTGCAGGGCATCCGGTGTCAGCAGGGCGCCGGCATTGTCCTCGGAGCCATCGATGCCGTCGGTGTCGCAGGCCAGCGCGTAGATATCCTTGGCACCCCCGAGATCGACGGCGAGCGAGAGCAGAAACTCCGCACAGCGGCCGCCGCGTCCCTGCCCGCGCATCGTGACCGTGCACTCGCCACCTGAAATCAAGGCCACAGGCGGCGCCCATGGTGCACCATGGGTGCGTATTTCCCGGGTGAGGGCGCCGTATACTTTTCCGACCTCGCGCGCCTCTCCGGTCACGGAATCCCCGAGTATTGCCGGCGTAATACCTTTGTCGCGGAAATAATCGGCTGCGGCCTGTAACGACTGCCGGGCGGTTGCAATTACCCGATTTTCCGTTTTGGCAAAAACCCGATCACCGGGTTTGGGTGTTTCTGCGATTTCACGGTTCTTCCCGCGCATGAGGTGCGCTGCGATGGCTGGCGGTGGCTGGACGGCATAACGTTCCAGTATGTCCAGCGCGTCCTGATAGGTGGTGGGATCCGGCGCGCAGGGGCCGGACGCGATATGTGTGGGATCGTCGCCGGTGACATCCGAGACCACCAGCGCCAACACCGGGGCACGAGAGGCCGCAGCCAGCCGACCGCCCTGGATGGCCGACAGATGTTTGCGCACGGTGTTCATGGCTTGTATCGGTGCGCCGGATCGCAACAATTGTGAGGTCAGCTGTTTCATGTCGGCCATCGATATGCCCGCGACGGGCAGAGACAGCAGGCTGGAACCGCCGCCGGAGACCAGCACCAGCAGCAGATCCTGGGGCGTCAGCGCTTTGACGCGTTTGAGGATCTCGGCTGCGGCTTGCTCGCCGGCAGCATCGGGTACCGGATGTCCCGCTTCGACAACGGTGATGCGGTTGCTCAGCAGCCCATGCTGGTAACGCGTGATGACCAGGCCATCGAGCGGGGCATCTGCCGGCCAGGATTGCTCCACGGCGAGCGCCATGGAGGCCGCTGCCTTGCCGGCGCCAACGACCAGGGTGCGACCCTTGGGTGGCTGGGGCAAATGTTCGGGAACAATTTTTAGCGGATCGGCAGCCGCGAGCGCAGCAGTAAAACTTCCCTGCAACAGTTCGCGGGCCTGTTCCGGCTTCATGACAGCACGGGCTTGAGGTAAGTGCCGGTGTGGCTGTGTTCGCTGGTCGCAATGACTTCCGGCGGACCTTCGGCGATGATGCGGCCGCCCCCGCCGCCGCCCTCGGGACCGAGATCGATGACCCAGTCTGCCGTTTTGATCACATCCAGATTGTGCTCGATGACTACGATGGTATTGCCGTGGTCGCGCAAACGATGCAGCACCCGCAGCAGCAGGTCGATGTCATGGAAGTGCAGACCGGTAGTGGGTTCATCCAGTATGTACAAGGTGCGCCCGGTATCACGCTTGGACAGTTCTAGCGCGAGTTTGACGCGTTGGGCTTCGCCGCCCGACAGCGTGGTCGCGCTCTGGCCCAGCGTGATATAGCCCAGCCCGACATCCATTAACGTCTGCAGCTTGCGGGCGACAGCCGGTACCGGACTGAAAAACTCCACAGCGTGCTCGACGTTCATCGCCAGCACATCATGGATGGTCTTGCCCTTGTAGCGGATATCCAGCGTCTCGCGGTTATAGCGGCGCCCGTGGCAGATGTCGCAGGGCACGTAGATGTCCGGCAGGAAGTGCATTTCAACTTTCAGCACGCCATCACCCTGACAGGACTCACAGCGGCCGCCCTTGACGTTGAATGAAAAACGTCCTGCGCCGTAACCGCGTGCGCGTGCTTCCGGCACGCCGGCGAATAACTCGCGAATGGGGGTGAACAGCCCGGTGTAAGTCGCTGGATTGGAACGCGGTGTGCGGCCAATCGGGCTCTGGTCGACGTTGACCACCTTGTCAAAAAACTCAATGCCCTCGATGGCTGTGCATGGTGCGGGTTCGAGATTGCTGCCGTAGAGATCCCGTGCCACCGCCTGGTACAGCGTGTCATTGACCAGCGTGGATTTCCCCGATCCGGACACCCCGGTGACGCAGGTGAAGAGCCCCACCGGAATGCCGACGGTGACGTTCTTCAGGTTATTGCCGTGGGCGCCACTGATTACCAGTTGCCGCTGCGGGTTGATCTTGTGGCGCAATGCCGGTACGTCGATGCACCGCCGTCCGGACAGATATTGACCGGTCAGCGATTCGCTGTGCGATGTAATGTCGGCGGGCGTGCCTTCGGCGATGATGCTGCCGCCATGTTCACCGGCACCCAGGCCCATGTCCACTACGTGATCCGCGCTCATGATCGCATCGTGATCGTGTTCGACAACAATGACCGAGTTGCCGATGTCACGCAGGCGCTTCAGCATGTCGAGCAGACGTGTGTTGTCCCGCTGATGCAGGCCGATCGATGGTTCGTCGAGCACATACATGACGCCCGTCAGTCCGGAGCCGATCTGGCTGGCCAGACGTATGCGCTGTGCTTCGCCGCCTGACAGCGTGTCGGCAGAACGATCGAGCGAAAGATAGTCCAGTCCGACATCAACCAGGAAACGCAGGCGGTTGCGGATTTCGCCAGCGATCTTTTCGGCGATGGTGCGTTTTGCGCCGGTCAGTTCTAGGCTCTCAAAAAAGCGCATGGCTTCGCCCAATTGCAGCGCCGACAGCGCATAGATCGGCTTGTCTGCGACCAGCACATGCCGGGCTTCCTGGCGCAGGCGCGTACCCTTGCAATCCGGGCATTGTTGCGTATTCAGATATTTGGCGAGTTCCTCGCGCACCACCGGAGAGTCGGTTTCGCGGTGCCTCCGCTCCAGGTTGGGAATGACACCTTCGAAAGCGTGCTCGCGGACATAGGGTTTTCCGCGCTCACCGGCATAGGTGAACTCGATCTGGGTTTTGCCCGATCCGAAAAGCACGGCATTGCGGGCTGTATCCGGCAGTTCGCCGAACGGAGTTTCGATATCAAATTCGTAGTGTGCGGCCAGGCTCTGCAGCATCTGGAAATAAAACTGGTTGCGGCGGTCCCAGCCCTTGATGGCGCCGGAGGCAAGTGACAATTCCGGGAATGCCGCTATCCGTTTCGGATCAAAAAAGTTGATATTGCCGAGTCCGTCGCAGCGCGGACAGGCGCCGGCCGGATTGTTGAATGAGAACAGCCGCGGTTCCAGTTCCGGCGACGCAAAACCGCAGGTGGAGCAGGCGAGTCGCGCGGAAAATGCGTGCTCATGTCCGCTGTCCATGTCCACGGCCAGTGCACGGCCGTCTGCGTGATGAAGCGCCGTCTCGAATGATTCGGCAAGGCGTTGCCGTATTTCCGGTCGCACCTTGATGCGGTCGACTACCACGTCGACGGTGTGTTTGACGTTTTTCTTGAGGGTAGGCACGGCATCGATGTCATGCACTGTGCCGTCTATCCGCACCCGGACAAAACCCTGCGCACGCAACTCGTCGATCAGGGCAGACTGCTCCCCTTTGCGGTCATTGACCACCGGCGCCAGGATCATCAGCCGAGTATCTTCGCTTTGCTCCATTACATGGTCGACCATCTGCGCGACTGACTGGGCAGCGAGTACGGTGCCGTGTTCCGGGCAATGTGGCTCACCGATGCGGGCATAAAGCAACCGCAGATAGTCATGGATCTCGGTGACAGTGCCCACGGTGGAGCGGGGGTTGTGGCTGGAGGCCTTCTGCTCGATGGCTATAGCGGGCGACAGCCCCTCAATCAGATCGACGTCGGGTTTTTCCATCAACTGCAGAAACTGGCGTGCATACGCCGACAGTGATTCGACATAACGACGCTGACCTTCGGCATAGAGCGTATCAAAGGCCAGCGATGATTTTCCCGAGCCGGAAAGACCGGTAATAACGACCAGCCGGTTGCGCGGCAGGTCGAGGCTGATGTTTTTCAGGTTGTGGGTGCGTGCACCGCGCACACGGATTTGTCCGGAGCTCTCAGGTGGAACCGGCAGATTGCGCTGCGGCAATTTTGTTGGCAGTGCAACGAGTTTGGGTGGTGCGGAACGCGCAGTCATGTCGAACCCCGGACATCGGGCCGTAAAGGTTAACCTGCTAATATACGCTCTTAAACCGACTCACCCAACCCCGGCTTTTCGGTCCGTCAGCTGGCGGTGCATCGGCAGTGTAGCTAGTCCCCATTTGATCAATGTCGTCCCGCAGCAAAATGACTCCACTGGAGTTGCGGACCAGCATCGCTTTGTCAGGCATTTTCGGGTTACGCCTGCTCGGCAAGTTCGCGATGCTGCTGGTGTTAGCGATTTACGCGGAACAGTTCGGGGGCGGCAATCTGACGCGGGCAGGCATGGCTATCGGCACCCTCGTCGGCGCAGCAGCAGGCGAATTTCTCTACCAGCACTGGGATGCGGCTGGCGTAATTGTGCCTGATGTCGTGTTGCTGGTGTTCTGGCTTATACTCGCGCCTACGGATTGCGGGTTCCCGCATTGCCGGTTGCACGCATGTAAACGCCCTGAAGCAGCGGCGCGTTGATGGAAATGTTCAAGCTTTAAAGCAAAAGGAAAACCTGACATGGCATCGGTTAACAAGGTGATTTTGATCGGCAATCTGGGTGCTGATCCGGAAACGCGCTACCTGCCGAGCGGGGATGCGGTAACCAATATCCGCATTGCGACTACCGAGAATTGGAAAGACAAAAGTGGCGACAAGCAGGAGCATACCGAATGGCACCGCATTTCGTTTTTCGGGCGCCTTGCTGAAATTGCCGGGGAATACCTGAAAAAGGGTTCGCCGGTGTATGTGGAAGGCCGCATACGTACCCGCAAGTGGCAGGACAAGGATGGTCAGGATAAATATTCGACCGAGATCGTTGCCGATCGCATGCAGTTGCTGGGTGGCCGAGGCGGCGCAGAAGGCAGCGGCGGCGGTGGCGGTGGCGCGCGTCCTGCGGCTGCAGCTGGCGGCAGCAAGGCGCCGGCCAAAAAAAGCGGCGGCAGTTTTGACGACATGGATGACGACATTCCTTTTTAAAGTACACCTAGTTCAGTTTAGTAAACAAAAACCCGGCAATGACTGCACCTGCCGGGTTTTTTGTTGTGCGCCTGCGCTGCAAATGCAGCTTGATCTGGAGGGGCAGGTGGCGGCTCAGCCCACTTTTCGTGAGTGCGCAACCAGGCTGGCTACTGCAGCAGACGCAATCCGGCTATGCACCGAGTCGGCGCGGCTGGTCAGGATGACTGGTACCTTGGCACCGACGACCACCCCCGCTGCAACGGCCTGACTCAGGTAGACCAGCGATTTGTAGAAAATATTTCCGGCCTCCAGTGCTGGCATGACCAGGATATCGGCGTTGCCGCTGACCGGGGATTGAATGCCCTTGATGCGTGCTGCTGCAGCGGAGATGGCGTTGTCGAAGGCAAAGGGACCGTCAACGATGCCGCCGGTGATGTCGCCGACCTTTGCCATGTCCCGCAGGGCTGCGGCATGCACGCTGGAGGGGATTGCCGGATTGACCGTTTCCACCGCGGAGAGCACAGCGGCCCGTGGCAGTGTTATGCCCAGAGCGTGAGCGACGTCGATCGCATTCTGTGTAATGTGGCGCTTGGTTTCGAGGTTGGGTGCAATGTTGACAGCCGCATCGGTGACCAGCAGCAGTCGATCATGGGCGGGCACATCCATCACGAAGACATGGCTGATCCGCCGGTCGGTGCGTAAGCCCGCGTCGCGCGATATCAACACGCTCATCAGTTCGTCGGTATGCAGGCTACCTTTCATCAGCAACGCCACCTTGTTGTCGCGGACTAACTCCGCAGCAAAGCGGGCGCTGTCGTGTGCGTTTTCCACGTCATGCAAAATACAGGAGGAGAGATCGAGATCTTCCCGGCTGGCGATGGTTTCAATCTGTGCGCGCGGACCAACTAGTACCGGCGTAATCAATCCGGCTGCCGCGGCTTCCAGTGCGCCTGAGAGTGCGGGTCCGCTGCAGGGATAAACAACCGCGGTCGGTGTCGGCCCCAGGCTGCGTGCTTGGTCAACTAAGGCGTGGCTGCGGGGAGCCTTGGTTTGCATGTTGCGTGTGGTTTCCGGTGGTGGTGGCGACGGCACTCATCGCCGGGATGGGCGGTGTCTGTCAGCAAGTTGTTGATTATAGGGGAGATACGAACCTGTTCTGAGATTGCGCGGGGGTTGACGGCGTGCGATGCCGGCAATCGGCAGCGTAGTGGGTGGTGGCGAGCGCGGTCAGGTGGTCGTAAGCGCTTCAGGTATAATACTTTTTTAACATTTTCAAGCATTTTCAGGGTGCGCCATGCCAATTTACGAATACCGATGCGGGGCGTGTGGTTTTCAGAAGGAATTTCTGCAACGCATCAGTGATAAGCAGCTTACCGATTGTCCGGAGTGTGGCAAGAGCACATTGAGCAAAATGGTCACTGCCGCGGGTTTCCAGCTCAAGGGCAGCGGCTGGTATGCAACGGATTTCAAAAACAATGGTGCTGCCAAGTCGAAATCGACCAAACCGGCTGATAACAAGTCAGCTGACACTAAGTCGGTCGAAACCAAGCCGGCTGAAACCAAGTCCGACGACAAGCCGAAGAAAGACGATGCGAAGTCCACAGCGGCCAGCGATGCCGGGGCGGCCTCAGCCTGACCCCTGCAGCATGGCGGTACGTGGCATGAAATCTAGCTGATACACACTGGCTGCGCACCGCCACCGCATCGCGTGCGACACGATCATATTCATGTTCAAGAAAACTTCAATCAAAAGCTACATCATCACCGGCGTGCTGATCTGGGTGCCGCTGGTGATTACGTTGTGGGTGCTCAACCTGTTGGTGAGCACCATGGATCAGACGCTGAAACTGGTGCCGAAGGCATTGCTGACGGAGAGCTGGCTGGGCGTGCACGTGCCCGGGCTGGGCGTGATCCTTACCGTGCTGATCGTGTTTTTTACCGGTGTGCTGGCGGCAAATTTCCTCGGCCAGAGGCTGGTGATGTTCTGGGAGGGCGTCCTGGCGCGTATTCCCATCGTCAATACGATTTACAACAGCGTCAAACAGGTCAGCGACACTTTGTTTTCCGGTTCCGGCCACGCCTTCCGCAAAGTGCTACTGGTGCGTTATCCGCATCCACAGGCGTGGTCGTTGGCGTTTCAGACCAATGTGCCCGCAGAAGTCGCGGCGTCTCTGCCGGAGGATTATGTCGCGGTGTTTATCCCGACCACGCCCAGCCCCGTCAACGGATTTTATTTTTACGTACGACGCGAGGACGTGATCGAAATGGACATGTCAGTGGATGCGGCTTTTAAGTACATCGTGTCGATGGGTGTGGTGGCGCCGGCGAATGGCGGCAACGTGATAGTGCCACCCGCTGAAAATATAAAATAATATTTTATAATCAATAAGTTATGAACATTCGCAGCAATTACTGCGGTCTGATCGACCGCGAATATCTTGGCCGGACCGTCAGCCTGTACGGCTGGGTGCACCGTCGTCGCGACCATGGCGGCGTCATTTTTATCGACCTGCGCGATCGCGAGGGGCTGGTGCAAATCGTCTGCGATCCCGACCGCGCGGAAACTTTCAAGATCGCCGACAGCCTGCGCAATGAATTTGTCGTGCGCGTTGAAGGACGGGTGCGTGAGCGTCCTGCCGGCACGGTCAACACGGGCCTGGTCAGCGGTGAGATCGAAGTGCTGGCGATCGAACTGGAAGTGCTCAACGCGTCACAAACGCCGCCGTTCATGATGGACGACGAGCCGGTGTCGGAGAATGTACGCCTGCAGTACCGCTTTCTTGATCTGCGCCGTCCGCAAATGCAGAAGAATTTGCGGTTGCGTCATCGCGCGAGCCGCGCGATACGCCATTACCTCGATGATCATGGTTTCATCGACATCGAAACGCCGATGCTCTACAAGTCGACACCCGAGGGCGCGCGCGAATTCCTGGTGCCTGCGCGCATGCAGGACGGACATTTTTACGCGCTGCCGCAGTCCCCGCAGCTGTTCAAGCAACTGCTGATGGTAGCCGGCTACGACCGCTACTACCAGATCGTCAAATGTTTTCGTGATGAGGATTTGCGCGCCGATCGCCAGCCGGAATTTACGCAGATCGATATCGAGACCTCGTTTCTAGGTGAGCGCGAAATTCAGGATTTGATGGAAGGGTTGATCCGGCATCTGTTCCAGGACGTGCTCAACGTCGACCTGGGTGAGTTTCCGCGGCTGACTTATGCCGACGCCATGGCGCGTTATGGCTCGGACAAGCCCGACCTTCGGATCAAGCTTGAGCTGACAGATCTCAGTGACTTGATGGCGGAGGTCGACTTCAAGGTATTCAAGCAGGCGATTGCGCAGAAAGACGGTTGCGTGGTGGCCCTGCGCGTGCCCGGCGGTGCGGCGCTGACGCGCAAGGAAATCGATGCATACACTGCATTCGTCGGGATTTACGGCGCCAAGGGCCTGGCGTACATCAAGATTAATGACGTCACCAAACTCAACGATGAAGGCCTGCAGTCACCTATCGTCAAGTTTCTGCCGCAGCCGGTGCTGGCCGGGATTCTCTCCCGGACCGGGGCAGCCAACGGGGACCTGATTTTTTTCGGCGCTGATCGCAGGAAAGTGGTTTGCGATGCGCTGGGTGCGCTGCGGGTCAAGGTCGGGCACGAAAAAGGTCATGCGGAATCGGCATGGCGTCCCTGCTGGATTGTGGATTTTCCGGCCTTCGACTATGACGAGGAAGCCAAGCGCTGGGTCGCGGCGCATCATCCGTTTACCGCACCCAAGGACGAACATGTCGGTTTGCTGGCGACGGATCCCGGTAAGGTGCAGGCCAAGGCCTATGACGTGGCTCTGAACGGCTGGGAAATCGGTGGCGGGTCGGTGCGTATCCATCGTGCCGAAGTGCAGTCGCAGGTGTTCGCGGCACTGGGCATTTCGCCAGAAGACGCGCGCGCCAAATTCGGTTTCCTGCTGGATGCGCTGTCCTACGGCGCGCCGCCACATGGCGGCATTGCGTTCGGACTCGACCGATTGGTGACGCTGATGACCGGTGCGGAATCGATACGCGAAGTCATTGCGTTCCCGAAGACCCAGCGCGGCCAGGACCTGATGGTTGATGCGCCCAGCGAGGTGACCGAGCGCCAGCTGCGCGAACTGCATATCCGGTTGCGCAGCACTGCCAAGACGGAATAAGCCGCCGCGGCATCAGCGCAGCGGTGCAGTTGCAGGGAGACCATCGGCAATGCGACGGCTGTGGCAACAAGCTTATGTGCGGAGACTGGCGTGGGTCATTATCGCTGCCGCTTTATCGGCACTGGTGCTGGCGCGCGGCGATTTTTCGCAATCGCGCGATCTGCGCTTGCAGGAGTTGCCGCGTGAAGCGCAGGCAACCCTGGCTGCCATCCAGCGCGACGGTCCTTATCCCTACGCACGCGATGGCGTCCGCTTTGGCAATTACGAAAAACTGCTGCCACTGGCGTCGTCTGGCTACTACAGTGAATATACGGTTGCCACGCCGGGTGTAAGTCATCGCGGTGCGCGCCGCATCGTCGTTGGCTGTGAACGCCAGCGTCCAGTGGAACAACACGGCAGCCTGTTGCGCCTGGCGCATTGCCGCGATGGTGGCGTGTTTTATTACACGGCGGACCATTACCGCAGTTTCAAACGTATCGTCGAATGAAAAGCGGCGAATTTCCGGCAAGTTGCAATGGCATCTACCGCACACCGGTGGATGCAGTGCCGTTGCGCGACGCGGCGCGCAGGGCGAGTCTGCCCTGGATTGTGATCGACCTGCGGGGTGTGCGCGAACGACACGGTCTGTTCACTGCGTTTTCCCGGGCCTGCCGGTTTCCGGACGAGTTTGGCGGCAACTGGGATGCGCTGGCGGACAGCCTGCAGGATCTGTCCTGGCTGCAGGCACAAGGTTGGGTGCTGCAGTTGCAAGGTGTTGCGGAATGTTCCGGTGCAGCACCCGAGGTGCACACCATGCTGCAGGAAATACTGACCAGCACTGCGGGATTCTGGCAGTTGCAGGGGCGCGTGTTCATCGTCTTCGCGGATGGGCCCGCTGGCCTGCCGCCGTATCCGGCGCCATGACATATAAAGTCCCGGTTTCGGTGCTGGTGCTGGTGCATACCGTCGATCTGCAGGTGTTGCTGCTGGAGCGTGCAGATCACCCGGGTTTCTGGCAATCCGTCACTGGCAGCCAGGATGACGGCGAGACGCTGCTGCAGACTGCGCAGCGTGAACTGGGTGAGGAAACCGGCATTGCTGTCGAAGCCGCGGCCTTGACTGACTGGAAGCGGCAGAGCCGTTTCGAGATTTACCAGCATTGGCGTGGACGCTATGCGCCGGGCGTGACCCACAATACGGAACATGTGTTCGGCTTGACGTTGTCCACCATGCAAAACGTGGTGCTGTCTCCACGCGAACACCTGTCGTGGACCTGGCTGCCATGGCGCGAGGCGGCAGACCGGGTATTTTCCTGGAGCAATGCCGAAGCCATACGCGAGCTGCCACAACGTGTTGCGGGGCGGAACGCATAATCACACAGCGCGACGGGAATTCGATGCTGGTTTTTCTGTCAAAATACTGTAATGTAGAATTTTCCCGAATCGGGATAGATCAGGGAAAGGGCCTGACAATGGAAGTAAAGACCGAAGTAAAGAGCATCGCCTTTGAAGGTTTCAAGCCGCTGGCTGACGAGGCGTGCGAGGAACGCATACTTGCCGCGCGCCGCAAGCTGGGCGATCGCGTCGTACTGCTTGGCCATCACTACCAGCGTGCGGATGTGTACAAACATGCGGACCTGACCGGTGATTCGCTGCAGTTGGCCAAACTGGCGGCGAAGACCGATGCCGAATACATCGTATTCTGCGGCGTGCACTTCATGGCCGAGGTGGCGGATGTTCTGTCGAGCATTTCGCAGAAGGTCATTCTGCCGGACCTTAACGCCGGCTGTTCGATGGCGGACATGGCCAGCCTGAGCAAGGTGGAACGTGCTTGGCGCGAATTGTCGGAGGTGCTGAATCCCGACGAAACCGTGACGCCGGTCACCTACATCAACTCCGCCGCTGATCTGAAAGCATTCTGTGGCGAGCATGGCGGTATCGTCTGCACATCCTCCAATGCACGCGAGATCCTTGCGTGGTCATTGAAGCGCCGCGAGAAAGTGTTGTTTTTCCCCGATCAGCATTTGGGCCGCTGGACGGGCTATCTGATGAACATTCCGCTGTCGGAAATGCTGGTGTGGGATCCGGATGAGCCCATGGGCGGTCTGACGCCGCAGCAGATCAAGATGGCCAAGGTGCTGCTGTGGAAGGGGCACTGTTCCGTGCACCAGATGTTCCAGGCGCCGCATATCCTGCGCTGGCGGCAGCAGTTTCCCGGCGGCATGGTGATCAGCCATCCCGAAGCCAACTTCGAGGTCTGCAAGCTGTCCGACTACGTGGGCTCGACGGACTACATCATCAAGACCATAGCTGCGAGCGCGCCGGGTTCGCGCTGGCTGGTGGGCACCGAACTCAATCTGGTGAACCGGATTGCGGAGGAATTCAGCGCCCAGGGCAAGTCGGTGCAGTTCATGGCGCCGACGGTATGCATGTGCTCAACCATGCAGCGCATAGACCCGCAGCATCTGGCATGGTCACTGGAAAATCTGGTGGCCGGCAAAGTGGTTAACCAGATCAAGGTTCCCGCATACGAGGCAGAGCTCGCGCGCATCGCGCTGGATCGCATGCTTGCCGTATCTTGAGCCTGGACACCTGAGCCGGACATGAACGTCGCGACGCGGCAGTTGAGCGTCGCGACCTACAACATACATAAAGGGTTTTCTTTTACGCCGCTGTTTGCGCGGCGTCCCGTGCTGCATGCGCTGCGCGAAGAGTTGCGGGCGCTGAATCCCGATCTGGTTTTTCTGCAGGAAGTCGTCGGCGAACATACGTTGCATGCTGCGCGCCATCGCGACTGGCCGGCACAGTCCCAATACGAGTTTCTGGCCGACAGCCTGTGGCAGAGCCATGCCTATGGCAGGAACGCGGTTTATGACGCGGGGCATCATGGGAATGCCTTGCTGTCGCGTTATCCGATTACGCGCTGGGACAACGAAGATGTTTCGTCTCACCGTTTTGAGCGGCGTGGCCTGCTGCATTGCGAGATCGCGGTGCCGGGCTGGCCGGAGGCGCTGCATTGCGTGTGCGTGCATCTGGCGTTGACGGCGCGCGGACGCGGCCAGCAGCTGGCGCAGTTGCGCCGGCGCATCGAACGCCTGGTCCCGGCGCAGGCGCCGCTGATAGTCGCCGGTGATTTCAACGACTGGTACTGGCGCCACCGGGCGACGCATGAGCTGGCACATCCGCTGAACATGCATGAGGTGTTTGAGCTGTTTCGCGGCACACCTGCGCGCAGCTATCCCTCGCTGCTGCCGGTGCTGCGGCTGGACCGGATTTATGTGCGCGGCTTCACCGTGCGCGAAGCCCGCGTGCACCATGGCAGGCGCTGGGGCAGGGTGTCGGATCACTCGCCGCTGACGGCGCAACTGGAGCGCCTGCCCGATCGTTGACGCCGCCGGGCCTGCCATGCCGGATGCGATAATCGGCGGGCTTGCAAGATTTACCTGCTGCAGGCACCGCTAGATACTGCAGGATTGCTGCCAGCCCCGCGCGACCCCAAAACATATATAACCTGTTGATTTAATTAAAAATAATGAATTCATTTCCTGTGAGCGACGATCATGACTGCTGATCGGGCGCACGCTGCCAACCGCCCCGCGGCGAAACCTGCGGCCGCAGGTCGCGACTGGCGGGTGGTGCCCATGCTGCTGCCTTACCTGTGGGAGTACAAGTGGCGGGTGTTTGTCGCGCTGGGTTTTCTGGTTGCGGCCAAGTTTGCCAATGTCGGCGTGCCGTTGGTGATGAAGGACGTCGTCGACGGACTGGACCCCAGGCAGGCCGTCCTGGTGCTGCCGCTGGCGCTGCTGGTGGCCTATGGTGCGCTGCGCTTGTCGACCGTGCTGTTTGCGGAGTTGCGCGACGTGGTGTTTGTGCCAGTGACGCAGCGCGCAACCCGGCGCATCGCGCTGGCCGTGTTTCGTCACCTGCATGCATTGTCGCTGCGTTTTCACCTTGACCGCCAGACCGGCGGCATGACGCGCGACATCGAGCGCGGCACCCGCGGCATATCGACGCTGTTGTCCTTCATGCTGTTTTCGATCATCCCGGTGGTGCTGGAATTCACGCTGGTGGCGGCTGTGCTGTTCGCCAAGTTCGACTGGCGTTTTGTTGCCGTGACCTTTGCCGCTGTGGTGATCTACATTGCCTTTACCATCGGTATCACCGAATGGCGCACGGCAATCCGCCGCCGTGCCAACGAGCTGGATTCCAAGGCCAACACGCGCGCTGTGGACAGTCTGCTCAATTACGAGACCGTTAAATACTTCAACAACGAAGACTATGAAGCGCGTCGTTACGATGACAGCCTGCAGCACTATGAAGTCATGGCGGTCCGCAACGAAGCTTCACTGGGGCTGCTCAATGTCGGTCAGGCATCGATCATTGCAGTGGCGGCCACCGCACTGATGGTTTTGTGCGCGCAGGGCGTGGTTGCACGCGACCTGACGCTGGGCGATCTGGTGCTGGTCAACGGCCTCTTGATCCAGCTCTATATCCCGCTCAACTTCCTGGGCATGGCGTACCGCGAAATCAAGCAGGCCATGATCGACATGGACCGCATGTTCGGGCTGATGGAAGAGCATCGCGAGATTGATGACGCGCCCGATGCGCAGGAGGTGCCGGAAGGACCGGCGACCGTGCGTTTTGATACTGTTGATTTTGGATACGACCCGCGGCGCCAGATACTGCACGGCATGACGTTCGAGATACCGCCGGCTGCAAAAGTCGCGGTGGTCGGCGCCAGCGGTGCCGGAAAATCGACGCTGGCGCGGCTGCTGTACCGTTTTTATGATGTCACCGGCGGTTCGATCCGCGTCAACGGCATTGATTTGCGCAGTCTGCGCCAGACCAGCCTGCGCAGCGCGATAGCCATCGTGCCGCAGGACACGGTGTTGTTTAACGACACGATTTATTACAACATCCAGTACGGCAGGCCGGGAGCAACCCGCGATGAAGTGATAGCCGCGGCGAAGGCGGCGCACATTCATGCTTTTGTCGAGAGCCTGCCCGACGGTTACGAAGCCAAGGTCGGTGAGCGCGGCCTCAAGCTGTCCGGCGGCGAAAAGCAGCGCGTGGCGATTGCTCGTGCCATCCTGAAAAATCCGCGCATCATGATTTTCGACGAAGCCACCTCGGCGCTGGATTCACGTACCGAGCAGGCGATACAGAAGGAACTCAATGCCATTGCGCGGGGTCGCACCACGCTGGTGATAGCCCACCGGCTGTCGACCATAATGGATGCCGACGAGATCCTGGTGCTGGATCAGGGGCGTGTCATAGAACGCGGTCGTCACGGTGCATTGCTGGATAGCGGCGGAGCCTATGCCCAGATGTGGGCGTTGCAGCAGCAGGAGGACGCCGAGCGCCGGGCTGCCCGGGAGGCGCAGCGTGAACTTGCGGCAGGCGTCAGCGCAGCGGGAACGTGACGACCATGCGCGTGCCCTTGCCGTCGATGCCGGTCTGCACGGCCACCGTCGCGCGGTGTCCTTGGGCGATTTCACGGACTATGGCCAGGCCCAGACCGCAACCTTCGGGCAGGCTTTCGGACGTTCTGTAAAAACGCTCGAAGATCTTGTCTCTTTCATTCTCGGGAATACCCGAGCCGTTGTCCTCGACTTCCAGCACGGCATTGCCGTCCTCTTCCCGGATGCGCACCGTGACATGGCCTTCGGGCGCCGTGTAATTGATGGCATTGTCGATCAGGTTACTCAGCATTTCGCGGATCAGAAACGGATCAGCGTTGATTTCGACGGTGGCCGGAGCATCGTCCAGGCCGAGGTCTACCTGTTTGGAGAGGGCACGTGGTACCCATTCCCGGGTCACTTCACACGCCAGCGCGGCCAGGGCAATCGGCTGCCGCATGATGCTGCGGTGTGAGCCGGGCTCCGCGCGGGCCATGGTCAGCAACTGGTTGACCAGGCGCGCCGCGTGATCCGCGGCAGTGTGGAGATGCGTTAACGTTGCCTTGGCCGCTTCACTATTGCCATCGCGTACCTGCCGAGAGGCCAGTTCCGTTTGTGTTTTGAACGCGGCCACCGGCGTGCGCAATTGATGGGCCGCGTCGGCTATGAAGCGTTGTTGTGCTGCCAGCGCGGCGCTCAGGCGTGACAACAGATCGTTCATGGCGCGCACCAACGGGCGGACTTCAACCGGAGCGCCGGTTTCCGCAATCGGACTCAGATCGACATGCGAGCGGTTCTCGATTTCGGTGCGCATGGAAGTCAGCGCGCGCAGGCCCAGACCAACGCCAAACCAGATCGCCAGGGTGGCGATCAGCACCAGTATGGCTTGCGGCATCATCATGCGCAGCATGATTTGCCAGGCAAAATCAGTGCGAAACTTGACCTGCTCCGCAACCTGTATCAGCACCGCACCCTTGCCCGAACCGGCGCGCACCGGAACGCGCACCGCGACCGCCCGGATAGTCTTGTCGCGGTATTGCGTGTCGTAATAAGTCACTCGGCCTTTTTTGGCTTCTTCAGGCGGTTCAGGCAGATCGATATCGCCGGTAATGAATTCGCCGCGGGGCCCGTTGACGCGATAATAAAACTGGCCCTGCTGATCCGAAATCAGCATCTCGATGACCGGCTGCGGCAGATCGATGTAGAGCCGGTCGCCGGATTCTTTGACATTGCGTCCCAGATCGAGTGCAGTATCGAGCAAGGCGCGGTCATAATTAAGGTTGACGAAACCCTTGGCCACTTCGTGGTCGATCAACGTGCTGATGATCCACAGTGCCACCAGTGGCGCGCTGACCCACAGCAGCAGCCGGCTGCGCAGGGTGCGCGATTTACTCATGCGCGGGTTTTTCCAGCAAATACCCCAGACCGCGTATGGTGCGCACGTTGACGCCAGCTGGTTCGAGTTTTTTGCGCAAGCGGTGGACATAGACTTCTATGGCGTTGGCGCCGACTTCTTCGCCCCAGCCATAGAGTTGCTCCGCCAGTTGTTCCTTGCTGACCACGCGGCCGACGCGCAGCATCAGCACTTCGAGCACCCCCAGCTCGCGGGCAGACAGATCCAGCGGCGCCCCTTTGATGGTGGCACGGCGTCCCGCGGTGTCCAGCACCAGATCGCCGTGGGTCAGGTCAGCGCCGCCGCCCGACTGGCCGCGACGGATCAGTGCGCGCACCCGCGCTTCCAGTTCCGGCAAATCGTAGGGTTTGGTCAGGTAATCGTCTGCGCCCAGGTCCAGCCCCTTGACGCGGTCCTCCAGGGCGTCGCGCGCAGTCAGCATCAGCACCGGAGTTGTGGATCCTTTGCGGCGCATGCGGCGCAACACTTCGTAACCGTCGAGTTTGGGCAGTCCGATATCCAGGATGACCGCATCGTAATTCTGAGTTGCCAGCATATGGTCGGCCTGCTCGCCGGAGACAGCGTGATCCACCGCGTAATCCGCACCTTTTAACGCGGTGATGAGTCCGGCTGCGAGTATTGGATGATCTTCGACGATGAGCAGACGCATGGGCAGGATGCTTTGAGGGGGTATCGGGATTCAGCGCGCATGATACTGGGCGTACGACCAGATTGCGAAAAGTCGCCGATTCCGGAGTTTGTAAGTTTGACGTAAGTCAGGACGGCTATGGTGCGTCCATGGCCAGAACTTGTGGCTTTGCAACATGCTGCAGATTCAATGTTTTTCCTCCTCGGAGGCCTGTTAAATGCAGTGACCTGTGCTGAGCGGGTGATTGTAAGGCCTCTTTAAACTCCGCTTGGACAACCCACACCGTCCTGAGCGGAGTTTTTTTTGGTGCAGGGGGAGCGCGTGGTCCCGGGCTCCAACGGCTGCCAGCCTATTCCGTGCACGGCAACCAAAGTTGTTGAAAAATGTGCTGTAACACGGTATTTTAAAAGGGATTTTAATTCTAAATCCCGAGGAGCACCCATTCTGATCCGCAGTTTCACGCTTGCACTGGTTGCAGTTCTGGCGACCCCAGTTGCGCATAGCGAATCGCCCGTGCGCCTTGCCCACCAGACCAAGGTCACCGCGGCCGCGGCGCCGGCGCTTAAATCCTCCTCCGCACTAGTGATCGATCAGGACGGCGGGACTACCTTGTACGCCAAGAACATCGACAACGTGGTGCCGATTGCTTCCATTACCAAACTGATGACGGCGATGGTGGTGATTGATGCTGACCTGCCGTTGACGGAACAAATAGTCATCAGCAAAGCCGACAGGGATTTGATCAAGGGTACGCGTTCGCGGTTGCACATAGGCGCAGAGTTGAGTCGCCGCGATTTGCTGCAGCTCGCGTTGATGGCCTCGGAAAACCGTGCTGCTGAAGCGTTGTCCCGTGTCTATCCGGGGGGCACCCGGGCTTTTGTCGCGGCGATGAATCAGAAGGCCGTGGAACTCGGCATGTGGAGCACCCGTTTCGTGGATGGCACGGGGTTGTCCAGCGAAAACGTATCGACGGCGAAGGACCTGACCAAGATGGTGGCTGCAGCACATGGCTACCCGCTGATCCGTGAATTCACCACCGACACTGGTTTGACGGTGAATGTCGGCAAGGGGCGCAAGCTGAGTTATCGGAACTCCAATCGTCTGGTCAGTAACCAGAGCTGGCATATAGGGCTGTCCAAGACCGGCTACATTTCCGAAGCCGGCCGTTGCCTGGTGATGCAGGCTGAAATTGCCGGCAAGCCGGTGATCATTGTGTTGCTGGATTCCTGGGGCAAGCTGACGCGCATCGGTGACGCCAACCGCATCAAACGGTGGATGGAAACCCGCTTCGCTACTAACACCTCGGGCTGAACCCGGGGTGCACGGTCAAATTCCGGCTGCATGCCGGAGCCTGTCTGCTTTGTTCCCGGATTGCGGACCATGACGCAGCATCCAGCCGTAACTTTTGTTGATCTGGAGCCGGCTACAGACAGTTTCCTCGATGACGTGCTGACCGGCTTGGGCCGTACCCCTAAAGCCCTGTCTCCCAAATATTTCTATGATGCACAGGGTTGCCAGCTGTTCGAGGCGATCTGCGATCTCCCGGAGTATTACCCGACGCGCACTGAACTGGCGCTGATGCGCGACAGCGCAGGTGAAATGGCTGCGCAACTGGGCAAGGACTGCCTGCTGCTCGAGTTCGGCAGCGGCGCGGGCATTAAAACTGAAATTCTGTTGGGTGTGCTGCAGCCGGCCGTTTATGTGCCGATCGAAATTGCGGTAAGCGCGCTGCAGGCATCAACAGCGCGACTGACGGCAGCGTTTCCGCAACTGCCGATCATCGCGGTGTGTGCCGATTACATGCAACCGCTGCGTGTGCCGCAACTCAAACAATACGTGGCATCGCGGCGGGTGATTTATTTTCCGGGCTCGACGATCGGCAATTTGACGCCGCAGGAGGCGCTGGGTTTTCTGGTCGGCGCGCGTGAGCTGGCGGGAACGCGGGGCGCCATGCTCGTGGGTGTGGATCTGAAAAAGGATCCCGGCACGCTGCATGCTGCGTACAACGATGCGCAGGGTGTAACCGCGGAATTCAACCTGAACCTGCTGCGGCGTATTAATCGCGAGCTTGCAGGCGACTTCGACCTGGCGCAGTTTCGTCATGCCGCTTTTTACAATGCTGCAGCCGGGCGCATCGAAATGCATCTCGAAAGCACGCAGGCGCAAACGGTTACCGTCAGCGGGCGTGCCTTCAGCTTCCAGGCCGGGGAACGCATCCACACCGAGAATTCGTACAAGTATTCCATCGAAGAATTCCAGCAGCTTGCACAACAGGCGGGATTCCGGCCGCAGCAGGCTTGGGTGGATGCGGAGCAGCGCTTTGCGGTGCACCTGCTGGAGGCCTGAAAGCATTCCACGGTATGGAAATTTTTGATGCACCCTGCTGCGATGGATGTATCACTACCTGAGCAAGGCGTTATCTGATGCTTCCGTAATATGGATTGTCAGGACGGCGCCGTGATTGACGGTGCTACCATCGCGCAACCGCATCCACACCGTGATGCCGGCGCCAGAATCCGCAGATGGCCATTTATCTCACCCTCATACTGATCGTTCTCAACCACGTTGCCTTCAGTGGCAGCCGGGTGACGGTGTCGCTGTTTGCGCTGGAGTCCGGGGCGACGCAGATGCAGGTCGGCATACTGATGGCGCTCTACGCCGTCTGCCCGATGCTGTTTGCGATTGCGATTGGCCGGCTCGCTGATCGCGTCGGTCCACGCCTACCGATGCTGCTGGGCAGCGTTGGCGTCGGCGTTGCATTATTACTGACGGCCCTGTGGCCATCGATGGCTACGTTGTACGTCTCAGCTCTGCTGCTCGGCACTTCATATCATTTTTTCTTTGTCACGGTCACGGGGATAGCCGGTGGCCTAGGCGGCGGCGAGCATCGCTCACGCAACTATGCGATGGTCAGTCTGGGATTTTCCGGCGCCGGATTTATCGGACCGCTAATTGCCGGATTCACGATTGATTTTTTCAGCCACGTCGCTGCGTTTTACGTACTCGCGGCCTTCACGGCGATACCGGTATTGATGCTGTGGCTCAAACCGGGATTCCTGCCTGGCGCGGCATCATTGCCCGGTGCGGTGCCCGTAGGCAGTGCGATGGAGCTGTGGCGTGAACCACGCTTGCGCAACACGTTCATCGCCAGCGGTTTTATTTCCGCCGGCTGGGATTTGTTCAATTTCTATATGCCGGTATACGGGCATGGCATCGGCCTGTCGGCGTCAGCCATCGGTTTGATACTCGGCGCGTTCGCGCTGGCGACGTTCGTCATCCGCGCAGTGTTGCCGTGGCTGCTCAATCGATCCAGTGAAGTGCAGATACTGATCTATGCGATTTTTCTGGCGGCGGGTGCATTTACGCTGTTTCCGTTTTTCCGCAACCCCTATGCCTTGGGTGCCGTGGGGTTTCTGCTGGGCCTGGGCCTTGGGTGTGGCCAGCCGATGTCGATGTCGCTGATTTATTCGTTGGCGCCGGCAGGCCGCGCTTCGGAAGCGGCGGGATTACGCGTTTCCGTAAACAACGTGACTCATCTGGTGATACCGCTGGTGTTCGGCAGCCTGGGTACTGCATTTGGTTTTGCGCCGGTGTGGCTGGGCAATTCCGTATTGCTGGGTATCGGCGGCTGGCTGGTGAGACGCTCGCGGCAATAAATGCGCTGCGGATGCTGTCTTAACGCAGGATGATGGTCAGGTTGAAATCGCCGCGCAGCAGGCTGATGGCATAACCACGCTCCGCGCTGCGTAACAGTCCCTGGAGTTCGGCCAGCGTTTGCACGCGCCGACGATTAACTGCGTAGATGATGTCACCGGGACGGAATCCTGCCTGCAACGCGCGGCTGTCCGCATCTACTGCGGCAACAACCAGGCCGCCGCCGCGCAATCGCTGCGCCAGTGGGCTACCGCGTTCGATTTCGACCACACGCAGGCCGGGCAGCTGCACGACCACCTGTGTTTCGCTGTGGCTGGAGGCCTGTGGTGGTGCGATGCGGGCGCGGATACGCTGCGGGCCGCTGGCGCGGGCCACGCTGAATTCGACCTCATCGCCCACGGGTGTCAAGCCGAGGCGCGCCCGTAGTTCAGCGGAACTGCGGACAGGGCGGCCGTTGAGTGCGATGACGACGTCGCCGGTGCGCAGGCCTGCGCGTGCGGCAGGGGATTCCTTTTCCACATTCGAGATCAAGGCACCGTCCAGCGATGGCAGGCGCAGTTTGGATTGCACTTCAGGGGGCACGTCCGCCATCTCCATGCCCAGTCGGCCACGACGCACTTCGCCGTAGCGTGCGATCTGTGCCAGGACCGCACCGGCCATGGCCGAGGGCACGGCAAAGCCGATGCCGACATTACCGCCGGAAGGGCCGATGATCGCGGTGTTGATGCCGATCAGTTCGCCGCGCAGATTGACCAGTGCGCCGCCCGAGTTGCCGGGGTTGATCGAAGCGTCGGTCTGGATGAAATCCTCGTACCCTTCAACGGACAGGCCGCTGCGGCCCAGCGCGCTGACGATGCCTGAGGTGACCGTCTGGCCGATGCCGAAGGGATTGCCGATAGCGAGCACGTAATCGCCGACCTGCAGCGCGTCAGAATCGCCGATGCGCAGCGCCGACAGCCCCGGCGCATCGATCTGCAATACGGCGATGTCGGTGCCGGGGTCGGTGCCGACCAGTTTTGCCGGAAACTGGCGCCGGTCTTTGAGGGTGACGATGACTTCTTCGGCATCCTTGATGACGTGGTTGTTGGTCAGTATGTAGCCGCGCGCCGCATCGACGATGACGCCGGAACCTGTAGCCTGTTCCTTGCGCTGCGGCCGGTCAGGCAGGTTAAAAAAACGGCGGAAGAACGGATCGCGGAACAGCGGGTTGTCTTCCATCGGTGCCGGCGTGATCACCGACACGTTGACCACGGCGGGGGTCACCTGGTTAACCACGGGTGCCAGCGTCGGCAGCCCGCGCACCTCGGCCACGGCGGCCTGAGCGGTTACCGCCGGCAGCAATCCCAGCAGCAGGCACAACAGCGCCCGGGCCGGTTTATTAAAAATATTCAGTAACAAATTCAGTAACGGCGGCTTGCGCATGATGGTCGGCATGACTTGCAATATGGGCTCGGCATCGCGGAATTTCAACCCTTCTATTTTCTGTATCCGCGCCTGCCACAGCTTATTTCAGGATCTTGAACAGATTATTGAAGCTGTCGGTCCACAGGCGCAGGCCGGCAATGTTGCCGATGGTTTTTGCGGCTTCGGCAATGTGCGGATGGGCGAGCGCTGTGGCACTGCGTGACACCAGCACCCAGTCGGTTCTGGAAAAATCCGACACATCCTCGGGGTCATCGCTGATCAATGTGGTATGCAGGCCGTGTTCGTCGGCGATGCGTTTGACTACTGGCGCCAGGTTGAGGAAGCGGTTGGTGACATGGAAAGCGATGATGCCGTCGGGCTGCATGTTTTTCAGATACACCCCCATGGCCTGATAAGTCATCAGGTGGGTGGGTATCGAATCGCTGGAGAAAGCATCTATGGCCAGCAGGTCATAGCGCTGCGCGGGTTCACGCTCCATCGTCAGCCGTGCGTCGCCGAGCAGGGTCTCGACCTGTGCCGCACTGGAATCCAGATAACTGAATTCGCTTCTGGCGATGTCGATGACCTGTGGATTGATCTCGTAGAAACGGTAATGGTCGCCCTTGCGGCCATAAGCGGCCAGAGTGCCGGTGCCGAGGCCAACCGCGCCGACACGCATCTCGCGGGTGGCCACGTGTTTAATGGCTATGCTGCGGCCGATGCCGGAGTCGGGTCCGTAATAGGTAGTCGGTTGCAGCTGGCGCCCGGGCGCCAGGTACTGCTCACCGTGCATGATGACGCCGTGCATCAGCCGGCGTGTATTGTCGATAGCACCTGCATTGCCGTAGTCCTTGACGCGCAGCGTGCCGTAGAAGTTACGCGACATCACCCGCACGTCGGTGGACAGCATGTTGATGTAAATGAACAGGTGAAAAACCGTAAACCCGGTAGCGAACAATGCCAGTGCCGGCAAGACCGGGTAGGCGCGGCGCGAGACATAAGCCGCCAGCAACGCGGTGCCCACCAGGCCGAGGCCGAATTCATAATAGGTGTTGAACAGCTTGGGCGCGACGAAGCCGACCAGCAGACCGCCCACCGCGCCGCCCAGGGAAATCATCAAGTAATAACCCGTCAGGTAGCGTGGCGCTGGTTTCAGCGCGGCCAGCTCCCCGTGGAAGAACATACACATTACGAACAGGCCGATGGCGAACAGCGGCACGGCTTCCTTGATGTCCATGATGCCTTCGTCGGCATGCAGTGCCCAGGCCATGGCGCAGATGACGATCAGCAGCGGGGCGATAAATATCCGTCGCTGGTACCAGTTGCGGCCCTCAAAACACAGCACGAAGGACAGCAGGTACAACGTCAGCGGCAATATCCACAGGAACGGCACTGACGCGACATCGTGGGTGATGTGGTTGGTGACCGCGATCAGCATGAACGTGCCCAGCGCCGCCAGGGTCAGCCACAGCAGGTAATCCGCGGCGTGCGGCGCCGGGCCCACAGGGGTTGCGCTACCGGCGGGCTGCACGGCGGCGTCAGCGGCCGGACGCAGACTGAAGTAGGCCGAAATCACGCACAGCGCGACAAACAGCGCATAACCGATGCTCCAGGTAATCGATTGTTCGCGGGTGGTGATGTACGGCTCGACGACAAACGGGTAGGCCACTAGCGCAATCAGCGAGGCGCCGTTGGACAGCGCGAACAGGCGGTAGACGTTGCGGGCGGCCGGATAACTGCGCGCGAACCACGCCTGCAGCAATGGTCCCGTGGCCGACAGCAGAAAGTAGGGCAGGCCGATGGTGGCCGTCAGCAGACCGAGGATCAGTCCGGTTGGATCTTCATCACCTTCCGGTTTCCAGCTGCCGCCGGCAATGATGGGTAGCGAAATCAGACTGGCTACCAGCAGCACGGCATGCAGGATCACCTGCGTTCGTGGTTTGAGGAAACGGATGGTCCAGTCGGCATAAGCGTAGCCGCACAGCAACACCAGTTGGAAAAACATCAGGCAGGTGGTCCATACCGCAGCGGAGCCGCCGAACCAAGGCAGAATCTGCTTCGCCATGATCGGCTGCACCATGAACAGCAGGAAGGCGCTCGCGAAGATAGTCAGCGCGTAAGTGAGCATTTAATGTAAGTTATTGATTTTATTTAATTATTATATATCGGCGAGGCTGGCGCTGGCGCGGATGCAGTAACAACGCAGAATTGCAACAAGCGCTGACCTGTTACCAGATTAATTTTGCTGGCGGAAAACAATTGTGCAGGCGGTTGTGCTGGTATTGGCCGCGGCGATTGTAGCCGCAGTCAGGACCGCATGGCGCGGTTCTGGCAGGTATTTCCGACGGCCCGCGAGCCGCGGTGCCGAATTAACTCAAACCGCGGTCGCGAGAGTGCGGCAGTCGGCCAGGTCTTCCAGCGAGACCAGCTGCGCATGCAGTTCCGCCGCCCGGGGATGAGCGCCGGCCATGCGCATGAACTTGGTTTGCAACTCTTCGGCTGACAGCGGTGACGCCGGCGTGCCCTTGAACTCTTCGGCGAAACGTTCGAACTTGCGGCCGTCCTTGAGTTCCACCACCACCCGCGTGGCCCAGGCACCGTCTTTTTCACTGTCGCTCATTTCCAGTACTTTGAGTTTGATGGCCAGCGCGCGCACCTTGGTGTCATTCAAAGCGGTCTCTGAAAACGCCAGCGGATCGTTGACGTCATAATACAGCGCAATCGCCGCGCAGAATGGCACGCTGTACTGTGCACCGGCGACGTCACTCGGCGCGCGGATGTCGTGGTGCGACAGCACCTTGTGGCGCGCGTGTATGGTCAGTGACGCAACGGCATCACCGTCAAAGCCGTGTTCCGTACGCAATTCTTGCAGCGACTGCACGGGTGTATGTGCGGTGATGTGGCAGGCATAACGTTTGAGGCAGGTGTAGACGATATCGAAATGCGTGCCGAGATCCTTGGTGAATTGCGTCGCATCGCCGTCGCGCGCATAGGCTTCGAGATAACCGTATTGACCCTCAAGCACCGAATCCGGACCTTCATAACCGTCGCGGGCCAGCAGCGCCGCAACCACGCCGGCTTCAGCTGCGCGGCCCATGTGCAGGCGTTTGACCATCGCGCCGTTACCAGCCTTGGCGAAGGCGAGCAGCCCGCCACCGAGTGACCCGGCAATACCCAATGCTTGCGTGAGCTGGTCGCTGCTGAGGCCCAGCAGCTTGCCGGCAACGACGGCCGAACCGTACGGGCCGTTCACGCCAGGCGCATGAAAGCCCAGCGATTCGGTAGTCTGTTTTGCCGCGAGGCCGATGCGGAACATCACTTCGGCGCCGGCAACAAAAGCGGTCAACAGGTCGCGGCCGCCGGATTGCTGTGCCTCGGCCACGGCCAGCGCTGCAGGCAGCAGGATGGCGCCGGGATGCACACCGGCACTGGGTTTACGCAGACCATCAAGTTCGAAAGCATGGGCGCACACACCGTTAGCGAGTGCCGCGGCGGGTGCCGATACTTTTAACGCAGTGCCGACGACACGGCTGTTGCCATTGCCGCCGCAGTTCTGCGCATGGCTGGCAACGATACGGCTCCACGGCAGGCGCGAACCGAACAGTGCCGCACCCGTGGTGTCGATGATGCATTGCCGCGCGCGTTCACGTGCGGCAGCCGGAATGTTTTCGTAGGTCAGCCCGGTCGCGAACTCCGCGAGCGTGCGGGCTGCGGTTTTCGCGGTGTTCGCGGGCTGATCCATGGGCTTACGCGCTCAACAGTTTGGAGAGCACGGTCGCATCGGGCAGTTTCTCAATGCCCATCACCGCATCGCGCAGTTCGGCAACCTGCGCTTTGGGCAGCGCCTTGCTGGCGAGTTTTTCGAATTTCTCGATGATCTCGGCGTCGGTTGCGAAAAAGTCTTCACTGCCGCGCGCGGCGGTGACCGTGCGTTTCATCACTGTGCCGTCGTTGAGGTGAAGCTCGACGTGCACCTTGTGGCGCAGTTTCGCGCCCAGTGCGGTGATCGCCGGATCGTGCAGGACTTCGACTTTTTCCGCGAGTTTCATGCGCTGCGGATCGGCGACCATTTTTTCGGTGAACTGGTCGACGAAGCAGTCGTCCTCTATCAGCCAGGCCGCGACGCAGTACGGCATGTTGAGCTGGGCCGAGGTCAGGCCCTGCGGCTCGTATTTCCAACCGACGTGGTGCACTGTGACTTCGGAACCGTGGACCACGACTTTCTTCACGTCGTCCGCAGTGAACGGGCGTTCCTTGCGCATATCGCGCAATGCATCCAGCGTGGTGTGGTTGGTGCCGACGCAAGCGTAGAACTTCAGCGCTACACCCATGGTCTGCCAGACTTCGCCGAGCCCGGCGGTCAGTTCCTTCAGATTGAATTTGTCGGTCGATTGGGACATCGATGTGCAGAAGCCGCCGTATTCGCTTTCCAGCACGTTGAGAATGCCGGTGAAGCCAGCTTCGGCAAACAGCGCACCATAAAGCCCGGACTGCGATGAACGACCGGCGTGCATGCGTTTGACCATGGCGCCGAATTGCGCTGCCATCAGGCCGCCGGCCTGGGTGCCGGCAATGCCCAATGCGTGTACCGTCTTGTCGGTGTCGAGCTTGAGGCCGCGTGCAGCACCGGCGGCGGAAGAAAACACGCCCAGCGTGGCGCCCGAGTGCCAACCTGAAGCGATATGCGAAGGGCCCATGCACAGGCCGACGCGCGGGCCGATTTCATAACCGGCCACGGAAGAGGTCAGGAATTCCTTGCCGCTCATGCCTGGTTTTATTTCTGTAATCGAGATCAGCGAAGGCAATACTACCGCGCCCACATGCAGCACACCGGCACGATGCACGTCGTCGAGCTCAAAACCCTGTACCTGCGTGCCGTTGACCAGCGCCGCGTGCGGTGCTGACAGTTTTTTCTTGGTGCCCCAGACGCTGCACTGGCGTGTCGAGTCTATGCTTTCCAGCTTGTCCTGCAGGATGCGGCTCCATTCGAGATCGGCACCGTACAGCGCGCAGCCCAACGCATCCAGCATCAGCAGCTTGTTGCGGTGGCGGACATTCTCCGGAATCTTGTCGTAAGTCAGTTCGGAGACGAACTTTGCCATGCCGCGGGTGTAGGGATTGTCGCTGGTGGATTGTTTGGCCATGATGCGGTTTCCTTGGTGGGTCTATAAATATATAGATATAATCAACTACTTATATAAGTATCGCTATTATTTCGGCGTGCGCACTGCAGCGCCCAGTTGCGGCATGAAGTTGCTGATATCGGTCAGCGTTTCAAAGCGGTCCACTGTGGTGATGATGTTCTCGGCCGCGCTGTTGTCCATGCACGGCGCGACGACATTGCGGAATTTGTGCACGACTTCTTCCGGTGTCAGCGGATTTTCCGGACTGCCGCGCCGGTGCAGCGACAGCTTTTCGAATATCTTGCCGTTGCGCGCAGTGATTTTAACGCGGGAGGCATGGCGGAAGGGCGGGCCCATTTTTTCGATCTCGGGATCGACATGCGCGCTGATGCGTGAAATGAAATCGAGGATCTGCGGGTCACTGAGCCGCGCCTCGCGGAACTGCTCGGTGAAGGCTGCGCCGTCGAGTGCAATCACCGCCATGCCGTAATACAGATTCATCTGTGCGGCGGTGACACCCTGCGCCTTGTATTCCCACGCGCAATGCACATGGGTCATCGGCGACAGGCCGGTTTCCACTTTGGTGATGTCAGCGGCTTTCAGGCCATGCGCCTGCATCAGTTCCGACAACGCATCGAGCGCACTGTGGATGCTGGTCACGCTGGCATGCGGCTTGTAGCCGACGTTCAGGGTTTCCCAGGTGTTGCCGAGGCCCTTATTGCCGAGTCCATCCGTCAGGCGTGACGGATTTGGTTTGCCGGAGTAGGTGGTGAGGTAACCGCCGTACGGCGCTTCCAGCACATCGAGGATGCCGGTGAAGCCGTCGGCCGCGAGCTGTGCCGCATAGACACCGCTTTGCGCGGCGCGTCCACTGTGGAAACGCTTGACCATCGCGCCTTCCTGCGCCGCCATCAGGCCGCCGGCCTGGGAACCGGCCATGCCCAGCGCATGCTGGAACTGTGTTGCATCGAGTCCGAGCATGCGCGCTGCAGTGGCCGTGGCAACAAATGCACCCGAGGTACCCTGCGGATGGAAGCCACGGAAAAACAGATCCATGGTCGCAGCATTGCCGACACGGTGGCCGATTTCGTAACCGACAACCATCGCTGTCAATACATCCTTGCCGGAAATTGTTTTCCCTGCGTTGCCACGGGCTTCAGCAAGGTTCAGCGCCACCGGTGTTGCGATCGAGCCGGCATGGACGATGGATTCCTTGTGGATGTCGTCGAGCTCGAAAGCATGGCCCGAAGTGCCGTTGACCAGCGCGGCCAGCGAGGCCGAAGTCTTGCGGCCGAAACCGAACAGCGTAGCCACGGGTTTCGCACTTTCCTGATCGGCTAGTGCCGCCACCTTTTTTGTCCACGGCAGGGTTGCGCCAAACAGGCAGCAGCCGAGGCTGTCGAGAAGTGGCTCCGCTTGTTTGAACAACTTTCCCCGATTTATAAGTGGATTCCGGGCGGGTTGTGATCGATGTCTCGGGGTGCATCAATGATTTCATCTTACGCTGCCTGCTTCATCCGCGGTAAGCC
>Ga0209702_10001589_pt1 | contig 42830 bp, 51 predicted proteins | sample FRY01_FD_187210 | JGI IMG/M metagenome (GOLD analysis project Ga0209702, IMG submission 187210) | Freshwater microbial communities from Lake Fryxell liftoff mats and glacier meltwater in Antarctica - FRY-01 (SPAdes) (version 2) | ecosystem: Environmental > Aquatic > Freshwater > Ice > Glacier...
AGCAATGGACTTCAACTCAAAAAGAACGAGCAAGTATACTATTTCGTAAATATCCAATACTTGAGACCGCTTATCACGAGGTACTAGCTTTCAGAAATATTTATGAGGAAAAGGATAAAAATAGAGCGCGATTAAAACTTGAAAATTGGATTAAGAAGGTTCATAAAACTCAAATGAACTTTTTTTATACAGTAGCAAACACTGTCGAGAACAATTTTGAAAACATTCTAAATTTTTTCAATAAAAGACATACAAATGCAAATGCTGAGTCTTTTAATACAAAAATAAAGCTGTTTAGAGCAAATCAAAGAGGTGTAAGAGATACCAAATTTTTCCTATTTAGATTATCGAAATTATTTGCTTAATCCCCAGAAAAATCCTTTGACCCTAATGTATTCAATATAGAGCTCCAATAGCTATCGCTAATGTTGATCTATTTTCAAAATATTTCGGCATTATAAAAATTCGGATTAAGTAAAATGAAAATAAGATGGGTACAACATCCTATTCTCTAAATCAAAAAACAAATATTACATCGGTGCAACAGCAGATATTGAAGAAAGATTAAGAAAACACAACTCAAATCACAAAGGATTTACTGGTAAAGCGAATGATTGGGAAGTCGTTTATTTAGAAAAATTCGAAACTAATAACAAAACTTTAAAAAGTAAATTACAAATTAAAAAGTGGAAATCAAGAAAAATGATCGAAGAATTAATTGTAAGAAATTAGATCAGGTAGCTTAGAGTATCCCTAGTAAATACATATCAAGTACAAACATTACGGACTATGCATAAATTTGTACTAAGCAATATAAAAACTTCTTATACCTGACAATATTAAATTGAGGTTAAGAAATATTAAAAAGGATGAAAGGTAGATTTATAAGCTGATGTATCTATAGAAAAAGCAACAGTATCTAATATAAAAATAACTTAAGAGCTTTTCTCTTTCAAGTATAAGTCATAAATCATTCCATCAGAAAGACCAATCTTTGGCACGACCATTTGACTACAATTTAATTCTTCCATAATATATATGTATATATCCATGGCAGGCACAATGACATCTGCTCGGTCAGACTTTAATTGAAAACTTGAAACACGCTCTTCTAAGCTTAAAATATCGAGCTGATTTCTCAGTTCTTTTATTTTTTTAATGGAAATGGCTTCCATGTGTTTAGCCCCAAATATTTTATGAACTTTAGTTATATTACCTCCGGTAGCGAAAATGTTGTGAATAGATTCGAGGTCAACATGCTTAGCGATCCAGTTATGAATATCTTTCCAAATACCAGGTTTTACCTTCTTTTTTAACAGTCGAATGGTACCGATTTCAAATGATTTAGAAGCAATACGTTCGCCATTTTCAAAAACACTAACTTCAGTGCTTCCTCCTCCTACATCAATGACAATAAAAGAACCATTTTTATCAAAATCCAATAAAAAAAATGTCCCGAAAATCAGATCAGCCTCTTCATCTCCTGAAATTATTTCAATCTCAACACCTGTTTGCTTTTTGATTTTTTGCTGGATTGCTTTGCCATTTTTAGCTTCTCTCATAGCTGATGTAGCACAAGCCCTAATATCATTCACGTCATAAACCTCAGCAATTAATTTGAAAGCTTCAATTGTTTTAATAAATTTAATCGCTTTCTCATCTGAAATCACTCCATCTTCAAAAACTTCTTCGCCTAGCCTTAATGGAACGCGTGTATAAGATATTTTTTTAACGAATGAAAATCCATTTTCAGTACACACCTCACCGATAAGCAATCGAGCTGCATTCGTCCCAATATCTATCGCTGCGTATTTCATGATTTATTTTTTTCGGAAGTAAATCCTAATCGGAACACCACAGAAATCAAATTTTTCACGCATTCTATTCTCTAAAAAACGCTTATAACTATCAGGTATATACTGTGGTAAATTACAGAAAAATGCAAATCCAGGAGCATGAGACCCTAATTGTTGAACATATTTAATTCTGATATACTTTCCTTTTAGTGAAGGAGGTGGTGTAGCTGCAATAATATCCAACATCACGTCATTCATTACGGAAGTTGGGATTTTTTGAATTCTATTCTGAAAAACTTGCATTGCCGTTTCAACAGCTTTATGAATTCTTTGCTTGGTAATCGTAGAAGTGAAAATAATTGGAACATCGTTGAAAGGTGCTAATTGCTCACGAATTTTTTCTTCGTAAGCCATCATCGTATTCGTGTCTTTTTCAACTAAATCCCATTTATTAACTAAAAGAACAACTCCTTTTGAATTTTTTTCAATTACGTAGAAAATATTTAAATCTTGCTTTTGAATTCCTTCTTCCGCATCAATCATAAAAATACATACATCTGACTCTTCAATACTTCTGATAGAACGAAGGACAGAGTAATATTCTAAATCTTCAGTAACTTTTGTTTTTTTACGAATTCCAGCAGTATCAACTAACATAAAATCAAATCCAAAAGCATTATATCTCGAATTGACAGAATCTCTTGTAGTTCCTGAAATATTTGTAACAATATTCCTTTCTTCACCTGTTAACGCATTAACTAAAGATGATTTCCCTACATTTGGCTTTCCTACAATTGCAATTCTTGGTAAACTATCTTTATCTCGAACAGACTCATCTAAAATGTCAAATTCTTTAATCACATCATCTAAAAGCTCACCTGTACCACTTCCATTAGTAGCTGATAAATCATACACATCACCTAAACCAAACTGATAAAATTCAGATGAAAGTCCAACTCTACCGGTATTATCAACTTTATTTGCAACGATATAAACTTTCTTTTTAGACTTACGAAGTAATTGAGCAACAGTCTCATCTAAGTCAACGATACCTGTAGTAACATCAACCATAAACATAATCACATTTGCTTCTTCAATTGCAATTAGAACTTGTTTCCTAATTTCTTCTTCAAATATATCATCAGAACCTTTTACGTAACCACCTGTATCAATAACTGAAAACTGGTATCCATTCCATTCTCCCCTACCGTAAAGTCTATCACGTGTAACGCCACTAACTTCTTTTACAATAGCATTAGTAGATTCTGTTAACCTGTTGAATAAAGTTGATTTACCTACATTAGGACGTCCAACAATTGCAATTATATTACTCATTTTTAATAATTTATTCTTAAATTTTGATTGATTTTAGTAGCCATATTTCTTTAATTTAGAATCAGAAATTCTCCAATCCTTATCGACTTTTACAAATGTCTCTAAGAAAACTTTTTGTCCTACAAATTTCTCAATCTCTTGACGTGCTTCTCTTCCTACTCGTTTCAACATTTCACCACCTTTCCCAATAACAATTCCTTTTTGAGAATCTCTTTCAACAATGATAAGTGCTCTGATTTTTATAATATCAATTTCCTCTAAATATTCCTCAATTTCGATATGACAAGAGTATGGGATTTCTTTTTGACAATGGATGAATATTTTTTCTCTAATTATTTCTGAAATAAAGAAGCGCATCGGTCTATCCGAAATATCTTCTTTGTCATAATAAGCAGGACTTTCAGGCAACAACTTATGAATTCTCTCCCATAATAAATCAATATTAAAACCATGAAGTGCAGACATCAAATAAACATATGCATTTGGAAGACGTTCCTGCCAATATGAAATACGTTCCATTATTTTGTCTTGACTTCCAAGGTCAATTTTATTAATTAAGCAAATGATAGGAACTTTTAATTTTTGAATCTTTTCAAGGGTTTCCTTGTGATTCATATCATCTTCAAAAATATCAGTAATAAATATTAAGATATCGGCATCCTGCAACGCTGTATTAACAAAACCCATCATATTATCATGCATTTTATAAGCTGCATTTACTACTCCTGGCGTATCGGAAAAAACGATTTGATAATCTTCTTCGTTTACAATTCCTAGTATACGATGACGTGTTGTTTGTGCTTTAGAGGTTACAATTGATAGTTTTTGACCTAACAATCTATTCATCAATGTGGATTTACCAACATTTGGACTCCCTACTATATTTACAAACCCTGCTTTATGGGACATTTTTATTCGATTTTGCAGCAAAGATAGTGAATATTAAGCTACTTTAATTCAATTGATATCCTCTAAAAAACGAGTCAAGCCATAATACTATACCAACAATAAAAAAAAAGCTTTTTTTGTTTCCGCAAAATATTCACTTACAATAGATTAACTCAAATCAATACATGATTTTAATTTACTACAGCTAATATTTTTATAAAAAATAGTTGATATTAATCTTTTAAATATATTTTTGCGCCCACAAATAAATTTTTATACATTCATAATAAGTTAAACTAGTATATTTTTTAGTCATGGTAAAGAAAAGATCTATTGTTAGTTATGATAAATTAACGGCAGAACAAAAGAAAGAACTATTAAAAAGTTTCCCAGATGGTTACAGAAGTTTTGTGACACAAATTAAGACTCCTGCTGGCGAATCTTTAGAAGCTCTTATTTGGGAAACAGAAGAAATCATTTTCTTAGTAAAAATATCTAACACAATGACAACTGCATTGAATTTAGAGGACGATGATGAGGACGATGACGATGACGATGATTTGGATGATATAATTAAGCCAGATGATATTGATGATGAAGACGAGGATGACGATGATGATGAAATTGCATCAAAATCTAAAAAATCATCTGACGACGATGATGATGACGATGACGATGAAGAATAATAATAAATGATAAAAAAAAGCCGTAAATATTAAAATTTACGGCTTTTTTTTACGCTTAAAAATTTGATTTACACTCTTGCCCTACTCAACGAACTTAAGTTTCCAGATAATATCTAAAACAACCTAAGTTCGATTAATAAAAAAAGAAAAACTAATACTTTTTACGGATAACATCCATTTTCTGATGGTAAAGTTAAATCACTATAAATTGCTGAAATATTCTTCTCATATCTTTTAGCTTGACCCAAAAGAAACAAATTCCGATAGAAATCGGAATCAAGGCTGAACCAATAAAACTTGAAATCTACGAAACACTTTGTAGCTTCATCCAAACTACCTTCGGTGAGACTTCGTGTTCACAAACGCTGCTACCAACAACCAATTATTAGATTGTTGACAGCTGAGTTCACACATGGATTCAGCTTTACTACGTTTTTTCTTGATTTATACATTTCATTGCTTATGCCAAAAAGTGCTTCGATTATTATAATTATAAAAGTTAATATTTTTAGATTATTTTAGTTTTAAAGACTTATCATCAGTATTTTAAAAGTTAAAAAAGCAATGTAAACAGATGTGAAATTAGTTATATTGAAATTTAAAAACAGATCTAAAATTTCAATCTTCGGAGCGAGAACTTCAATCTTGCACAGAACTAGACGGCAAATGGAACGGAAGTGCGTTCCACATCGCAATGAAATGGAGATGTAAGTAACAAGGTATGTAGTTCAACATTTATCCACGGTTTTTGTGGAGCGAAACGGAACGTAAAAAGTTCCTTGTAAGATTGAAAAGCTGTTTTCTGATACTTTTTTCAGCTGAAAAAAGTATCAGAAAAATATAAGAGAAAATAATGGTACCCAACTTTTGACGTTGATCCCTTTTTACACAAAAAAAAGCTGCCTTTTAGGGCAGCTCAATAATATATTAAAAACACTAAAGAAAATTAGTGCTGATCTTCTTCACTTTCAAAAACTCTTTTTGGTCTAAGTTTAGCTGCAATACCTAATGAAATCCAAAAAGGAACAATAAATCCTAATAAAAAGAACAATAACCAGAAAGCCATTCCACCGATTATTAAAAATAAAACTAATCCAAAAATACTCATCTTTTCAAGAATTAAATAAATGTAATCTAACACAAAGTTAATGTTTTTTTCTAAAAATAAAATCTTTTTCAACTTGAAGTTTAATAAAATTGATTAAATCTGGATAAAAAACAGATAATCAAGGCGATATAGAGAACTATCACACAGGTTTTTCAAATTGTTAAAAGACTGTTTTTTTCGTTGAAAATATGCTTAAATCTTTCAATTCAAATACACAAATTATCCTTAACTTTGTTTTAGACATATGAAGACAAAAACCAATAGGCATACATTATCTTTGGAGATGGAATACGATTACAAAATGATCGGTATCTGTTCTCACCATAGTGATTACCGTTTAGTTTGGAGTGTTAATAATGAATTAGGGTTTAATTTCGGTAAATCTGCTAGTGAATTTGTAATGGTTAATAAGAAAGGGGTTCAGATTTCGAAACATTCCTTTTATGAATGGACGGATGAAGACTCACTCATAAATTTCTTTTTAATTAAAAATAAAGCTTTTTCTAAATTCTTGATTCCTGAAAAGGAAGAATTTGATTATTTTTTATTCGTTTGTGAAGATCATTTAAACGAACAAGCTGATATTTTAATAAGCTTAAAAAATGTCGCAGGAATTTTAACGGCAGTTGAATTTGACCCGAAGAGCATAAAGTCTACTGAAAATTTATTTTTTGGTTAATCAGATCTAAAAAAATGAAAAATGAAAAGAACTAAAATAGTAGCAACATTAGGACCTTCTTCAAGCGACAAAGAAACGTTGAGACAAATGTTTATTGAGGGAGTTAATGTTTGTAGGTTAAATTTTTCCCACGGATCACATGAGAATCATGCTAAAATGATTGACATCATTCGTGAACTGAATGATGAAACAGGTTTTAACGTGGCGATTTTAGGAGACTTACAAGGTCCTAAAATCAGAACAAACGAAATGGAGAACAATGGAGTTGAATTAGTTACAGGCGAATCAATTAAAATTGTTACAGAAAAAGTTATCGGAAATAAAGAACGATTTTCTATAAACTATTCACAACTTCCAGAAGACGTTAATCCGGGCGAGCGAATTTTATTAGATGATGGAAAAATAATTATAGAAGTTATTTCTACGGATAAAGAAAAAGAAATTGTCGCTAAAGTTATTTACGGAGGTATTTTATCATCTAAAAAAGGGGTAAACTTTCCAAATACAAAAATTTCAATGCCTTCTTTAACTGAAAAAGATAAAGAAGATTTGCAATTTGCTCTAGAAAAAGATATAGATTGGATTGGACTGTCATTTGTTCGAAACGCTAGAGACATTATAGAATTAAAACACATTATCAGTAAGCATAAAGGAAAAGCGAAAGTAATTGCTAAAATTGAAAAACCTGAAGCTATTGAAGATATCGATGAGATTATTGATGTCAGTGATGCACTAATGGTTGCTCGTGGAGATTTAGGCGTAGAAGTTCCTTATGAAAATGTACCTCTGCTTCAAAAAATGATGATTCGTAAATGTACCATGAACGCTAAACCTATTATTGTTGCGACACAAATGATGGAGAGCATGATTACGAATCTAACACCTTCTAGAGCTGAAGTTAATGACGTAGCAAATGCTGTTTTAGATGGTGCGGATGCTGTTATGCTGTCGGGAGAAACTTCAGTAGGTATTCATCCAATTGAAGTGATCAAGACAATGACTCGTATTGTTACTGAGATGGAAGGATTTGACGGGATTTATAATAAAGAAGAAGTTCCTGAAAAAAATACAGAGCGATTTATTTCAGATTCTATTTGTTATAACGCTTGTCGTTTATCGCAAAGAGTTAGTGCCGATGCTATTATAACAATGTCTTATTCAGGATATACTGCTTATAAAATAGCTTCTCAGCGACCAAAAGCACCAATTTTTGTTTTTACAAGTAACCGTGAAATCTTAACACAGCTAAATCTAATTTGGGGAGTTAAAGGGTTTTATTACGATAAAAGAATTAGTACTGACCATAGTATTGCAGATATTAAATATTTACTAAAGAAAGATGGATTAGTAGATGCAGGAAATATTGTTATCAATATTGCTTCGATTCCATTAGATGAAAATGGTAAATCAAATATGTTGAAATTAAGTGAAGTTGAATAAATAAAAAAATCGCAGCAACTATAGTGTGAGAGCGAACTTTAAACTAAATAAATAATGGGCAAATTTTCCAAAAGACACATCGGTCCAAATGTAGCTGAAACAACAGCTATGTTAGCTAAAATTGGGGTTAATTCGATAGAAGAATTAGTCGATAAAACAATACCTCCTCACATAAGGCTTGGTAGAGAACTGAACATCAGTAAAGCAATGACTGAACAGGAGTACTTAAACCATGTTACAGAATTAGGTAACAAAAACAACGTATTCAAATCGTTTATTGGTTTAGGGTATAATGAAACAATCGTTCCTTCTGTAATTTTAAGGAATGTATTATCAAATCCTGGATGGTACACTGCTTACACTCCTTACCAAGCAGAAATTTCTCAGGGTAGATTAGAAGCATTGCTAAATTTCCAAACGATGGTTATTGAATTAACTGGAATGGAAATAGCAAATGCATCTCTTTTAGATGAAGCAACAGCTGCTGCTGAAGCAATGATTATGCTTTTTAATTCTCGCTCTCGAAATGAAATAAAAGAAGGTAGAAATCATTTTTTTGTTTCTGAATTCGCTTTCCCTCAAACAATTGATGTTTTAAAAGGACGAGCTGCGAATTTGAATATTGAATTGGTAATTGGTGACCCTCTTACTTTTGAAGGTTCAACTCAATTTTTCGGAGCATTAATTCAATATCCAGACGTATTCGGTCGTGTAAAAGATGTTAGTGGTTTTATTCAAAAAATGAAGAAGAACGATATTAAAGTTGCTGTAGCTGCTGATATTATGTCTTTAGTTTTATTGAAATCTCCAGGATCACTAGGAGCAGATGTTGTTGTAGGTTCTACGCAACGATTTGGTGTACCTATGGGATTCGGAGGTCCTCATGCTGCCTATTTTGCAACTAAAGATGAGTTCAAAAGAAACATGCCAGGTAGAATTATCGGAGTATCAAAAGATGCTGATGGTAATTTAGCACTAAGAATGGCCTTACAAACACGTGAACAACATATTAAACGTGACAAAGCAACATCAAATATTTGTACAGCACAAGCTTTATTAGCTGTTATGGCTAGTATGTACGCTGTATATCATGGCCCACAAGGGATGAAAGAAATTGCTGAAGAGATTCATTCATTAGCTTCAAAAACAGCAAAAGGCCTTGAGAATTTAGGTTTCGAAATTGGCTCTAAAGATATTTTTGATACAATTTGGGTTAAAAATGTAGAGACATCAAAATTGAGAACTTTAGCGGAAGCAAGTGAATTAAATTTCCGTTACATTAATAGCAATGAGGTTTCTATTAGTATTGGAGAGCCTCATACGTTAGAAGATGTGACTTCTATTTTAGATATTTTCGCGAAAATTTCTAGAAAAGAAGCTGGACAATTGAACGATCAAACTGAATCTACAATTAATACATCTTTATTGAGAGAAGATGCTATTTTTTCACACTCAGTTTTCAACAGTTTTCATTCAGAATCTAAAATGATGCGTTATTTAAAACGCTTAGAAAATAAAGATATTTCATTAGTTCATTCAATGATTCCTTTAGGATCTTGTACAATGAAGTTGAATGCAGCAAGTGAATTGTTACCAATTACAATGCCTTCGTTTGCTAATTTACATCCATTCTGTCCAACAAATCAAGCACAAGGCTATATGGAGATGTTAACTGAATTGGAAAAAGATTTATGTGAATGTACTGGTTTCGCAGCAGTTTCTTTACAACCTAACTCAGGAGCTCAGGGTGAATATGCTGGATTAATGGTAATTAAAGCTTACCATGAATCAAGAGGTGATATGAATCGTACGAAAATGATTATTCCTTCATCTGCTCACGGAACTAATCCTGCATCAGCAGTTATGGCTGGTTTTGAAGTTGTCGTAACTGGTTGTGATGAAAATGGAAACATTAACATTGAAGAATTAAAAGTAAAAGCTGAAGAATTGAAAGACTCTTTAGCTGGTTTAATGGTAACGTATCCATCAACTCATGGAGTATTTGAAGAAGCTATCAAAGAAATAACTTCTATGATTCATGAAAATGGTGGACAAGTTTATATGGATGGTGCTAATATGAACGCTCAAGTTGGATTAACAAATCCAGGAAACATTGGAGCTGACGTTTGTCACTTAAACTTACATAAAACATTTGCTATTCCTCACGGTGGTGGTGGACCAGGAATGGGGCCAATTGGTGTCGCTGCTCATTTAGCTCCTTTCTTACCAGGAAATGAATTAGTGAAGACAGGTGGTGAAAAAGCTATTCATGGCATTTCTGCTGCACCTTATGGTAGTGCTTTAATTTTATTGATTTCTTATGGATACATTAAAATGTTAGGTGCTATTGGTTTAAGAGAATCTACTGAATTTGCAATTTTAAATGCTAATTATATTGCTGCAAGTTTAAAAGGGCATTATGATATTTTATATTCTGGTAAAAATGGAACTGTAGCGCATGAGATGATCTTAGATTGCAGAGATTTCAAAAAAACGGCTGATGTTGAAGTAGCCGATATGGCGAAACGATTGATTGATTTTGGATTCCATGCACCAACTGTATCTTTCCCTGTTGCAGGAACTTTGATGATTGAGCCTACTGAATCAGAAGACAAAGATGAATTAGATCGTTTTATTGAGGCAATGATTAAAATCCGTGCAGAAATAAAAGAAATCGAAAATGGTCATGCTGATAAAGTAAATAATTTATTAAAAAATGCACCTCACACTGCTGATTGTATTATTAATCAAAATTGGGATTATCCATATACACCTCAAGAAGCAGTTTATCCTGTATCTTACTTGAAAGACTTCAAATACTGGGTTCCTATAAGAAGAGTTGATAATGCTTTTGGAGATCGTAACTTAATTTGTACGTGTCCTAGTGTTGAAAGTTATACGAATATAGAGGCATAGATTTTTAAAAAAAAACTACACAAAAAAAGGAGGTTTCTGAAAAGATCCCTCCTTTTTTTGTGTAGTGATTAATTGAAAATAAGTTATATGAATTTAGGTGATTTTAGTACAAGAATATTTCGGGTCAACGGATTTTCTGGGGATAACCAATATTATTAAGCTTTTGTAAAAAGTTTTTCCTCATATCTTTTGGCTTGACCTAAAAGAAACAATACCGATAATTATCGGGAGTAGGCTGAACCAATAAAACTTGAAAAACACGAAACACTCCATAGCTTCATCCAAACTCGCAAACGCTGTTACCAACAACCAATACTGGGATTGTTGACAGCTGAGCTCAGACATGGATTCAGCTTTACTCGTTTATCCCCATCAAAAGCTTGACTTTTTCTTCTACATTTCATTGCTTAGGCCGAAAAACATTTCGATTATTATGTTTCGCTAAAATTTAATATTATTACTTTCTTTTAAATTTTACATTTTGATTTTCAGACATTTAAACCATTTATATGAATTAAAGTCTGTTCTTAAATTAGTAAGTTTGAAATGTAAAAACAGATCTAAAATTTCAAACTTCGAAGCGTTAACTTCAATTTTGCACAGAATGGATAAATGGAACGGGATACTTTTCAAATTATAACACTACTAATAAGAAAAGTATGGAGTTCAATATTTATCATTGGAACGGAAGTGCGTTCCAAATCGTAATGAAATAGAGATGCAGAAACAAAGCATGTAGTTCAACATTTATCCGCGGTTTTTGTAAAGTGAAACGGAACGTAAAAAGTTCCTTGTAAAATTGAAAAAGCTGTTTTTGGATACTTTTTTCAGCTAAAAAAAGTATCAGAAAAATGAAAAGAATATATTTCATCCCAAGAATTTTCACTTACCCCGATATTTCGACCCTTCAGTGCTTTGATAATTAGAAGCTTGACAATTCATAGGGCTATGCCCTATGTTAATATATTACACACTTTCAATTTGTGTTAAGGGAGAAGGCCTGAAGTGCATTAATACATTATCGATGGTTGTAGCCCATCGATAGTTATAACGCAAACTACTAAGCTCTGAAGGAGCGCAATAAAATCTTTTGTTGTAAAGTTCCCGAAAGAAATAAAAAGATAGATCTGAAAAAAACACAATTTAGTCTAACACTTCCAAAATAGGTTCTCCAGTCGTTGCATTGGGTCGCTGAACGTTTAGAAAATAAGTTAATGTTGCTGCAATATCAGTAATATTAATTCTCCTGAAAATTTCTTGCCTCGGAATTCCTTTTCCGTACCATAAAAGCGGAACATGCGTATCGTAATTAAAAGCTGAACCATGACTGGTACCAACTCCCTGAACATCTTTATCTTTTGTTAAATATCCTGGGTGGAGAATAAAGATTAAATCTCCACTCCTTTCAAAAACATATCCTTGCTGCACCATTTCTGCCCATTCAGACTTCAAATCAAGACTTTGTAAATCTGAGCTATTATAAACTGCTTTTACACCTTCCCATGACTGAATTTTTTTCTGAATCAATCGAACGACATCTAGTTTATCAATCGCCAACAAAGACATTGTTTTATCATCTAAATAAATATTATTATTCAGATATGATTGAATTAATGGTGCCCCAAAAACTTCTTTTAACTCGCTATTTAAAGCTTCAATATTAAATCCTAAATTTAGGTATCCGCCTGGTAAATTTTTATCAGTTAAATATTGAGGGACAGGAACAACAGCATGGTCTGCAGTTAAAAAAAGAATAAAATCATCTTTCCCAACAGTTGATTCAAGAGTTTGAATTAAGCGGGCAACCTCTTTGTCTAAACGTAAATACATATCTTCTATCTCAACAGAATAGGGACCAAAAGCATGCCCTAAAATATCTGTAGAAGAATAGCTAATGCATAAAAAGTCAGTAGTCAAATCCATCCCCATCTGTTCACTTCTAATCGACTGAAGGGCAAAGTCAGTCAAGAATGTATTTGCATAAGGAGTATAAGTGAAATAGTTGAACTGCTTATTTTTAGGTATTAAGTCTAAATCATAAGGAAAAGTAGGCGTTTTTTTACCAGGAAATACTACTTCATAAGGAGAATTATCTTTATCACTTTCGGTATAACTTGCTAAAGGATATAAAGTTTCCCATTGTTTTTCCATTGTTTTCTCTGGATAGTTGACTTGATTGAAGTCCATAACCCATTTTGGAAGTGTGGCTTTATAAAAATCACTTGTAATAAAATCACCTGTTGATTTATCAAACCAATAAGACCCATCAGATAAATGACCACCAGGTAAGATGGCACTTCTGTCTTTTAATGAAACCGAGATAACTTTTGCTTCTTTATAAGTTAACTTTAATTGATCTGTAATTGTATTAGAAAATAAATTATGCGGTGAACATTTTCCATTTTCTGATTCACTCCCAACCGTTTTCGCTTTAGAATCACCCACGCAATTTAATGATTTACCTTCATGTTTAATATACCATTGATTCGCAATAATTCCATGATTGGCAGGTGTAGTGCCGGTATAAATAGACGCATGACCTGGCCCCGTATAGGTTGGAACATAATTATATTGAGTATTTCTACAATTCGTTCCTTCATTCATTAATTTCACAAAACCACTATCCGAAAATTTGGCTTTATAACGATATAAATATTCGTAGCACATTTGATCTATAACAATTCCAATAACTAATTTTGGCGGTTTCTTATCCTTTTGACTAATTGAAAACGAACTAAAACACCCAACTAGAATTATTAAAATCAAAAATCTCATACTAAATAATTTATTTTTTAAAAAAAGATAAAGCTTCACTGATGTGTTTATTTGCATTAACTTGAGAATTAAACATCCAACAAATCTTTCCTTCTTTATTGATTAAATAAGAAACTCGACCTTTCACTAAACCAAATAAATTTTTAGGAACTCCAAATAAATCATCTCTAACTTCATCATTTATATCAGCTAAAATATCAAAATTTAATTGATGTTTATCTGAAAACTTATCGTGTGACTCAGTAGAATCTGATGAGATTCCAAAAACCTTACAATCATAATTCAAAAATTCATCGTATGCATCCCTAAAACTACACGCCTGCTTCGTACAACCGTATGTTTGATCTTTAGGATAAAAATAAATTAACAAAAAATGTTTACCTAAGTAATTATCAATATTAACCTCTAATCCCTTTTGATTATTTAATTTAAAAGAAGGGCAGATATCTCCTATTTTCAATCCGTGTTTTTCACTCATTTTGAAGCGCTTTTTTATAAACTGAAATAACTCTTTCTCTTGCAAACTTATGATCTACAATTGGTTTAGGGTAGGAAGTCGTATTAAATTCAGGTACCCACATTTTTATATACTTAAAATCAGAATCAAATCTTTGTTGCTGTAATTCTGGGTTAAAAACTCTAAAATAAGGTGCTGCATCACAACCAGAACTTGCTGCCCATTGCCATCCTCCGACATTACTTGCTAAATCAAAATCTAATAACTTTTCGGCAAAATAGGCTTCACCCCACCTCCAATCAATCAACAGGTGCTTTACTAAAAAACTGGCTGTAACCATTCTAACTCTGTTATGCATAAAGCCTGTTTGATTTAATTCTCGCATTCCCGCATCTACAATTGGATAGCCCGTTTCCCCTAACTTCCATTTTTCAAAATGCTGAATGTCATTTATCCATGGTATATTATCATACTTAGGCTTAAATGAATTACAAACCGTATCAGGGAAAAAGTAAATTATTGTCTGATAAAAATCTCTCCAAATTAATTCATTCAAAAATTTTTCATTTTCTTTCAAGGCAATTTTAGCTAATTGACGAATACTAATTGTCCCAAATCTCAAATGAACACTTAACCTAGACGTTCCAATAACAAAAGGAATATCTCTTGTTTCATGGTAGTTCCTGAGAATACTTTTAACTACTTTTTTATCAGGGAATTTTAAATTTAATTTTTCATTAAAACCTAATGAATCTAGAGAAATTAAACCTTCAACATGTTTTTCATTCGTTAAATTCGAAGAATAAATAGATACATCATAAGGTTTTAAATAATAATCCGTCAACTTCTCTTTCCATTTTTTAGAATAAGGAGTATAAACAGTATAAGGCTTCAAATCATTTTTAACAATTTCATCCTTTTCAAAAATAACATGATCTTTTGAACCAATAAAACCAACTGAATTATTCTTTAATAAGTCATGTATACTTTTATCTCTATGAATGGCATAAGGTTCGTAATCACGATTAGCAAAAACAGATTGAACACTAAACTTCTTTGCTAACGACGGTAACAGAATTAATGGATCTCCAAAAAAAACATGTAAATCGCTGCCGTGCGAAAGGTACTCTTCTTTTAACCGCTTGATTTCATTATACAAAAACAAAACACGCTGATCATCTTTATTCAGTTCATTTAAAATATTTTTGTCAAAAATAAATATTGGAACAACTTCATTTGATGACTTCAACGCTTTAAATAAGCCCGCATTATCTTCTATTCTTAAATCTCTTCTATGCCAAAATAGTGATTTCATAGTTTACCCTTCGTATTCAAAAACATTGTTTTCAGTTTCCCATAACTTTACTTTTAACTGAAATCGTTTATCTAAATTTTCTCTTAGTAAATTATAAATCACCATTAATATATTCTCCGCAGTAGGTATAATTCCTTCAAATTCTTTACAATCTAGGTTTAAATTAGCATGATCAAACTTATCGCTTACATGAACCTTAACCAAATCTTTTAAAATCTTTAAGTCAATCACATATCCAGTTTCAGGATCAACATCACCCTCCACCCATGTTTCTAAAACATAATTATGACCGTGAAAATTAGGATTACTACACTTGCCGAATACTTCCGTGTTTTTTTCATCAGACCAATCTGGTCTATACAATCGATGAGCTGCATTAAATGTTGATCTTCTACAAACTTTCATTAATTTTATTTAAGTTATTTTCTAATTCTACTAAATAATCCTTCATTATAACTTTAAACCAAAACGTAAAATCGCTTGGTCTGTCTTCAATTTCTTTCAAAACTTGAGGAATTGAAATCCACTTAAAATCGGAGGCTTCTTCTGGATTAATAATTGGATTATCGTTTGAAAGCCCAATTAAAACATGGTCTAACTCGTATTCTGTTAAATCATTATCTAGAGCAACTTTATAGATAAAATGAAATCCTTCGTGCAAATCACACTGGTAATTCATTTCTTCCTTCAATCTTCTGTGACCAGCATTTAATACCGTCTCATTTTCAGCTGGATGGCTACAACAAGAATTTGTCCATAAACCTCCTGAGTGATATTTCTCAACTGCTCTTTTCTGTAAAAGCATTTCATTTTTTTTATTGAAAACAAAAACAGAAAAAGCTCGGTGAAGAAGCCCTTTTTGATGAGCCTCTAGTTTATCCATAACCCCTATTTCATTATCCAGCTCATCAACTAATATCACATTCGGAAACGACATAATTTTATATAATTTACTATAAATTTAAGTAATTAATACAAATACTTTTCGTAATTGAAGGCTTATATTTATTTAAAAAAGGTTAATTGACTTAAAACTAAACATTAAAATCATCAGATTTCCAAAATAGCACTAAGAATCTTATACCAACTGTTTTTAGAATATCTAATTAATTAGTTGGTGTTATATGTCCTTATATTCCTTATATGGTTTAAATTATACTCACAACCACCTAAACAATTCAGTTAAAATCCGTTTACCGAACTCATTCTCTCCATATTCTTTCTCAAACTTTTCCTTCAAGCTAACTTTCGTGTAAACATCTTTCTTTTTTAAATCTATAACGAAATCGCTTTGTTGAGGCTTCATTACTTTTACATCTTTCGCAAAATAAACAATCCCTCCATCTTCAGTAGCTAAACCTAAAATCATTCCTGGCAACCCTTCAAATCCTTCTGGACCAATAGAAGTAATAATATCAGGAGTAAACCAAGCATAAATTCTTGTAGAATCGTCTTTCTGCCAAATTGATTTATAACACGTATAACCAGCAATTAACCTTGTGCTTTCTGTAACCTTCCAAGTTCTATTGGCTAATGAGTCACTTACAATTAATTCTTTTCCCCAAACATTGAAGAAAATCAGCTTTTCCTGAGTTGACATATTATAAAATACCGAATTTTTAATTGTAGCCCAACTTGTAGGGTCTAACTCATCACTCAAGATAGGCTTAAAAATAGCAACCGAATCCGTAAAATACAATTCAAAATTTTCAACCTTAATCTTATTGTCTTTATCTATTGAATTTTTCCGAAAGCCAGAACCTTCAAACTTCTTTTCTAGATTTGTTCTTCGCTCGAATATTATTCTCCCCTCAGACATTTGGCTAAAAGAAATCCCTGAAAAGCATAGTAGAATAAAACCAATAAGAATGATCATAAAAATATTAGTACCATCCCATTTTCGCATCTTCTTCATGTATTTTATTGTTGTTAAATTTATAAACAAGGCGAACTAAAAAATAACGTGAAATAATTTTCGTCCTATTATCTGTAATGATATTCGCGTTAACCGTTCTAGCTGCAGCAATGTTTTGATTTAAAATATCATTTCCTACAAGACTCAAAACTAAATTTTCAGTCTCCAAAAAGTTTCTACTTATACTCATGTTCCAAACGAAAAAGCTCAAATTATAGCCAGCAGCTCTTTGATTGTTGATTGTATAATTAACATCTGATTGAATTTTAAATTTAAACTTCGTTTTCCAAGTGAAATCTGCTGAATAAACATAAAAAGAATATGGCAAGGCTTGTATAGATGGAATTGAGTTGGTAGGTTTAAAATAAGACTGTTCTGCTCCTATTGAAAATTCAAGTGAATCTTTCTGAAATTTCAATTCCAAAGTAGCTGTTAAACTATTATTAGTAGTAGTGTTTATTTCTGAATTTATATAATTAGAAGACATTGCTTGAGCTACATTAAACTGTGGACTAACAGAAATAATTCTTTTATAAAGCGGAACACCCCCTCCAACTCTGAAAGAAATATCCCTATTTCCATTTACATTAACTTTTTGAGAAACTGACCTCCCAAAAGCGTCGTAAGTTATACTATTACCAAAATCATTATTTGTAATTGTTCCATTTAAATTAGACCAAATATACCTTCCTGTTAATGCATTCCAGTTATTATAAAATAAATTAATAGAATGATTGTAATTTGGTTGTAAATCAGGATTCCCCAAAACAATTCGATTGGTATTTGTATTATTTTGAACCAATTGTAGATCAACAGCTGAAGGTAAAGTTGAAAACGTTCTATAATTCATCCTCAACCTTGAAGTCTGAGTAAACTTGTAAGTATATTTAAAATCAGGTAATAAATTAGATACATTTTGATTGATTGTATTATTCGTAGTAATGTTCACGTTTCCTATTACAACATTTCTAGCAAAAGATCCAACCGTAAAAACTTGTTTTCTTGATTCATAAACAAAATGAATTCCTGCTTTATTTTCATTTCTATCATTTCTAAACGAATTTGAAAGGGTAGAATTAAAAAGTGAATAACTTCCATTGGCATAATCATTCGTTGTAACATCCTGCGAAGATTTATCTATTGAATAATTGTATTCAAGTTCCATTTTTATCTTCTTAGATAAAGGTTCAGTATAAACTACTTTACTCCTTTGAAAAGAGGTTGTATTTAATTCATCTCTCAATTGATCAACAACTAAATCAGGATATAAAGTAGATACAAAAACATTATTAGAATTTAAACGACTATCTTTTGTTGTATTACTGTTTGTGAAATAATGACTTAACTCAATTTCTCTTCTAGGTTTCATAAACTTTCGCTTCAAAATAACTGAATTTGATAAAGAATAATCAAATGTTTTAATTTCATTCAAAATAGATGTATTTCTAGAAAGCACATTGTCTTCCGTTAAAAAACTTGATGTATTCAAATTATTGTTAGAACTATTGGTAGATGTTATAGACGGATTAATCTCCAATGATGTTAATGAATCAATTTGATATTCAAATAAAACATTGAAATCGTGAGAATTCTGAAAAGACTTACTAAAAGTAGAATCATCTGAAAAGTAGCTTGTATCTGTCGGAAGAATATATTGTGATAAACTAGAAGTAGCAGCTCTTAATTCATAATTATTAAATGAATAATCTAAACTTAACTTAGCCTGCTTCTTTTTACCAAACTTATCTACGAATGAAAAACCTGAAGTAAATGTTGTTGGAACACCGGTAGAATTATTATTATTAAAACTACCGACCCCAAATTTATTTTGATCCGCAAACCCGATACCCGTTCTAGGAGTAGAAGAACCTAAAGCATAAACAGAAAATCTTTGCGAACCTTTAAATTGATTATACAAAAACTCGCCTTCATGATAATTCTGAAAATCGGAAGCTAAAGTTGCTTTACCAAAATACCCAGACTTAGAATCGGCTTTGAGTTTTAAGTCTAATACTTGAATTGTTTCTTCTGAACCATCTTGACTATTTTCTTCTTTCTTTTCGTAAACCTGAACAGATGAAATACTCTTAGCTCCCAAATTCTTAGTTGCAATTGTAGGATCGTTTCCGAAAAATTCATCTCCATCAACCAAAACTTTACTAATATTTTGCCCTTGAGAAGTGATTTTTCCGTCCTTATCAACTGAAATTCCTGGTAATTTCTTTAATAAATCTTCTACAACTGCATTTTCAGCAACCTTAAAAGAATCAGCAACATACACCAGCGTATCACCATTGTAATAAATCGGGTTTTTATTCGCGTAAATCACAACCTCTTCTAACTCTTTCGTTTTTGTAGATAAAATAACTTTATTAATTTCAATTTCATTATTCGTTGCGCTCCCAATAATAAAATAATTTCTAGGCTCAAATCGAGGGTAATCAACAATTAAAGAAAAAGTATCTACTCTAAATCCAGATAATTCAAAATTACCATCAACATTTGTTCGCGTAAAATCTAATAAAACAGAATCCCTTAATCTAACAGCCATTACTAAAGCATTTTCTAGCGTCTGAACACCAGAAGTGTCAAAAACTTGACCTTTGACTTTCATCTCTTGACTGAACGAAATTGTTGTAATTGAAAATAGAAAAGATATAAAAAGTAGTATTTTTCTCATTATTATTTTAATTTACCGATATAAGTATAAGCACCTATTTTAAATAAGTTACAAGAAAAATTATAACTGGTTATTTTGATAAGTTGAAAGGTAAATTGGAAGTAAAAGGGGTGGTAATTCTCTTAATCTAACAAAACACATTTACACAAAGTACGTCCTTAATCCCTAAATGGTAAAAAAACCAACACCTATTTGTTTCAACATTAAGTAATTAAGGATTAGCGGAGTACAATTAATTAAGATTGACAAAGCCAATTATTAAGGAAAATTAATACCGATAGCTATCGGTAGGACTTAATACTCTAAATCAAATAATACCGATTATGTATTCAATAAGGACTTTATTTCATCAGCCCTTTTCGTACTATATCGGCATTATACCTATTCACTTTGGATTAAAATATAAATATGTTGGGTATAAAATGCCTTTATACAAAGCTCGTCCTTAATCCCTAAATGGTAAAAAAAGAAACACATATTTATTTCAAAATTAAGCAATTAAGTTGATTCGACTTAATTAGGCTAAATCAAATTGGTCTCATACCTTATAATACCTCCTATGATCCAAAAAAGCATTACAAATCAGAGAAACACAATATTACACAAGTATTTAGATTAATTCAAATTACCTCAGAGAGGTAAAATATCACAACTATAAACCTACCTATACACAAACAACAACCCCAGAGTGGGTTGAATCTAAAAAAATGATTCTATCTTTATAATAAAAAAATAATGGCGAAGGTAAAAACAGCATATTTCTGTCAAAATTGTGGACACGAAACTCCAAAATGGTTGGGAAAGTGTCCCTCATGTCAAGAATGGAACACTTTCGTAGAAGAAATAGTAGAAAAAAACAACTCTGAAGTCGTTGCATTTTCAACATCAAAAAGAAACGCAAAACCTCAAGTTTTACAAGAAATACAACATCAAGACCATCCACGAATTGAGTTAATTGACAATGAATTAAATCGCGTTTTAGGAGGAGGAATAGTACCAGGGTCACTAATTCTTTTTGGAGGAGAACCTGGAATTGGTAAATCTACATTGATTCTACAAATTGCAATAAAAGAAACCAATTTAAGAGTATTATATGTTTCTGGCGAAGAAAGTGAACAACAAATCAAAATGCGTGCTGAGCGAATCGGATTAGAAAATCAAAATTGTTTTATCCTTACAGAAACAAACATTCAAAACATATTCAATCAGGCAGAAGAAATTAAACCCAATCTTTTAGTAATAGATTCAATTCAAACAATCTATAACTCAAACATTGAAAGTTCGCCAGGAAGCATCTCTCAAGTAAGAGAATGTACAGCCGGACTTTTACGCTATGCTAAACAATCAAATGTCCCTGTGTTTTTAATCGGACACATTACTAAAGAAGGCTCACTTGCCGGACCAAAAGTATTGGAACACATGGTTGATACCGTTATGCAATTTGAAGGAGACCGCAATCATGTTTATCGACTATTAAGAACTATCAAAAATAGATTTGGAAGCACTAATGAATTAGGTATCTACGAAATGTTAGGAAATGGATTAAGACAAGTTTCCAATCCATCAGAAATTCTAATTACAAATACAGATACCAGCTTAAGTGGAATTGCTATTGCCGCTACTTTAGAAGGAAATAGACCTATATTAGTGGAAGTACAAGCTCTTGTCAGTACAGCAGCCTATGGAACTCCTCAAAGATCTTCAACAGGATTTGACGGGAAAAGGCTTAACATGCTTTTAGCAGTAATGGAAAAAAGATGTGGATTCAAATTAGGTGCAAAAGATGTTTTTTTAAACATTGCAGGTGGAATAAAAGTTGATGATCCAGCGATTGATTTAGCAGTAGTTGCTGCAGTATTAAGTTCTAATGCAGATATTCCTATTTCAAATAATGTTGCCTTATCAGCAGAAGTTGGATTATCAGGTGAAATAAGACCTGTGAACAGATTAGATCAGCGTATTCACGAAGCAGAAAAACTAGGATTTGAAAAAATCATCGTTTCAAAACACGCCAAAGGAATTGAACAAGAAAATTATAAGATTGAGATTGTAAAATGTGCTAAAATGGATGAGGTGGTGAAGGCTTTGTTTGCTTGAAAGTGAAAGAATATGAATAATTCGAGAGGCATTGAATTAATTGAAGATTTGGATAAAAAATAATTATACTATGCATCAACTTAAAGCTAAAATAACTGCTTTACTTTCAAATAACTCATTATCAGGAAATCAGCTTTTGAAACAATTAAAAGAGGTTGTTAAAGAAAGAGAAATAGCATTGAATCCATTACAAAAATCAGCTTCAATTATTGATTTGTTTAGCACTCGCTTAACACAAATCATTGAAGGTAAAACAGAGGCAGGAGCTGGTTCAACAAGCAAATGCGACTTTACCAGATACTAAGTTATAAAACATTTCTTTAGGAGACTCAAAACATAACTTCTCTCTTGAACTTACCGCTTCTTAGATACGATTGAAAATAGTATTGTAAGATTTTATAGCTCTGGTTGGCAAGAGAACGAGTGGATATATTATAAATTCAAGAACTCTGAATTAGTTTTCGATCACGGTTATTATCAATTAGGAACAAGTACAAAAGATAAAGATGACAATATTCTGTTTGAAATTACAGAAACAAAAAACGTTAACGGGAAAATAGTAAAAACAGTTTATAAAACTACTAAGAGAAAAGAATAAAAGGTGTTTTTAATTAACCCATATTTTGTATAAAAACACATAAACAACCGTCATTTTGTGTGTTGAAATTAATAAACAAGAGGAAAATAATCCTGCAAAATAAGTAAAAAGTAATTCTTTTTTACATACAGATGATGGTTTGGGTAAAATGGAGTAGGGTAAAAAGAAGTGATTAATAAAGTTCTTAAAAAACAGAATGAAACAGTCATTAGCAATCACAAAAAAGGCTGTTTCAATACGAAACAGCCTTAAAATAATATATATAATCCTTATAAAAACTTAAAATCTTTACCTGGATAAATAGCACTTTCGCCTAATTCTTCTTCAATCCTTAATAATTGATTGTATTTAGCCATACGATCACTTCTTGAAGCAGAACCCGTTTTGATTTGACCGCAATTTAAAGCAACAGCTAAATCAGCAATTGTATAATCTTCTGTCTCACCACTTCTGTGACTCATCACTGAAGTATAACTGTTTCTAGTAGCTAATTGTACTGCTTCAATCGTTTCCGTTAAAGATCCAATTTGATTCACTTTTACTAAAATTGAATTCGCTATTCCTTCATTGATTCCTTTAGCTAAACGTTTCGTGTTAGTAACAAATAAATCATCACCAACTAATTGAACCTTATCTCCAATAGCTTCAGTCGCCATTTTCCATCCTGCCCAATCATCTTCAGCTAATCCGTCTTCAATAGAAGCAATCGGATATTTAGAAGTCCAATCTTTCCAATAATCAACCATCTGAGAAGAAGTCATCTTGTCACCTGTAGATTCAAAAATATACAAACCTTTTTCAGCATTGTAAAATTCAGAAGAAGCAGCATCTAAAGCAATGTGCATATCAATTCCTGGTTTAAATCCAGCTTTTTCGATAGCTTCTAGTACAACTTGAATAGCTTCTTCATTCGAACCTAAACTTGGTGCAAATCCACCTTCATCACCAACATTTGTTGACATTCCTTTAGATTTCAAGACACTTTTTAAGTTATGAAAAACTTCAGTACCCCATCTTAAACCTTCAGAAAAAGAAGAAGCCCCAAAAGGCATAACCATAAACTCTTGAATATCAATTAAATTATCAGCATGTGATCCACCGTTTAAGATATTCATCATCGGAACAGGCATTGTTACAGCACCTACTCCACCGATGTACTTATACAAACTTAAACCTGCCTCTTGCGCTGCAGCTTTTGATACCGCTAAAGAAACACCTAAAATTGCATTAGCACCTATTTTAGATTTATTTTCTGTTCCATCAATAGAAATCATTAAATGATCTATCTTTTTTTGATCAAAAACATCAAAACCAACTAATGCATCATTTAAAATAGTATTGATAGATTTTACAGCATTCAAAACACCTTTACCTAAATAAGCATTCTTATCATTATCTCTCAATTCAACAGCCTCATGAATACCTGTAGACGCTCCAGAAGGAACAGCTGCTCTACCCATAAAACCATTTGTTGTATAAACATCAACTTCTACCGTAGGGTTACCTCTAGAATCTAAAATTTGGCGACCTACTATTTTTTTTATATAACTCATAATTATTTAATAAAATCTTTACTATTAATTTTTGCTCATATTATCAACAAACTGATCAAAAAGATACCTTGAATCATGAGGACCAGCAGAAGCCTCTGGATGATACTGTACAGAAAAAACGGGCTTACCTATTAATTCAATACCTGCAATAGTATCATCATTTAAATGTTTATGTGTAACAGCAATTGAAGGATTATTTGAAACACTATCAACTGAAATAACAAATCCGTGATTTTGAGAAGTCACTTCACCTTTACCTGTTTTTAAATTTAAAATTGGATGATTAATACCTCTGTGACCATTAAACATCTTCTCAGTTTTTAAACCTTGACTTAAACCGAAAATTTGATGACCTAAACAAATACCAAAAACAGGTTTACCTGTATTAACAATTTCTTTAACTAATTCAATTGTATTAAGCATTGCCGAAGGATCACCAGGACCATTAGATAACATATAACCATCAGGATTAAAAGAAGCCATCTCTTCTAAAGTAGAATTCATTGGAAACACTTTAACATGGCAACCTCTATCTACTAAACATCTAATTATATTTTTCTTCACTCCTAAATCTAAAAGCGAAACTCTAAAAGTAGAATTCTCAGCCTTTTGTTCAAACGAAACCTTAGTAGAAACTTTAGATGATAATTCTAAACCAGCCATAGAAGGTACATCTGACAATTTAGATTTCAACACTTCAACATTTAACTCATCAGAAGAGATAATAGCATTCATAGCGCCTTTACTTCTAATATGACGAACCAAAGAACGTGTATCAACATCTGAAATACCAACAGTATTATTCTTAATAAGTAAATCTTCTAGAGAACCACTAGCAGATGGTCTTGAATAAATTTCAGAAAACTTTTTAGTAATTAAACCCGAAATGTTTATTTGATCAGATTCTACTTCATCATCATGAACACCATAATTCCCAATATGAGGAGATGTCATTATCAATAATTGACCATAATATGAAGGATCAGTAAAAACTTCTTGATAACCTGTCATTCCAGTATTAAAAGCAATTTCTCCACTTGTCGAACCTATTTTACCGATAGCACAGCCATTAAAAACAGTTCCATCTTCCAATACTATAACAGCTTTACTTCTTTCTTCCATGAATATTTTTTTTGCAAAGTTAGAATTTCAATTAAAAAAAAGGAAACAAATTTTCATAAAAAAAGGGTAATGTTACCATTACCCTTTATAAAATCAATATAAATACAAAATATTAATCTTCTTTAGATGTTTCCTCTGAAGAATCTTCGCTTGAAGTATCATCAGATTTTTCATCTTGAACATCATTTTCTGCAGTTTCCTCAGCTACAACTTCATCAGAAGCAACTTCATCAGTAGCTTTTTTACCACCTCTTCTAGAACGTCTAGTAGTAGCTTTTTTAGCATCATTAGTGTAAATTTCGTTATAATCAACTAACTCAATTAAACACATTTCAGCATTATCCCCTAATCTGTATCCAGTACGAATAATTCTAGTGTAGCCACCATTTCTAGTAGCAACCTTAGGAGCGATATCTCTGAATAATTCAGAAACTACTTCTTTGCTTTGCAATTCACTAAAAACATTTCTTCTAGAATGTGTAGAATCAGTTTTAGATTTTGTTATGATTGGCTCAACATAAACTCTTAAAGCTTTAGCTTTAGCAACAGTAGTGTTGATACGCTTATGCAATAAAAGTGAACAAGCCATATTAGATAGCATAGCTTTTCTGTGAGCTGTCTTTCTACCTAAATGATTATTTTTTTTACCGTGTCTCATCTCAATATTATTTATTTTCTCAAAAGAGAAAAATTACTAGTCTTTATCAAGTTTATACTTAGCAACGTTCATCCCAAAGTTTAAGCCTTTGTTGTCTACTAAGTCTTCCAATTCAGTAAGAGATTTCTTACCAAAATTACGGAATTTCAACAAGTCGTTTTTATTATAAGAAACTAAATCACCTAATGTTTCAACATCAGCAGCTTTTAAACAATTTAAAGCTCTAACTGATAAATCCATATCAACTAATTTCGTTTTTAATAACTGACGCATATGTAATGACGTCTCATCGAACTCTTCAGAATCAGCTTTCACTTCACTATCTAATGTAATACGCTCATCAGAGAATAACATGAAATGGTGAATTAAAATTTTAGCAGATTCTTTTAAAGCCTCTTTAGGATGAATTGAACCGTCAGTAACAATATCAAAAACTAATTTTTCATAATCTGTTTTTTGCTCCACACGGTAGTTTTCAACTGAATACTTAACGTTTTTAATTGGAGTAAATATAGAATCAACAAAAATAGTTCCGAATGGAGCATTTACTTGTTTGTTTTCTTCAGCTGGAATATAACCTCTACCTTTGATAATAGTTAATTCAAACTCTAATTTAACAGAAGGTTCCATATTACAAATTACTAAATCAGAATTTAAAACCTGAAAAGCAGATGTAAATTTACCTAAATCACCAGCTGTTAATTTATCTTGACCACTAATTGAAACAACAACTGTCTCAGAATCAGTACCCTCAATTTGTTGTTTAAAACGTACTTGTTTAAGATTTAAAATTATCTCAGTAATATCTTCAACAACACCCTTAATAGTAGTGAACTCATGATCTGCACCTTCAAAACGAATTGAAGATATAGCAAAACCTTCTAAAGAAGAAAGTAATATTCTACGAAGTGCATTACCTACAGTGATTCCATAACCAGGTTCAAGAGGGCGAAATTCAAACTGCCCCTCGTGTTCATCAGATTGAATCATTATTACCTTATCAGGCTTTTGGAAGTCTAAAATTGCCATGTTAATGCTTTATTTATTATTTAGAATACAATTCAACGATTAATTGTTCTTTGATGTTCTCAGGAATCATTTCACGTGATGGAACACTTAAAAATCTACCAGACATTTCAGAAGAACTCCAATCTAACCAATCGTATTTTTTATTATTAGATGATAAAGAATTCGAGATAACCTCTAAAGATTTAGATTTTTCACGAATACCAACTATATCACCAAGTTTAACATTGTAAGAAGGAATATTAACAACTTCACCATTAACTGTAATATGACGGTGAGAAACTAATTGACGAGCACCACTTCTAGTAGGAGAAACACCTAATCTGAAAACAGTATTATCTAAACGTGTTTCACACATTTGCAATAAATTCTCACCAGTAATACCTTTCATTCTAGAAGCTTTCTCAAACATATTTGAGAATTGCTTTTCTAAAATACCATAAGTATATTTAGCTTTTTGTTTTTCTTTTAACTGAATACCATATTCAGATAATTTACCACCACGTCTTTTATTTGGACCGTGCTGACCTGGACCGTAAGCTCTTCTATCAAGAGCTTTGTCTGGACCAAAAATTGGGTCTAAGAAACGACGTGCAATTTTGGATTTTGGACCTATGTACTTTGCCATTTTATTTAAATTAATAAGAGTGATTATGAATTAAGGCTTTCCTTCGATAATCTAATTCCTCTTATGGTTAAAAATTATACTCTTCTTCTTTTTGGAGGTCGACATCCATTATGAGGTAATGGAGTAACGTCAACAATTTCAGTTACTTCAATACCATTGTTGTGTAAAGATCTAATTGCAGATTCTCTACCTCCACCTGGTCCTTTTACAAAAACCTTAACTTTACGTAATCCGAAGTCATGAGCTTCTTTAGCACAATCCTCAGCAGCAACTTGTGCAGCATAAGGAGTGTTCTTTTTAGAACCTCTAAAACCCATTTTTCCAGCTGAAGACCAAGAAATAACTTGACCTGCAGTGTTAGTCAAAGAAATAATGATGTTATTGAAGGTAGCACTGATATGCGCTTCGCCAACTGCATCTACTTTGACAATCTTCTTCTTTTTTTGATTAGACTTTGCCATCTTTTACTTTAATTATTTAGTAGCTTTTTTCTTGTTCGCAACAGTTTTTCTCTTACCTTTTCTTGTACGAGAATTGTTTTTAGTATGTTGACCTCTTAAAGGTAAACCACTTCTGTGACGAATCCCACGGTAACATCCAATATCCATTAAACGTTTAATGTGAAGTTGTACTTCTGAACGAAGTGAACCTTCAACTTTAATTTCGTTTATAGAAATACGGATAGCTCCTAATTGATCATCATCCCAATCTTGAACTTTGATATTCTCATCAATACTATTAGACTTCAAAATCTTCTCTGAAGTACTACGACCAATACCATAGATGTAAGTTAAACCTATTACACCTCTTTTGTTTTTTGGTAAATCTATACCTGCAATACGCGCCATAATCTTAAATTTTACCCTTGTCTTTGTTTAAGTTTAGGATTCTTTTTATTAATCACATAAACTACTCCTTTTCTCTTAACGATCTTACAATCTGCAGAACGTTTTTTAACTGATGCTCTTACTTTCATCTTCTATCTAATATAATATTATTTATACCTAAATGAGATTCTACCTTTTGTTAAATCATAAGGTGACATCTCAACTTTAACTCTATCCCCAGGTAATATTTTAATGTAAAACATTCTCATTTTACCTGATATATGAGCTGTAATAACATGTCCATTTTCTAACTCAACTCTAAACATTGCGTTTGATAATGCTTCGGTTATTACACCGTCTTGTTCTATTGATGCTTGTTTAGCCATTCTAAAATGCTGATAATTCGTTTTCTGATCTTCTACCTCTAACTCTTGTCCCTTCCATTAAACCATCCATATGACGATTTAATAAATAAGATTCAACCTGTTGTAAAGTATCCAATACAACACCAACCATAATTAATACCGATGTTCCTCCAAAAAACATTGCAAAGGCATCGTTAACTCCTGCAATATGTGCTACAGCAGGCAAAACAGCTACAATTGCTAATGATAAAGAACCAGGAAAAGTAATTCTTGATACTAAAGTATCAATATACTCAGCTGTTTCTTCACCTGGACGAACACCAGGGATAAAACCACCACTTCTTTTTAAATCATCAGCAATCTTTCTAGGATTGATCATGATTGCAGTGTAAAAGTAGGTGAATACAATAATTAAAATCGCTAATAATAAATTATAACCAATTCCATAAGGATTTCCAATCGCCGTTTGTAAAAAACTTGGCTCTGAACCATTTCCAGAGAAAATCATTATAGGAATAGTCATAATCGCTTGAGCGAAAATTATTGGCATTACACCACTTGCATTTACTTTAATAGGTAAATAACTTCTTGCCGCTTGAGCATCAACAGCTCTTGCACCAACTACTCTTTTAGCTGTGTTTAAAGGAATTCTACGAACCCCCTGAACAATTAATATAGTACCTAAAACAACAAGCATAAATGCAACTATTTCAAGAACAATCTTAATCATATTACCAGAACTAATACCAATCTCAGCTAAAAATGCCTCAGGTAAACGAGCTAATATACCAACAGTAATTAATAATGAAATACCATTACCTATACCTTTATCAGTAATACGCTCACCTAACCAAACTGCAAACATAGACCCCGCAATAAGAACAATTATAGTTTGCGTCCACCAAAATGTAGAAGCATCTACAGGCATAGCACCTTTTTGGGCTACATATAAAGATAAGTAACTTGGCGCTTGTAAAGCACAAATAACAATTGTAAGTATGCGAGTGTAATTGTTAATCCTTTTACGACCAGACTCACCTTCATTTTGCATTTTTTGCACAGCAGGAACTGCCATACCTAAAAGTTGCATAATGATCGAAGCACTAATGTAAGGCATAATACCAAGAGCCATAATAGAAGCATTCGAGAAACCACCACCAGAAAACAAAGATAATAATGTTTCTAAAGTGTTTTCATTTCCTGCTGCCTGAGCTTTTTCCAAAGCTGAATAATCAACTCCAGGTAAAATAACAAACGAACCAACTCGGTAAATAAGAATTAGAGAAAGAGTCAAAACTATCCTCTTTCTCAATTCTTCAACTTTCCAAATGTTCTTAATATTCTGTATAAACTTTTTCATTCTTTAAAAATGTGGACAAAGTTAATTAGATTTCTGAACAATTACCACCTTTTTGTTCAATAACTGTTTTAGCAGATGTTGAAAACTTATGAGCAGTAATATTAACCTTAGAAGTTAATTCACCTCTACCTAATATTTTTACGAGTTCATTTCTAGAAACTAAACCATTATCTCTTAAAACTTCAGGAGTAATATCAGTAATATTCTTACGTTCAACTAATGACTGAATAATGTCAAGATTAATAGCTTTATACTCTACACGGTTAATATTTTTAAAACCGAACTTAGGAACCCTTCTTTGTAATGGCATTTGCCCACCTTCGAATCCTATTTTAGTTTTATAACCAGATCTAGATTTTGCTCCTTTATGACCTCTTGTAGATGTACCGCCACGACCTGATCCTTGACCACGTGCGATTCTCTTACGATTTTTCGTAGAGCCATCTGCTGGAGTTAAATTTTGTAAATTCATTGTAAATTTGTTTTATAAGTTTTACTCAACAATCGTTAATAGATGTTGTACTTTCTTTACCATACCTAGGATTTGAGGAGTTGCTTCCTTTTCTACTACTTGATTCAACTTTTTAAATCCTAATGCAACTAGAGTCGCTTTTTGATCAGCCGGACGATTAATAGAGCTTCTAGTATATTTTATTTTAATTGTTGCCATAATAAATAATTTTAACCGTTAAAGACTTGATTAATCGAAATACCTCTTTGTTTAGCAACAGAAACAGCATCTCTCATTTGAGATAAAGCATCCATTGTTGCTTTTACAACATTGTGAGGATTAGAAGATCCTTGCGACTTAGCTAGTACGTTATGTATACCTACACTTTCAAGAACAGAACGCATTGCACCACCTGCAATAACACCTGTACCCTCAGAAGCAGGTTTTAATAAAACTTCAGCACCACCGAATTTACCTTTTTGTGTATGAGGAACTGTACCTTTATGAATAGGAACTTTAATTAAGTTCTTTTTTGCATCTTCAATTCCTTTTGTGATAGCCTCTGTAATCTCTTTAGCTTTCCCTAAACCATGACCAACTATCCCGTTTTCATCACCTACTACTATAATAGCTGAGAAAGTAAAGTTACGTCCACCTTTTGTTACCTTAGTAACACGGTTAACAGAAACTAACTTGTCTTTAAGCTCTATATCTGAAGGTTTTACCCTGTTTAATACTTGTGCCATGTTTTAAAATTTAAGGCCAGCTTCACGTGCTGAATTTGCTAATGATTTTACTCTACCGTGGTATAAGTACCCGTTACGATCAAACACAACGCTTTCTATACCTGATTTTTTTGCTTTTTCAGCAATCTCTTTACCTACAATACCAGCTTGATCAATTTTATTAACTTTATCAGTTGCTGTGTTCTTGTAAGAAGATGCTGAAACCAACGTTTTTCCAGTTAAATCATCAATTAACTGAGCATAAATTTGCTTGTTACTTCTGAATACTGTTAAACGAGGCGTATTAGAAGAACCAGTAATTCTTTTTCTGATTCTTCTCTTAATCTTTGCTCTACGATTTATCTTACTAAATGCCATGATATTAACTAATTATTTTTTACCTGCAGCTTTACCAGCCTTTCTTCTTATTTCTTCACCTAAGTAACGAACACCTTTTCCTTTGTAAGGTTCAGGCTTGCGAAGGGAACGAATTTTGGCTGCTACTTGACCTAAAAGTTGCTTATCAATCGACTCAAGAGTAACGATTGGAGCTTTTCCTTTTTGAGTATCTGCAGATACCTTAATTTCTTTAGGAATTTCAAAAACAATTGGGTGAGAATATCCTAAAGATAATTCTAATACTTGGCCCGTTGCAGTAGCACGGTAACCAACACCTATGATTTCTAATTCCTTTTTGTACCCTTCCGATACTCCTAGAATCATATTGTTCACAAGTGAACGATATAAACCATGCTTAGCACGGTGTTCTGGACTATCTGATTCGCGGATCAAAGTTACTTGGCTTTCTTCAATGTTAACCTTAACACATGAATCAACTGCTTGAGTTAATTCACCTTTAGAACCTTTAACGGTAACAATGTTACCTTCTAACTTGACGTTTACTCCACTCGGGATGTTAACTGGGGATTTTCCTATCCTTGACATTTTACACTAATTAGAGTTTAATAAACATAACAGAGAACTTCGCCCCCTATATTATGTGATTTTGCTTCTTTGTTTGTGATGATACCTTTTGACGTAGAAACAATCGCAATACCTAAACCATTTAAAACACGTGGCAAACTATCTGCACCACTATATTTTCTTAAACCTGGTCTAGACGCTCTCTCCAATTTTGTAATTGCAGGAACTTTTGTTGATTGATTGTACTTTAAGGCAATCTTTATCACTCCTTGTTTGTTATCCTCTTCGAATTTATAATTAGTGATATAACCTTGATCATATAAAATCTTAGTCATAGCCTTTTTAATATTCGAAGATGGAATTTCTACCATTTTTAAACGAGCTGAACTTGCGTTACGAACTCGAGTTAAAAAATCTGCGATAGGATCTGTATTCATAATTTTCCTATTATTCTATAATTACCAACTTGCTTTTTTAACACCTGGTATTTTACCAGATAATGCCATTTCTCTGAATGTAACCCTTGAAATACCAAATTGTCTCATATAACCTCTTGGTCTTCCTGTTAAGCCACATCTATTGTGTAAACGAACTTTGGATCCGTTTACAGGCATTTTTTGTAATGCCATCATAGCATCCCATTTTGCTGCTTGTATTTCTTCAGAAGTACTAGTCGACTTTAAAATAGTAGTCAATTCTGCACGTTTCTTAGCATAAGTAGCAACACATCTTTCTCTTTTGCGCTCACGCGCTTTCATTGATTCTTTAGCCATATCTTCTTATTTTTTCGTAAATGGAAAACCAAAAGCATCTAATAATGCTTTACCTTCTTCATCACTATCAGCAGAAGTAACGAAAGTAACATCCATTCCTAAAATTTTATTTACCTTATCAATATCAATCTCTGGGAAGATGATGTGCTCTTTAACCCCTAGGTTGAAATTACCTCTACCATCAAATCCTTTTGGACTAATACCTTTAAAATCTCTAGTTCTAGGTAAAGCTATAGAAATAAAACGATCCAAGAATTCATACATTTTATTACCTCTTAAGGTAACTTTTGTACCAATTGGCATTCCTTTTCTTAACTTAAAATTAGAAACGTCTTTCTTAGATAAAGTTTGAATAGCTTTTTGTCCAGCAATTTTAGATAATTCTAAAACTGCATTATCAATAAGTTTTTTATCAGCTACCGCATCACCCATACCTTGGCTCAATACGATTTTCTGAAGTTTCGGTACTCTCATTACAGTTTTATAACCGAACTTCTCAGTTAACTCAGAAATTATATCCTGAGCATACTTTTCTTTAAGTCTTGGTGTATAACTCATTACTTGATCTCCTCCCCTGATTTTTTAGAATAACGAACTAATTTACCTTTATCGTTCATTTTACGTCCTACTCTAGAAGCAACACCATTATGAACTACCATAAGGTTAGAAATATGTATAGCAGCTTCGCGCTCTACAATTCCACCTTGAGGATCTTTTGCGCTTGGTTTAGTATGACGTTTAATCATATTAACACCTTCTACTACTGCACGCAACTTTTTCTTGTCAATTGAAACTATTTTTCCTTCTTGACCAAGTGATTCTCCGCTTAAAACTTTAACGGAATCACCAACTTTAATATGTAATTTCATTTGCATATCTTACATTAATTTAAAGTACTTCGGGAGCCAAAGATACAATTTTCATATAATTGTTTTCTCTTAACTCACGAGCTACAGGTCCAAAAATACGTGTACCTCTCATCTCTCCAGCAGGATTCAAGATAACGCATGCGTTATCATCAAATCTGATGTATGATCCGTCAGCACGACGAATTTCTTTTCTTGTTCTTACTATTACCGCCTTGGCTACCTGTCCTTTTTTAACGGCACCAGAGGGCGTTGCACTTTTGATAGCTACGACAATCTTGTCTCCAATTGAAGCATAACGACGTTTTGTACCTCCTAAAACACGGATGCACAAAACTTCTTTTGCTCCAGAATTGTCTGCTACTGCTAGTCTTGATTCTTGTTGTATCATTACAAAAAATTATTTTGCTCGTTCTAAAACTTCTACTAGTCTCCAGTTCTTTGTCTTAGACAAAGGCCTAGTCTCCATAATTAAGACCGTATCACCTTCACGGCAATCGTTCTTTTCGTCATGGGCTACAAATTTAGTAGTTTTTTTGACAAACTTACCATACTTTGGATGTTTTACTTTTCTTAAAACAGAAACAACGATAGATTTATCCATCTTATCGCTGGCTACAACACCAATTCGTTCTTTTCTTAAATTACGCTTTTCCATATAAGCTAATTATGTTTTTTAAACAAGCAACTAAGCTTGTAATTCACGTTTAGTTAACTCAGTACTCAGTCTTGCAACTGTTTTTCTAATGTTTTGAATCTGAATTGGATTATCCAATGGAGAAACACTATGTGTCAATTTTAATTTTGACACTTGTTCTCTAAAGTAATCTAACCTTCCTCTCAAATCATCTACTGAAAGCTTTGTGATTTCTTGCTGCTTCATATTAATTACTGTTTTTCAGGTATAACATAATCGTTGCGGACAACGAATTTACATTTCACCGGCATTTTTTGAGCTGCCAAACGAAGAGCTTCTTTTGCTGTTTCGTAAGATACACCATCCGCCTCAAAAATGATACGACCTGGTTTTACAACTGCTACCCAGTGACTTGGAGCACCTTTACCTTTACCCATACGAACCTCTGCAGGCTTAGACGTAACTGGTTTGTCAGGAAAGATTCTAATCCATACTTTCCCTTCACGCTTCATGTATCTAGTAACGGCGATACGAGAAGCTTCAATTTGACGTGAAGTTATCCAAGCTGGCTCCAAAGTTTTAAGTCCAAAAGAACCGAAAGCTACAGTACTACCTCTTTGAGCCATACCTCTGTTTCTTCCTTTCTGAACTCTTCTAAATTTACTTCTTTTTGGCTGTAACATCTTAAAAATTTTACTGTCCTAAATTATTTTTTCTTTCTTTTTCCAGCTGGCTTTCTAGATCCACCACCTGCATTTGGTTTACCAGCAGCCGCTGCCATTCCAATATTAGGAGAAAGATCTCTTTTACCATAAACTTCGCCTTTACATATCCACACTTTGATACCTAAACGACCATAAGTTGTATGAGCCTCAGCTAGTGCATAATCAATGTCAGCTCTGAACGTATGTAACGGAGTACGTCCATCTTTGTACATTTCTGAACGCGCCATCTCAGCACCATTAACACGACCAGATATTTTTACTTTAATCCCTTCAGCTCCCATTCTCATAGTGCTTGCAATGGACATTTTAATAGCTCTTCTAAAAGAAATACGTGCTTCGATTTGACGAGCAATACCATCAGCAACTAAACGAGCATCCAATTCAGGACGTTTAACCTCGAAAATGTTAATTTGTATATCTTTTTTAGTAATCTTTTTTAACTCTTCTTTTAACTTGTCAACTTCTTGACCACCCTTACCGATGATTACACCAGGTCTAGCAGTGTTAATAGTTACTGTAACAAGTTTAAGAGTTCTTTCGATGATAATCTTAGAAATATTAGCTCTCGATAAACGAGCATTCAAATATTTTCTGATTTTATCATCTTCTACAAGTTTATCCTTATAGTCTCTTCCACCGTACCAATTTGATTCCCATCCGTGGATGAAACCTAGTCTATTACCTATCGGATTTGATTTTTGTCCCATCTTATGCTAACTTAACTGCACCATCCACTACAATGGTTACGTGATTTGATCTTTTTCTAACTCTATGAGCTCTACCTTGTGGAGCTGGTTGAATACGCTTTAACATTGCACCGCCACCAACTTCAATTGTCTTAACAACTAAAGTTTCCTCTTCAATACTCTTACCTTCATTTTTTTGTTCCCAGTTTGAAATTGCAGAACGCAATAACTTACCTAAACTAACTGAAGCATTTTTAGAGTTATGTTGCAAAATGTTTAAAGCTTTATTTACTTCAACGCCTCTAACAAGATCAGCTACTAATCTCATTTTTCGTGGAGCAATTGGTGAGTCATTTAAACTAGCGATAGCCATAGTTGACTTCGTCTCTTTTAATTTCTCCGCTCTTAATTTTTTTCTAGCACCCATTATATTTGCTATTTAAATTCTATCTTTTCTTATCTTTCTTATTCGCACCGTGACCACGGAAGTTACGAGTTGGAGAAAATTCTCCTAACTTATGACCAACCATATTCTCTGTAGCAAAAACTGGAATAAACTTATTCCCGTTATGAACTGCAAATGTTAACCCAACAAAGTCAGGTGTAATTGTAGATGCACGTGACCATGTTTTGATCACAGACTTGCTTTCTGATGCTTTTGCATTATCCACACGCAACATTAATTTATAATGTACAAACGGTGGTTTTTTCAACGAACGACTCATATCCTACTTATTTTTTTCTTCTTTCGATGATAAACTTATCTGAATATTTCTTTTTGTCACGAGTACGGAATCCTTTAGCAGGAATACTATTACGTGATCTTGGGTGACCTCCAGAACTTTTTCCTTCACCACCTCCCATTGGGTGATCTACTGGATTCATAACAACACCTCTAACTCTTGGACGACGTCCTAACCATCTAGATCTACCAGCTTTACCAGAGATAACTAAATTGTGTTCAGAATTAGAAACAGAACCGATAGTAGCTTTACAAGTTGTTAAAATCAATCTAGTCTCACCAGAAGGCATTTTAACAATTGCATACTTACCATCACGAGCATTCAACTGAGCGTAAGTTCCAGCACCACGTGCTACAGCTCCACCTTTACCAGGTTTCAACTCAATGTTGTGAATTACAGTACCCAATGGAATATCACTCAAAAACATAGTATTTCCTACATTAGGAGTCGCTGTTTTTCCAGATAAAACATTATCACCTACTTTAAGACCATCTGGTGCAACGATGTAACGTTTTTCACCATCTGCATAAAAAAGCAATGCAATACGTGCAGTACGATTCGGATCATACTCGATAGAATTAACCGTAGCAGGAACATCTTCCTTATCACGTTTAAAATCAATAATACGGTATTTTTGCTTATGACCACCTCCAATATAACGCATGGTCATTCTACCGTCATTATTACGACCACCATTCTTACTTTGACCAACTACTAGACTCTTTTCAGGAGTACTTGTAGTGATTTCTTTGTAATCACTGTTGATCTTGTGTCTTTGCCCTGGAGTTGTAGGCTTGAATTTCTTAAGACTCATTTCTTGAACTACTTAAAAATTAGTAAACAAATCAATCGTTTCTCCATCTGCAACAGTAACAATTGCCTTTTTCCAAGGATTATTAGGTTGCTCAACGATACCTCTATTCGTGTATTTCACTGAGGATTTTCCGCCGCCATATGTCATTGTACGTACATCTTTAATGTGTACAGAATACAGTTTCTCGACAGCGTTTTTTATTTCTATTTTATTAGCTTTTTTATCTACAACAAATGTAAAACGATTAAGTTTTTCACTAGCAGCAGTAGCTTTTTCAGAAATAATTGGTTTTTTGATAATAATTTTCATCATTAATTAATTTAAGATCTTTTCAATAACTTCAATTGAACTTTCCGCTATAACAATTTTTCTAGCATTCAATACATCATAAGTATTAAATGAATCTGCTGTTACAACTTTAATTCTATTTAAGTTACGAGATGACCAATAAACATTATCGTTTTGAGACCCTAAGATCAATAAAACTTTTTCGTTTTCTAGTTTTAAACCAGCTAATAACGCTTTGAAATCCTGAGTCTTTGGAGCATCCATAACTAAATCTTCTAAGACCATAATGTCTTCAGATTTTAATTTGTATGCAAAAGCAGATTTTCTAGCTAAACGTTTTAATTTAACGTTTAATTTGAAATGATAATTTCTAGGACGTGGCCCAAAAATTCTACCTCCACCAACTCTTGTTCCAGATTTAATATTACCAACTCTGGCACCACCAGTACCTTTTTGTTTTTTGATTTTTCTACTAGATCCAGCAATTTCAGCTCTCTCTTTAGCTTTGTGAGTACCTTGACGACGATTAGCCAAGTGTTGTTTCACATCTAAATAGATTGCATGATCATTTGGCTCTATTCCAAAAATCGTATCAGAAAGCGTAACTTTTTTAGAAGTCGCTTTACCTTGTGAGTTAAATACTGTTACTTCCATTAATTCTCAATTATTACGGTTGAACCTTTAGAACCAGGAATCGATCCCTTAATTACTATCAAATTCTTATCAGCTAATACTTTAAGAATTTCAAGATTTTCAATCATTACACGAGCGTTACCCATTTGACCCGCCATTCTCATTCCTTTGAATACACGAGCAGGATAAGATGCTGCACCGATAGAACCTGGGGCTCTTAATCTGTTGTGCTGACCGTGAGTTGCTTGTCCAACACCACCAAAACCGTGACGCTTAACAACCCCTTGAAAACCTTTTCCTTTAGAAGTTCCTACTACAGAAACAAAGCTACCTTCCTCGAAGATACTAACATTTATTTCATCACCAAGATTCAAGTCATCAAACCCGCTAAACTCAACTAATTTCGCTTTAGGCGAAGTAGTTGCTTTTTTGAAGTGACCTTTCAATGCATTTGGAGTGTTTTTTTCTTTACGTTCTCCAAATCCTAATTGAACGGCATCATAACCATCTCGTTCTTGTGTTTTAACCTGAGTTACAACGCAAGGACCAGCCTCTATCACTGTGCATGGTGTAGCCTTACCCTCGGCACTGTAGATACTAGTCATTCCAACTTTTCTACCAATAATTCCCGGCATACTTTATTTATTTATTTAAACTTTAATTTCTACGTCAACCCCACTAGGCAACTCTAATCTCATTAGTGCATCTACAGTCTTAGATGAAGAGCTATAGATATCTAATAAACGCTTATAAGAGCTTAATTCAAATTGCTCTCTAGCTTTTTTCATTACGTGAGGTGATCTTAATACAGTGTAAATTCTCTTGTGAGTTGGTAATGGAATTGGTCCACTAACTACAGCACCAGTAGCTTTTACAGTTTTTACGATTTTTTCAGCAGATTTATCTACCAAGTTGTGATCGTAAGATTTTAATTTAATTCTTATTCTTTGGCTCATTATAAATTCTATTAAGCGTTGACTTTTCCTTGAATTTTAGCAATAACTGTATCAGCAACATTTCTTGGAGCTTCACTATAGTGTGAGAATTCCATACTAGAAGTTGCTCTACCAGAAGTAATTGTTCTCAATTGAGTTACATATCCAAACATTTCTGATAATGGAACATCAGCTTTAACAACTTTTGAACCAGCTCTATCATCCATACCTTTCATTACTCCTCTACGACGATTTAAATCCCCTACTACGTCACCCATATTAATTTCTGGTGTAACAACTTCAAGTTTCATAATCGGCTCAAGTAAAACTGGACCACATTTTTTCATTGCTTCACGGTATGCCATTCTAGCACAAATCTCAAAAGATAAAGCATCTGAATCGACATCATGGTAAGAACCGTCAAGTAATTCTATTTTCATAGCATCAACTGGATAACCAGCTAAAACACCATTTTTCATAGAATCTTTAAATCCTTTTTCAATCGAAGGAATAAATTCACGAGGAATATTACCACCTTTTACTTTATTAATGAATTCTAAACCATGTTTCTCTAAATCATCTTGTGGAGAAATAGTAAATGCAATATCAGCAAATTTACCACGTCCACCCGATTGCTTTTTATAAGCTTCACGGTGATCTATACTTGCAGTGATAGCTTCTCTGTAAGAAACTTGAGGAGCACCTTGGTTTACTTCAACTTTGAATTCTCTTCTTAAACGATCAACAATGATTTCAAGGTGAAGCTCACCCATACCACTGATAATTGTTTGACCAGACTCTTCATCCGTATTAACTCTAAATGTAGGATCTTCTTCAGATAATTTATTTAATCCAATAGATAATCTATCAGTATCTGCTTGCGTTTTTGGCTCAATAGCTAATCCAATAACTGGATCAGGAAAATTCATAGATTCCAAAACAATAGGGAACTTTTCATCGCATAAAGTATCTCCAGTACGGATATCTTTAAATCCAACAACAGCACCAATATCACCAGCACCTAATTCATTAATTTGGTTTTGCTTATTCGCATGCATTTGGAAAATACGAGAGATACGCTCTTTGTTCTCTGATCTTGTGTTATAAACATAAGAACCAGCCTGTAAATTTCCTGAATATGCACGTATGAAACATAAACGACCAACAAAAGGATCTGTTGCAATTTTAAACGCTAACGCTGCAAACGGCTCATTGTAATCTGGTTGACGAATAGTTTCTTCTCCAGTTTTAGGATTAACACCTATAATACCATCAACATCCATAGGTGATGGAAGAATCTCCATAACCATGTCTAACATTGCTTGAACACCTTTGTTTTTAAATGCAGACCCACACATCATTGGAACAACTTTTCCAGCGATAGTCGCAGCTCTTAATGCATTAAGAATTTCTCTTTCTGTTAAAGAATTTGAATCCTCAAAGTATTTATCCATTAATGTTTCGTCAAATTCAGCAACTGCTTCTAATAACTCTTCACGTAATTGACGTGCTTCATCAATAATATCAGCTGGAATTTCAACTTCTTTAAAAGTCATTCCCATATCATGCTCATTCCACACGATACCTTTGAAATTAATTAAATCAACCACACCTTGAAAATCATCTTCAGCTCCAATGTTTAATTGAAGAGGTAAAGCGTGACTTCCTAACATTTCTTTAACTTGCTTACAAACAGCTAAAAAATCAGCTCCTGAACGGTCCATTTTATTAACGAAACCAATTCTTGGAACATTATAATTGTTAGCTAAACGCCAGTTAGTTTCTGATTGAGGCTCAACACCATCAACAGCAGAAAACAAAAATACTAAACCATCTAATACACGTAAAGAACGGTTAACTTCAACAGTGAAATCAACGTGTCCTGGAGTATCAATGATATTCATGTGATATTCTTGACTACGGTATTGCCACTTCAATGTAGTAGCAGCAGAAGTAATTGTAATACCTCTTTCTTGTTCTTGCTCCATCCAATCCATAGTAGCACCACCGTCATGAACTTCTCCAATTTTATGGTTTACTCCACCATAATAAAGAATACGCTCAGTTGTAGTAGTCTTACCAGCATCAATATGAGCTGCAATACCAATATTTCTTGTAAACTTAAGATCTCTAGCCATTACTATTAAAATCTAAAATGTGAGAATGCTTTGTTTGCCTCAGCCATTCTTAATGTATCTTCTTTTTTCTTGTAAGCAGCACCCTCTTCTTTCGAAGCAGCGATAAATTCTGCAGCTAACTTAGAAGCCATTGTTTTCTCGTTTCTTTTACGAGAATAACCAATCATCCACTTCATTGCTAAAGATTGCTTTCTTTCTTCACGAACTGGAGTTGGAATTTGGAAAGTTGCCCCACCTACTCTTCTACTTCTAACTTCAACACTTGGAGTTACATTCTCTAGTCCTTTTTTGAACACTTCTAACCCAGGAGTATCTTCGATTTTTGATTCAACGATATCAATCGCTTCATAAAAAATCTTAAATGCTAATGTTTTTTTACCATCGTACATTAAGTTATTCACAAACTTAGTTACCAGAATCTCGTTAAAACGTGGATCTGGTAGGATGGTAATCTTTTTGGCTTTTCTTCTTCTCATCTTGTAAAACCTTTAATTATTTTTGTTTAGGTCTCTTAGTTCCATACTTCGAGCGACGCTGAGTTCTTCCTTCAACTCCAGCTGTATCTTCTGCACCTCGTACAATGTGGTATCTTACCCCAGGAAGATCTTTAACTCTCCCTCCACGTACAAGCACCAAAGAGTGCTCTTGTAAATTATGACCTTCACCACCGATATATGCGTTCACCTCTTTTCCATTGGTGAGACGTACCCTAGCTACTTTTCTCATAGCTGAGTTCGGTTTCTTAGGAGTAGTGGTGTAAACTCTTACACATACCCCTTTACGCTGTGGGCAAGAATCAAGTGCAGCTGACTTGCTCTTTTTAACCACTGCTGTTCTGCCTTTGCGTACTAATTGTTGAATAGTTGGCATACTAACCTTTTAACTTTTATTAATAATAAATTCACTCCGAAATACTTTTCGGAAAGACAAAGATAGGACAAAATTCTAAGAAACCTAGCAATAATAAAGAAAAAAGCAGTTTTAAACAATTTAACGTGAGTATCTTTCTTAATTAAAAGAAGAATTTTTGAGCAATGCTTAAAACGATAGTTCGGAAGATTTTCAATTAAGAAAGGCAAGGAAATTTGTTAAGCGAATATAATAATTTGAGTCAAAAAGGCAAACAAGTTGGATTCTAACTTAATAAATAATTGAAAAGATTACGACAAGAATTTTATTTAATTTAGATGAATTTCCGACCAGACACTAAATAGAACGCTTTAACAATGGATTTGGTCTGTACCTGTCTTCTCCATATTCTAAAAACA
>Ga0209702_10001591_pt1 | contig 42811 bp, 57 predicted proteins | sample FRY01_FD_187210 | JGI IMG/M metagenome (GOLD analysis project Ga0209702, IMG submission 187210) | Freshwater microbial communities from Lake Fryxell liftoff mats and glacier meltwater in Antarctica - FRY-01 (SPAdes) (version 2) | ecosystem: Environmental > Aquatic > Freshwater > Ice > Glacier...
CCCCCCCCCCGTGATAGCCATGATAGCCAGGGCAGCCAGGGCAGCCAGGGCAGCCAGGGCAGCCAGGGCAGCCAGGGCAGCCGGCGCAGCTGGCGCAGCACGAGCAGCCAGGGCAGCTGGCGCAGCCGGCGCAGCCGGCGCAGCCAGGGCGGATAAGGAAAGCCCAGGCTTTACATAAGGTCACGGTAACGTGACTAGTCGCCCATCGTCAGCCGTGGCATATAGGTAGGAGTGGAAGGCATCCACGAACAACCAGGGGATAAATCAGATGAAATTGTTTCACTTCCACGGCTTCCCGCCCGCGCCCAAAGAGTCCCACGAAGTTTGGGCAGCTCGCATGGCAGCCGGCGCGGCCCGAGACCGTGCCTTCGCTGAAATCAAAGCCGCAGCCCGCCGCGCCGCGCAGGGCCGCTGACCTTTCCCGCGCTCGCCACAACGGGCGCGGGCTGGGTGAACGGCTACACAACCAGAAGGAACAAATCAATGAGCAACCGAGAGCGTATCCTGACCGATCCGACCACTTCCTACTGGCTGCGCGACGCGCTCGACGCAAGCCGCGCCCGCGACATTTTGGACGCGCTGGCCGACGCTGAGATGCTCGTTGAGACGCTCGCTGCCGAGTACGTTGCGCTCTATGCCCGCCGCGCCTAAGGGCCGCTGACCTTTCCCGCGCTTGCCTACTTGGGCGCGGGCTAGGTGAACGACCGGCACAACCAGAGGAGAGACTACAATGGGCAGCAGAACAAAAATAGAAGCGACTATGATCGCGGATTGGTCCGCGCGGGCGGACTCATATCTCGCCAACCGGGCGATGATCCGCGAGGACATCAAATCCGGCGTGGACGCTTGGACTGTGGCGCACTGCATAGGTGCGACACGTGAGGCGTATGGCGCAGACCGCGACATTCTCGACGCGCACATCCAGACCGCGTTGGCCAGGGTATTCCCGCAAGCCGTCTTCAAGGACGCTAAGCGGTACTAACGTGGCCGCTGACCTTTCCCGCGCTCGAGACCGATCGGGCGCGGGCTAGGTGAACGGCTGAACCAAGGAGAGAAGACAATGAACGCCTTCAATTTTAACGTGATCGCTAGTGAAATCGAGAACGCGGCCAGTCTGGAAGCGCTTCACACCGCGTTGCTCGCGTTCGACGCGTTCTGCGCAGAGCACGAACTCGACGCGCAGAACGAATTGCTCGGCTGGGGCGTTAACGCGACCGACTTGCCGACGTTCGGCGGCATCGAACCGGCCAACACCGACGGTATCTGGTCGTGGGACGCGACGCGCATTCTGACGGGGGCTTGCTGGTCGGATATCACGATCGAGACCCGTGCCTAGGGGCCGCGTTCGCGCTGATCTATCCCGACAAAAATGCTTGGACGGTCCGCGCTTTCGCTTGATCCGCTAGCGTCACAATGACGATTGTTGAGTTTTTCTCGACATTCCCATACCCCCTCCTGATCCGCGATAACAAAGGAAAATCCTATGCAACCGATACCAGAACTGCAGCGCCATTGTGGATCATGGATCATCGTTGACCGCGCTACCGGCCGTAGCGTTTTCGAGACGTTCGAGCGCGCGACGGCCGAGCGCGTGAACCAGGACAAATACGAAGTTTTGACCGCGCTGCAGTGGCTCATACGCTTCAACAATTCCGTTCGACCGATCACGCGATCGTGACCGCAACGCGCCCCGGCGTCATGCTACGTCAGGCAACCAACAAGGAGGAATCAAGCTATGGAAACCATCAGCATCAAGATTTCGGGCTATCTCGTGGGCGACTCCTGGCTGCCGCAGATTGAATGCTGGAAACCGCTCTCTTATGACATCACGCGTGAGGACGCGCGTTGCGATGGCCCCGCCGGCTTGCGCTGGCACGTCTGCGCTGCGACAAACGATGGCGATTTCCAGGGCGCCGACATAGCAGACGGATTTGTCACAATCACTCGTGAAGGCGCCCGCGACGGGATCAAGGTCAAACGCTCGCGCGACTTTCCTTTAACCATGTTCCCAAGCGTGTCCGACATGGTGCGCGCCGACTGGGATGGTCCCTGCTGCGATGACTTCGACTGATTTATGAGGCGCGCGAGCATGTCTCGCGCGCCTTGTAAATCCGCCGGCAATTGACGGGTTTTGAAGGGATTGCAATTTGTGATCCCATGATAGGGGACTGAAACTATGTTCAAGCTGAAGATCGCGACCGATAATGCGGCATTCGATGGCCTCGACAAGTTCAACGAAATTGCCCGCATTCTCCGCGGGGTTGAAAACCGCATCGAAGACCACCACGCGACAACCGGCGTCGTGCACGACAGCAACGGAAATTCCATCGGTTCCTGGTGCATCGAAGATGGGGGCGATAAAATGGCCGCGAACGCCCGCCTCATCGCCGCCGCCCCTGACCTTCTGACCGCTCTGGACCGCCTTGCCCGTGCTGCCGCCTGCCGAGAGAACACGATGGGCGACCCGATACGCCTTCTAGATGCGCAGGCCGAATTGCGCGCGGCGACAGCACATGCTCGCGCCGCCATCGCCAAGGCCGAAGGGGAGGACCCGGAATGACCCTCCCACGGCGCACCGCAGACACGATGAGCGAGGCAATCGCGCTGTCATCGCCAAACGGTCGCATGTCCAAGCGCGCGCACGAGGCTGCGATGGATCGTCTCGGCCGCGCCCTGTTCGGTGATGGCGTCGACAACATACGGCCGCGCACTCCGCAACCCTCCGAGCGCGAAAGGTTGCTGCGCCAAGCGGCCACACTTCGCGACCTGGCCGCGCGCGGCATGAGCGTTCGCAAATTCACGCGCGAGGCTGATGGCCTGGAAGCGCGTGCAGCCCAATTGGAGGACCCGGAATGAAGCCCCGCCTCGAATTCGACGGGACGGACAATGGCAATTGCCGCGTCTACTACCGCGCCCGGACCGAACCGAACCAGCGCAAGGCGGTCTATTGCTTCCAGATAGAGAGCTACCGCGCCAAATCCTTCCAGCTCTACCGCTGCTCTAAGGATGGCGAACCGTCGCACGCGGCTTTCTTGCACGGATTCTCCCACATCGACATGCCCGAAGGCGACGAGTCCACGGCGCGCGATTTGCGTGCCTGGCTGACCATCAACGCGAGCGAATACACCCCCCAGGAGCCAACCCCATGACCGATACATCCACAATCGAGCGCGAACCCCTTCATGCCGCGCTTGACCACAAGGAGGCATGAACTATGACCACTCAATCGCACATGATGCCCGTTGACGTTTTCATGCGTCGCCACTTCAGCTCCCCACACGCTGAGGCCCGCGACACTTACTGGTCTGAAGCCTTCGAGCGCGAGCGCCGCGCCGAAGCATTCGATCGCCGGGAAACCGCCCGCAATCGCGAGGCCATGAAGCGCGCGAAGGCTGAGGGGAGGGCGCCCGAATGAACTGGCACCAATTCACAACTGAACGCTGGTCCGCGGCGTGGACCATGGACCGCGCCTATGCCGAGCGCTGGAGCGTGTGCCATGTCTCGCAACGCGAGTACCGGAAAGCGCAGCGGGAGTTCCGCAGGCTCTACCCTGTCGAGTACTGGCGCGGCCATTACAGGGACGCCGACGCTGGCGAGGGCGCATGACACGTGATGACTGGATCAACATCCTCTGCCTTGTCGCGCTCGCCACGGCTCTGGTCGCGTATCACTCCTAACCCGGCCACCAGCCTGCACAGGCCATCCGCCTTACAACCCCGGCCATCGCAAGGTGAGCCGGGGTTCCCTTCTCGCTAGCCTTACGCAACGCTATCCGTTTCCGTTTCCAAACCTAACCAACCTTCGCCGGCACCAAAACAAAAACTATAGTGTATATCTCTCTCTTGAAAAGAGAGATATACACTAGTTTTTTGTGTTTTCCATGATAGCGCAGAACATAGCGCAACTTTTTCAATTTTTCGCAGTTTATAAGGGGTTTCCGCCGCGTTGCGCTATGTCCCGACATAGCGACCTCTACATAGCGCAACGTGGCGGAAACCGAACATAGCGCAGAACATAGCGCAACTTTTTCAAGCCTTTTTCGGGGCCCGTTTCATGCACCATTTTCGCTTGTCCACGTCATAGAGATGGTGCGCTTTCATAGCCGGGTTTCGGCGCAGTCGCTTCAGCCCGCGACTCCTGAGATAGTTTTCATCCATGTCTACGTCGTACTTGTCTATGAGCATTTCCGCGAGGATGGTGTTCGTCCACAAACGCGCCGGGTAAGCCGATAGGCATTCGACAACCTTGTCGTCTAGCAGGCGCTCGGCAACAGGGTCTATTCCCGGCGCATTCTTGTGCCTTGTGGCGACCTTCCCGGATTGCACCTTCTCCGGCGCTGGTCCCTCGTGCGGCACTGGCGTCAGGGAGTTTGCGGCCTTGTGCATGTCGATGACCTTCGGCTTCTCCCACGGTTCCGCGTCCTTGTGGTCCTTGGCCATGCGGACGGTAACGGTAAAGGTACCTTCGGCGCGTTCGAGGCCATAGACGACATCGGGAGCGCCGACGAACTCCATTGAGCCTTTGCCGCGTGATTGATCGCCGTGGCCTGAATGGTGAATGGCCAGCACGGAACAGCCGAGTTCACGGCGCAAGGTATCGACAAGGGCCGTGAACTGTGAGGCGTGCTCCTGGGCGTTTTCGTTGTGCCCCTGCATCGAGCGCGCAACGGTGTCGATCACGACAAGGCGGTAGCCTTCGGGATGCAGCGACAACGCCGCGTCGATGTACGGGCCGAGGTCTTCGGCAATCGTCGGCACGGGATCGGCCAGAACGAAGTCGGGAACCCTCTCACCCGACCAATGCGTCTCCTTCCACGCCTTCGCCCGCTTTGCCATGCCTGAGCGGCCTTCGCCCGCCGTGTAGAGAACCGGCCCCGGCTTGTGGACTTGTGGCCATGCTGAGCGCCCCGGGAAGCCCGTGGCGATACTCAAGGCGATGTCGAGGGCGATGAAGCTCTTGAACGTCCCCGGCGGGCCGAACATAAGGCTGTAACTGTCGTCTGCGATCACGTCCTCCATGATCCATTGCGGCGGCTGGATATGCTCCATGCCGTCATCGTCCACCATGCGGAAGCGGCCCGCGGTGACTTCGCGGCCACTCGGCAATGGCTTGTCGATCGGTTTGAAGGCGTCCGCGCGCACAGCCTTCCGGTAGGCTGCCGTGATGTTGCCCGGTGGTGACGTGTTGTAGCTGTAAGCGTGTTCGACGCACCGACCTAAACGCTCATACCCCCACTCAGGAGGAACACAGCGCGGGTTCCAGTGGTCGAACATGAGATCGAGGGCGCGTTCTTCTGATATGCCGTGGCTTTTCAGGTGCGCGGCGGTGGCATAGGCCATGGCATCACCCCCCTGGCCTTTGATAGCAACCTTGGCGTCCTTCTGAAGCCACCTGGTGGCCGCTTCAACGTGTTCGGGCAGGTCGGCTTCGATCAGCCAACGGTCGTGGTCTTCGTGCTTGTCCCTGCGGCCAGCGTTAGCCAGTCTGACCATCTCATCCGTCCGGTATGCCGGCTTGCCTTCTGAGGACCACGCATAGACGCCATCGGGCGTCGATGACGGCGGCAAGAGGACATAGGAGTTGAACGAGCGCACGTCCACATGCGGCGCCAGCTTGGACGTTGACGGCGAGACGACTTCGCCCTCCTTGAGTGCGTAGAACAGGTGGAAGCCGCCTCGTGGTGTCGTCTGGCGAAGGTGTGTCTCGGGAAGGTCGAGGGCATCTGGATCGGTATGGCCTGGGTCGAAGTCCACGACCATCATGTTTGCAGCGCCGCAATTGAGCGCGATATTCGCCCGTGGCCATCTGGCCCACCATGCCTCGATCTGCGCCGGATCAGTCGTGGCGTCCATGACGCCATTGGTGGTGTAGGGCGTCTTGTCCTGTCTGACAGGCATGATTGGCCAGCCCCGCTTTGCATAGGCGATGGCCGCGTCGATAAGTGATTGCGTCATGGTTCCCCTTGATTCCCCTGCGAACGGACCGGCGACTATAGAGTAAAGGCGGCGCTTGCACCAGCCCGGCGAACCAGTTATAAGGATATTGGCTCTTTCCCCGGCGCTCCTCCCTGCGCCCGCCTGAAGCCGCCCCTGTTGGCTCCTTGCAGGGGCGGCTTTTTTTTTGCCCGTGCGATCAGTGGCACAACGTGGTACTATCGCCGCCTAAGGGGAACACATTCAACATTGCGGCGGTCAGGGCATGACCCCTTTGTCTCCACGCCGCGGGAGATCGCCAAATGACATCCACGCCGCGCAAGAAGAAGGGGGCCGCTGCCCCCACCGATGAAGCCGCCGAGGTCGCCAAGGCCAAGGCTGCGCAGAAGAAGATCGACGACGACGCCCAGACTGCCGCCGATATCGAGAAGAAGGCGCCGACCAGGAAGAAGCCCGCGAACAAGACGGTCGACAACCCCGTTGCTGACGCCAAGGCCGACGCCATCAAGTTGCTCCCCGGCATCGCCAAGGAGGTCAACGCGCGCTTCGAGTCGATCGAGCGCACCGAAGCCAGGAACGACGACGCGCGCCTGTCGACTGCCTATCGTCTGGCCGAAGCCAAGGAGTTGTGCAAGACGGCGGGGCTGACGTTCAAGAAGTGGTGCGAGGACAACATTACGAACGGCTACAACCTCGCCAACAAGCTGGCCCTGATCGGGGCCAGCGAGGACCCGCCCAAGGCGCTTGCCGACCTTCGCTCTCAGGGTGCGGCCTCTGCGGTCAAGCACCGCGAGAAGGCGAAGGCTGCCAAAGCGCAGATCGCAGAGTCGTCCAAGCCCTCGACGACCGTCACGCCTTTCCGCCGTGCCGAGGAGGCTATCAACGCGCTCGACGACAAGACGGCGGTGACGGTCGCTCGCAACATCGCCAGCAAGGCGGGTCTCGCGATCGTCTCCGAGACGGACGCAAAGGAACTTGTGAAGCTGCGTAGCGCGGTCCCCGCTGGGCCGAGCGCCGACCTCGACGGCGCCAAGAAGGCTTTCGACGCCCTCAGCCCTGGGGACAAGATGAAACTCATGGAGTACGCCGCCAAAGCAACGGGGATGATGCTGACGAACCCGTTGGCTGCGGTCGAGATTGATCCTCTCGACATCCCCGGCTACCTGAAGGGGCGCGAGAAGAAGTCATGACCGCCACACAGGACGCCGAAGCCGTGGACGCAAACCGCACCGAGCGCCGCACGGGCCGCACATGCGACACCTGCACAGGGTTCGTCAACGAACACTGCGTTGCGCTGCCGCCGGCGCACGTCATAGCATTCGTTCACCGGGAGCACGGGCCGCAGTTCGAGACTCGCTTTCCGTACCTCGGCACGGGTCATCCTGCCTGCCGCGATCTCTACCAGCACGACAGACGCGGGGTGCAGCCATGACCACCACACGATATTTCAAGGTCCTCGACCCTGAGGGCCGATCCTGCAACGGCGGGGACGCGCTGTGGAGCCTGCCTGATGGTGGCCAGCCGGGAGAGTGGATGCCGCCCATCAAGGGCCCGCTCGTGCCGTGCAAGAAGGGCTACCACCTCTGCCGGGAGGCCGACCTGATTCATTGGCTCGGCCCGGTGATCTGGGAGGCCGAGACCAAGGGCCGCGTGGTAGAGAGGTCCGACAAGGTTGTCGCTCGCAACGTCCGGCTGCTCCGCCACTGCGAGCACTGGAATGAGCGGACCGCACGCCTGTTCGCATGCTGGTGCGCGGAACAGGTGCTGCATCTGTTCGAGGCAGAGTGCCCGCACGACACGCGGCCTCGCCAGTGTATCAAGACGGCACGAAGGGTCGCCGTTGGCGATCTCCCCGCGAGCGCACTGATCCGCGCCGACGGCGCACTGGCCGCCACAGGGTCCGCCGCCCGTTCTGCCGCCGCACAGTACGCCGCACGGGCCGCCGCACGGGCCGCCGCAGAGGACGCTGCACGGGCCGCCGATGCCGCACGGTCCGACGCACGAGACGCCGCAGGGGAGGCTGCAAGGGCCACCGCAGGGGCCGCCGTATGGGCCGCATGGGCCGCCGCAGGGGCCGCCGCCGACACCGCACGGGCCGCACGGGCCGACGCAGGGACCGCCGCATGGGACGCAGCGTCCGCCGTAAGGGCCGCCGCCAAGGCCGAACAGGTACGCGCTCTCATGCAGATGCTGGAAACAGGGGAACTGCCATGAGTGACGACACAACTGCACAGAGGAACAAAACAATGACCGACTTGAACGACCTCTGGCGCGACATCGACGCGCTGGGTGGTGCCGTGTGCCCCGGCGACCCGATGGCATCTGGGTACTCCGAGGCCCTGAATGACGTGATCGACATCCTGGAGCAGTACGGGTTTGCCGAAGGTGCCGCGCCCGCCGAGAACAACAGGAGGACCGTAGTATGATCGACGCCCATAAGACCGCCGAAGAAATCGCCAACGAATACGCCTACGCCATCGAGGCCGCCGGCGACGCATGGGCCGCCGCATGGGCCGCCGCATGGGCCTCCGCCATCGCCAGCGACCAGGCCGCCGCCGACGCCGCACAAGCTGTCGCAAAGGCCGCCAGAGAGATTGCCGCCAGCGTTTCGGGATACATCGCAGAGCCGCGATTGTCCGAACTGGCAAACGACATCGAGGCCGCCCTGATCGCAGCCGAGCGCGGGGGTATGGAGCGGGCGGAGGCGGAAGTGAAGCGGTTATGGCGTGAGGCCCCCAACGTCCGAACGAAAAGCGCGCTTACCAGTTTCGAGCAGAACCTGATAGGCCCCGGATGCGCGAGGGCGATTGCCGCCATCCGCGCGCTGGGCAATGGTCCCGAGGGAGAGCCGACATGACCTACACGGGACATGGCCACGTCAGGCCGCGAGAAGACGGGGTGAAGGCGCGCTGCGGCGGCCCCGGTATGTGCAGCGTGTGCAGCATTGAAGCCGTTCAATACGCCAAGGACGCAGCCCTCGCCATCGCGGCCGAGAACGCAGATGCCACCATCGCACGGCTGACGGCGCGGGTCGCGGCACTGGAGGGGGTGGCCACGGCGGCGCACTTCCTCTTCGCGTTCCACCATCAGGGGCGGGCTATCAGAGAGCCCGCGCGCGACGAAGATGGCCTATGTCAATGGCGCATCACAGACCTCGACCCGTCGATTTGGGGATTGCTGGACAGCGCGGAGTTGGGTCTGTGGAACGCCCTATCCAACCTGCCGACATCACCATCCGCCGCCCGCCACGCCCGATGGAGGAGATGATGAGTGACGACATGGGCGTGAACCACAGAGGCTACGCCACCGCCGCCGTGGACGCCATCATTTCCTCCATCGGGCGCGGCGGGGAATAGCACGACGTAAGTTTACCGCGACGAAGGGGAAACAATTGCAACTCGACCACTCGACTATCAACCCTGACGACTACCGGATCGTGGCCTCACGCGCGGTCAATCCGATGTTCTATCGCGCCCCCGTGCCTGATCTCCCACCCGGCTGGTCCGTCAAGGAGTTCCAACTTGCCGGCGCCGAGTACATCCTCAATCGCAACCACGGCATCCTGGGCGATGAACCCGGCCTCACGAAGACGGCGCAATCGGTGCTGGTGTCGAATGCGATCGGAGCGAAGCGCACTCTTGTCGTCTGCCCCGCCTCCCTTCGCTTGAACTGGGAACGCGAGATATGGCGCTGGTCGACGATCCCCGACGTAGAGACATATATCGTCGGCAAGGCCAGCCGTGGCGTCAGCGTCAAGGCCAGCTACGTCATCATTAGCTACAACTTGCTCTCGAACCCCGCGATCCTCGACGCCATCCTCGACCACCACTGGGATCACGTCATTCTCGACGAAGCTCACGCGATCAAGGACCCGAAGGGCAACCGCCGTACCCGTACCATCTGCGCTCCTGACATGCTCCCGAGCGTCACGGGCCGCTTCACCCTGGCCACGGGCAGTCTGCTTCCGAACCAGCCGATCGAGGCGTACAACGCCTTCCGTTTGCTCGACTGGGGCGCCATCAACAACGCCAGCCTCGAAGACTTCCGAGAGTTCTACTACGAGGCGGGCGGCGGAATGGTCCGCAGTCCTGTCTTTGATCTTGAGACACAGGTCTGGAGCAACAAGCTGCACTGGTCTGATACGGTTCGCAACCAGCCTCGGAACCTTGACGACTTCCAATATCGCCTACGCAGCCGACTCATGGTGCGGCGACTGAAAGCCCAGTGCCTCCACGAGCTTCCCCTCAAGCAGTGGCACCCCTTTCCCATGAGTATGACCAGCGACATTCGCAAGGCACTCAAGCACCCCGGCTGGAAGATGGCCGAGAAGCTGTACGAGATGGACCACGACAGCTTCAATCATGGAGTCCCGATCGACGGTGAAGTCGCGACGGCGCGACGGGTGCTGGGCGAGGCCAAGGCTCCATCGGTTGCCGAGTACGTCGAGGACCTGCTGGAGAGCGGCGTCGAGAAGGTTGTCGTGAGCGCCTGGCACAAGACGGTGCTGGAATATCTGCGCAAGCGGCTCGACAAACACGGCCTCGTCTACATGGACGGCTCGACTTCGGGCAACAACAAGCAGAAGGCTGTCGATGCCTTCCAGCAACGCGACGACATCAAGATCATCCTCGGCCAGATGATACCGCTCGGGGAGGGCTGGACGCTGGCACAAGCGCAGGATGTCGTGTTTGCCGAGCCTGATTGGGTGCCGGGGAAGAACGACCAGATGCTCGACCGCATTCACCGGATGGGCCAGACGGGCGATCACGTCACCGGCCACGTCCCCGTCGTGCCCGATACCCTCGACGAGCGCATCCTGGGAACAGCGATCGCCAAGGACAAGAACATCTACATGGCGCTGGACGCCAGATAAAGGAGAAGACGAGATGCCCCATAAATACGAAAGTTGGCAGTGCCAGCAATGCGGAAAGCCGATTGGATGGCTCGGTCGGGCGCTTCAAAAGCTGGGGATGGGCTTTCATCGCTGCACGAAGCTGGCCGCTTGAACTTGGCCGAGAGATAGTGTACCATCGCCGCTCTGTTGCAATCCGAAACAGTCCAAGGGGAACACCATGAAGATCAATAGTTTCAACTACGAATGCGCCGAAGGCATAGCGGGTGTGACAATCACTCTCATTGGGCCGGTTGAGGACTTCGACGGGATTTCGCTCATCACGGGCGAGGTCGAACTCTCGATCCGCCCGGTCAGCACCATCCGCGACGACTACGACAACAAAAAGGAGGCCGCTTCCGATGTCATCCAGCAGACCGACAACGTGGCCGTCGAAGAAGCACCCGCCGCTGCCCCCAAGCGCCGACGCCGCAGCAAGCCCGCAGACGATGCTGGAGATGATGGCGCCGGAGCTGCAGATGCAGTTGTGGCGGTTGCAGATGAACCTGACCCTGCGCCAGCAGGAGCAGCGACGGGACGCCGAGGCCGCCGCGCGCGAGCAACGGCAGCGCCGGAACAGACGCCTGAGCCTGCTGCTGACGATCCTGCTCCTGCCGATGGTCGCCGTGGTCGTCGCAGTGCTGGTGGCAGTGACGGTGGCGACGAACTGACCGATCTCGATCTGGGCAAGAAGGCCAGCGAGGGCGCGCAGAAGCTCACGCCGAAGCCGATCATGGCCATCCTCAAGAGCTTCGGTGTGACAAGCCCGTCCAACCTCAAGGGCGCAGACCGTCGCGCCTTCGTCGAGACCATCGACGCAGCGATGGGGGGCGCGTGATGAACGCAATCCTTCCGACTGGCCACTCTCCGCTGGGGGCTTCGGGCGCCCATCGCTGGATGCACTGTCCGGCTTCCGTCACCCTGAGCGAAGGGATCGAGGACGGCGAGAGCGAACACGCGAGCCTTGGCACCAATGCGCACACGCTGGGCGAGATGTGCCTGAGTACCGATGCGCAAGCATGGGAATTCATTGGCGCCATGGCATCATCCGATTTCGCCCGAACGCTGGAAGTCTTCGATGTCGACAAGGACATGGCCGATGCCGTGCAGGTCTATCTCGACGCCATTCGCACCCGCTATCCCGAACGCAATCAGGGCAACTCGTGGGTCGAGCGTTCGTTCCACTGCCCCGGCATTCACCCGCAGTTCTATGGCACGTCCGACTTCTGCCACTTCGACGAGGAAGACGAGACCCTTCACGTCTGGGACTACAAGCATGGCGCCGGCATCGTCGTCGAGGTCGAGGACAACCCGCAACTGATGTACTACGCCTGCGGAATGCTCGACACGCTCGACATCTGGAACAAGGTCGAGACGGTCAACGTCGTCGTCTGCCAGCCGAGGGGCTTCCACTGGAACGGACCGATCCGCGAGTGGTCGATCTCGACCGACGATCTCTGGGACTGGATGACCGATGTCCTGGTCCCCGCGATGGATGCCGCGGGAACGTCCGACGCGACCGCCAGCGGTGAGCACTGCCGCTTTTGTCCTGCCCGCACCCGCGCCTGCCCGCAGATCATGTCCGACATGGACGAATTGGAGGAACTGATGGCCGCACCCGCTCCCGAACTCACGAACGATCAGGTCGGTCGGATGCTCGACCTGTTCGACATCGCCAAGATCGCTGCCAAGGCTGCCGGTGAGACGGCGTTCGCCCGTCTCAGCAGCGGGAACCCGATCCCCGGTCGCAAGCTGGCCAACGCTCGTGCCAACCGTATCTGGAAGGACGACGCCGAGGAGGCAGCGATCGCCAAGTTCAAGAAGGCCGCGTTCAGCGATCCCGAACTGAAGTCGCCTGCCCAGATCGAGAAGATGTCCGAGGGCAAAGCGTTCTCGGCGCGCTACGCCTACGCGCCTGACGCCGGGCTGACGGTGGTCAAGGACAGCGACAACCGGCCCGCCGTTTCCAAAGACACCAAGAGCGCGTTCAAAGACGCGCGCAAGAAGTGATGACCCATCAAGCGGATTTCTACGCTGACCCTCTCGGTTATGTCATGTGGGCGTTCCCGTGGCGAACCGAGCGGTCGATCCAGGTGGTCGAACTCCAAGGCGAGTACCGTAATCGCTTCAAGGGCTGCCGACATGGACCGATGCCTTGGCAATGCGAGGTATTGGATCGGCTCGGCTCCGAGATCAAGGCGCGGGGGTTCAATGGCTTCAACGCCGTCAAGCCCGTCCGCATGGCCATTCCCTCCGGTCACGGGGTAGGGGTGACCGCACTGGCGTCGTGGATCGCGAAGTTCATCCTTGACACGCGCGCGGGCTCCGAGGGCGTGATCGTGACGCCGACAAGACACTCGCTCACCGATAAAGCGTGGCCGGAACTCGATAAGTGGCACAGCATGTCACGCACCCGAGACGACTTCGAAGTTGAGGGCACTATCATGTCGCGCAACGATGAGCGGCGCCAGTGGAGGGTGGTGAACGGGGTGACCAGTATCGAAGGCCCCAAAGCAATCGCCGGTACAATGTCGGGGCGGTCAACCGCTTTCTTCATCTTCGACGGCGCTGCGGGCACCCCCGACCCATTCTTTGACACTCGCGAAGGCTGCATGCGCGACGGAGAACCGATGATCTTCGACTTCGGTCAGCAGCTTCGCGGTGAAGGGCGCTTCACCGAGGAGTGTCGCGGCCAGGACACGAATGTCTACGTCCGTCGCGTGTCGTCCGAGGATGTCGAAATCACGAACAAGACTGTCATCGCTGAATGGGCTGACACCTATGGGCGCGATAGCGATCACTACCGCACCCGCGTTCTTGGACTTCCGCCGAAATAGAGTTTCGTTTCAACCACTCCCACGAAAGGGGAAGAAGTAATGCAAGACATTGAGAAGGTGGATATTCACGTACCCCTCCTCTACCAGCCCGGCGAGCTTCGCATCAACGACCTCGGGGTGCGAAACGAGTATGGCGCTGACGGCGGGGCCTACAAGGTTCGGCGGGTTCGTATCTCCGCAAGGTGCGCGCACCAGGAGAGCCAGTGCGAGCAGGCGCGGCAGGGCAACCTCGAAGCCTACATCTTCGCCCCTGAGGACACCGAGAACGTCGTCACCTATGTCACGGGCCATAAGGTTTTCCAGAAACTCGTCGCAAGGTTCGACGAGCACAACTCCACTCCCACGAAAGGGGAACACTGACATGGCTACCGAAAAGACGCAGATTCTCACTCCCGTCGGCCGGCTCATCAACCACGCTCTGTTCGAGAAGGACAAGTTCGTGGACGCCAAGGGCAACGAGGGCAAGCCCTCCTACAAGATCGAGATGGCCTTCGACCCCGACGACCTGAAGGACCTGGAAGACGCCATCGTCGACGCCTGTGTTACCAAGTGGGGCGCCAGTGCCGAGAAGGACTATGATGAGGGCAAGATCAACTCCCCGATCCTCGACGGCGATGATCTCGCGGCCAAGCGTGTGGCCAAGGGCAAGCAGGGTGACGCCTACGTCGGCAAGCTCGTGATCCGAGCCAGCACCCAGTTCAACCTCGATGGCCAGGACGCGCCCGGTGGCGTCTATGTGGCCGGCGATGACGGCAACGCTCTGGACTTTACCCAGCGCGGCACCGTCTATCAGGGTTGCATGGGCATGGCTCTGATCGAGGTCAACTGCTACGACCCGATCGGTCGCGACGGCAAGCCCGGCGTCAACCTCTACCTCAAGGGCTTCCAGTGGACCGGCGAGGGTGAGCGCCTCGTCTCCAATTCGGCTGCCGGCGCGTTCAAGCCGGTCGGTCGCACGGCCTCGAACGACGAAGGCGGCTCCAGCCGTCGTCGCCGGGCGGGATAACCCCCCTTCGCAACCAACCAGAAAAAGGACTTTCAGTTCGGTTCAGGAAAACCGCGAGGCGCCCTGGTAGCGTCCGAGGGGATGAGAGGTCCCCACTTTTTCAACGATGGAAGGGGAGACGCTATGAAAACCAAATACAGCATCGGCGATCCTGTTTGGGTCGCCATCTGCAACATCACGGAAGCGCAGGCCACATGCCCTGACTGCGGTGGCACCGCCCGTCTGAGAGTGATATTCCACGATGAGATCGTGGTGTCGATTCCCTGCGTGACCTGCGCTCCCCGCTACATGGACCCGACTGGCTACGTCACAGTTTCCAACCGAACCGAACGAGCCGAGCTCCATAACATCGCGGGCATCGAGGTTCGTTCTGCTGGCATCGTGTACCGGGCCGATCACTGTATCGTGCCTGACGACAGGGCATTCACCACCGAGGCTGAAGCGCTCGTTCGCGCTCAGGAACTGGCCGTCGAGGCTGACCGCGACGAACGCAAACGGATCGCCACGAAGGAGAAGCCCACGCGCACCTGGGCGTGGCATGCAGCGTACCACCGCGGCGAGATCAAGGCGGCCAAGGTGCGGATCGAGTACCACACCGCAAAACTCAACGCGGCGGCGTTGAAGACGAAAGCAGAGAAGGAGACGCTATGAAAATCTTCGACTTCGAGAACGCAACGGGGGGGGTATGGGCCTTGTCGGCCCACCCCCGCATCTGGCGCCTGAAGAAGCGCGTCATCAACACGGGGCTGGAGTACCTGTCCAATCAAGGTGTCGAGACGTGGTGGATGGTGGGGCCGTTCCGGCTGTTTCACTTCACCTGGGTCTCGCCCGTCCGTGCCGGTAGCGTCACGCCATGCTGACGGCCAGGGTTGCTCACTTCAGGGAGGTTCACGTCAAATCCAAAAAGCCTCACGTCGCCCAAGGCGCGCGGGCGAAGAAGCGGGGAGCTTACCCTGTCGTCTTCACGTCGGGCTTCGATGAAGAGATGTGGGGGCAGCTTCAGGACACCGCCGTCGCAAGGGGTTGCTCGATTTCCGAGTTGATCCGCGTCTACGTGCAGGGAGGGCTAGATGAAGAAGATCACGTTGACCCGGTGTGGTAGAGGGCGCCTGAAATACTGGGATATCCGGGTCGATGGCCGCATCGTTGACACCCGGCTGACTCGGGAACGCGGGCGCATCGTTCTCAAGCGACTGAAAGGGGAAGCTGATGATAACTGTCGATCTGGAAACGAAGTCCTACGCTAATCTCAAGCAGGTCGGCCAATGGGTCTATTCCGAGGACCCGACGACGGACGTGATCTGCGTCTGCTGGGGCTTCGAGAACAACGACATCGAAGCCTGGTGGCCGGGGATGGAACTGCCCGAGCACCTGTTCGAGATGATCCGCGATGGTGCGCCCGTCGAGGCTCACAACGTCGCCTTCGAGCGGTCGATCTGGACCAACATTCTGGCACCCCGCTACGGCTGGCCCCTGCCCGCTGACGATCAATGGCGCGACACCATGGCAGCCGCGGCCTACTACGCGCTTCCGATGGCGCTTGACAAGCTGGCGAACGTCCTGGGGTATGAGGGTAAGGACCCCGATGGTGCCCGTCTCATCACGAAGTACAGCAAGCTCTACCTAAAGACGGCCAAGGCCGAGATACCCGACGAGGATTTCCGCCGCTTCGTCGACTACTGCAAGCGCGACGTGATGATCGAGCAGAGCGTCAGCGACTTCCTTGGCGATCTTCCCGAGCGTGAGGTGCCGTGGTTCCATCTCAGCCACAAGATCAACATGCGCGGGCTGCATCTCGACATAGCCGGCATCGAAGCCGCTGGCCGCATCGTCGATCAGCGCAGCGAGCAGTTGGCCAAGGAGTTCCAGGGAATCACGGGCCTCAACCCGACACAGACCGAGAAGGTTCGGCTCTGGTTCGGCGGGCAAGGCATCGAGCTTGCGAACATGCAGGCGGCGACGATCGAGGAAGTCATCAAGGCTGATGTCGAAGCACGGGAGGAGCGCCGGAACGATACCCTGCCCGCGCTCCCCCTCAAGGCCCTGGAGATCAGGCTGGCCATCAACAAGGCGTCAACGAAGAAGCTGGACGCCATGGCCCGCCAGCGCGGGGCCGATGGGCGCGCCCGCTTTCAGACGCGCTACCACGGTGCCCTGACGGGGCGCGAAACAGGTTCGGGCTTCCAGCCGCTCAACCTTGTGCGCTCGTGGGAACACGTCGAGCCTGCCCGCCTTGTCGACGACATCATGTTCGAGGACGCGGAATGGCTCGACTGCATCTATGGCGACGCCATGCAGGCTGTGAGCAAGGCCGGGCGGCACTGGATCATGGCCGAGGAGGGGAACTACATCATCGCGGGCGACTTCGCTTCCATCGAGGCCGTCGTCGGCGCCTGCCTCGCCGGTGAGGAGTGGAAGGTCGAGGCGTTCCGGCGACGTGAGGCGATATACGAACGTATGGCCGAGCGCATCTACAACTTGCCCGTGGGAACGGTGACGAAGAAGACGCACCCCCTGGAGCGGCAGGACGGCAAGACGGGCGAACTCGCTTTTGGTTTTCAGGGCGCTCTCGGAGCGTGGTTGAAGTTCGACAGCAGCGGACGCCACACCGACGAACGCATCATCGAGATTTGCAAGGCGTGGCGCTCCGAACATCCCGCCATCGTGAACACGTGGTACCGGTTGCAACGGCAGGCTATCGAGGCCGTCGAGTACCCCGGTCGCACGACGGGCTACCGCGAGATCGGCTTCCAGGTTGTCGACGATTGGCTGTCGATGATCCTGCCCAACGGCAAGCGTACCTGGTACTGGAAGCCGCAACTGCGGACGGGTATGCCGCAGTGGCACAAGCCCGCCGAGAAGGAAGATTGCGCTGCCGGCACCTGTAACTGCGAACCCGAGGCCAAGCTGACCTACGAGAGCCAGAAGGGGGGGCGGTGGAAGCGCGTCTACACCTACGGCGGCAAGCTGTTCGAGAACGCCTGTCAGGCTACGTCGCGTGAGATACTGATGCCTGCGGCACAACGCGCAGAAAACGCCGGCTACCCTGTGGTCCTGACCGTCTATGATGAGATCATCGCGGAACCGCGGAAAGGCTTCGGCTCGATCGAGGAGTTTGAGGAACTGATGAGGGGGCCACTGCCCGATTGGTGCGCCGACTGGCCTGTGAACGTTGAAGCCTGGCAGGGATTGAGGTACAAAAAATGACAGCCTACTACAACGAGTTCGATCCGTTCGCGCGGCGCTGGCTCCAGAACCTCAAGAACGCCGGGCACCTGTCCGCGGGCATGGTCGATGGCTCCGACATCAACGACGTGGCGGGCGATGAGCTTCCGTGGTACGATCAAGCTCACTGGTTCGCCGGGGTCGGAGGCTGGCCACTGGCGCTGAGGCTCGCCGGATGGCCCGATGATCGTCCCGTGTGGACCGCGAGTTTACCATGCCAGCCGTTCTCGAACGCCGGCAAGAGAAGGGGAAAAGACGATGAACGACACCTCTGGCCAGTCTTCCGAAACCTCGTCGAGAAGCACCGCCCTCCAGTCATCTTTGGAGAGCAGGTTGCGAGCAAGGATGGACGTGAATGGCTCGCTGGAGTACGTGCTGACCTGGAAGCACTGGGATATGCAGTCGGGGCCGCCGATCTGTGCGCTGCGAGCGCGGGCGCGCCCCATATCAGACAGCGACTGTTTTGGGTGGCCTACTCCACGGGCGAACGACAGCACGGGCGGCAAGATTCCGCCAGGCAGGGAAGGGGGCATCGCACTGAAGACGGCGGTGCAGATGGCGGGCTGGAACACGCCAAGGGCAACGGACGGATCGAACGGCGGGCCGAACCAGGCGGGCGGAGCGTTGTCGGCGGACGCGGCGAAGGTGATGCCGGTGGCGGGATGGGCAACCCCGACATCGAGGGACCACAAGGATGGATCGGCGGAAGGGACAGCCCCGGTGAACGGTCTGCTGGGTCGCCAGGTCTGGGGCCTTGGTCAGACTACTACCTCGTCCCCTGCGCTGACGGAAAAGCGCGGCGCGTTGGACCCGGCCTTTTCCCGCTGGCTCATGGGGTTCCCTCCCGAGTGGGACGACTGCGCGCCTACGGCAACGCGATAGCGCCGTGGCTGGCACGGGACTTCATTCTGTCATGCGAGGAGGCAAGGGCATGATCGTGCTCGGAGTAGACCCCGGTAGAACGGGGGGATTGGCCGTCGTCGATAGCCTCTCTGGCGAATTGATCGACGCCATCGAGATGCCTGTGCTGGAGGTCAGGAAGAAGGTGACGCTCGACGCTGCAAGGGCGGGCGATTGGCTGGAGCAGATGGCGCCTGACATCGGCGTGGTCGAGCTTGTCAACGCCATGCCCCGGCAGGGTGTCGCGTCGTCATTCCAGTTCGGGCGCATGTTCGGCGCTGCCGAGGCTCTGGTCGGCAACTGGACGCTGCGGCAGGACTACGTGACCCCGACTGTCTGGAAGGGCAAGATGGGGTTGTCGTCGAACAAGAACGCCAGCCGTGATCTGGCCACCCGTCTGTTCGGTCGGAAAGCCGGTGACTGGCATTGGAAGCTCGTGCGACAGGACGGCGTTGCGGAAGCTGCCCTGATCGCCCTCTATTACATCCGGCACGTCATGCACATCGAAGGGAACACAACATGAGCGAGATCACGAGCGAAGGCGGCACCATCTACAAGGGGCCGGATGCGACGGCGAAGACCGAAAACTACTCGGTGCGATGCGCTTGCGGCGAGTGGTACGCGCGCGAGACGGGGGTGTTGCTCAGCGGCAAAGGCTGCTCCGGGGGCCTCTCATGCCCGCGCCTGCGCCCTGCGCAGCCTGAGATGCCGTTCACGTTGAGCGGTCTGGCTTATTCGGCTGCCGACGCCATGGCTGATGCGGTTGCCGACGCCAAGGCTGAGGAAGCAGCCGGTCGCCCGTATGGAGATATGGAGTTCCTGGGGGAAGTAGAGGTCGGGGCCGCATGGCAGCCGGGGGAACCCACTATCGGGACGCAGAGGTGGCTAATGCCCCAAGCAGGAGAGAAGCCTGATGGCGGGGGCCTTCGCTACGACGACGGCAAGGCCCGCTATGACCTGATCCCGCCCGAGGCTCTGGAGGCGCTGGCCCATCACTACCGCCTTGGCGCGGCCAAGTACGCGGACCGCAACTGGGAACGCGGGATGAAGTGGGGCCGTTGTTTCGGTTCACTCATGCGCCACTGCTGGGCCTTCTGGCGCGGCGAGACCCATGACAAGGAAACCGGGAGCCATCACATGATCGCGGCGGCGTGGAACTGCATCGCCCTGTTCACCTACGACGAACGGAAGATCGGTGAGGATGACCGATGACCGGCAAGTGGAAGTCGATGTCTGAGATTCATTCACTAGTTCGCACCAGCCCCAAAGGCAAAGGGCAGAAGTTTGTCGGGGTCTGCACCAGATGCGGGCAAGAAGGACTGACATTAGCTGACGTGAACGAGGAGTGCTCGAACGTGCGCGGGGTCTCCGCTGGCGCCGCCCTCGTGGAGATTCTCGCAGGCCCGCGGGCGCGGCACTGACCCCGCATGACCTGGAAGTCCTTCAACATCTCCTCGATCGCACTCGGTTCGGGCAGCACGTAGAGTTCCTGCTGCACCTGAAACAGGAAGTCCTGCGGGTGCTCTACGACAGGCGGGCAGACGGTCGGATCAGAAGGGGCCGTCGCGCAGACGGGCAGCGGAACCATCACGAGCGCGAGGGCGATCAGCAGTCGCTTTGAGTTGGCCACGGGATACCTCCAGAGGTCGGGTCTTCTAGCCGCACGTCTCGTCATACACCGCCAGATATTCGTCGACCCACCCTGTCGGAGCGCCCGCTTCCGGGATCATGTCGCCTGGGGGCGGGCCAACGAGGGTGCAAAATGGGTTGAGCGATGGCTCAACGGCGATACTTGTCGCGCAACCTGTCCCGAGCATCAGGATCGCGGCGAACGTCATCAACAGCCTTGCGTGCATGGTCTAGCCCCTGAATGCCCGCGTCGAGATTGCGGAGCTTCTCTGCGGTTTTTCCTGATCGGTAGGACCGCCACCACAACCATCCGGCTGCGCCTAGTAGCGCCAGGATGACTGTGGTGGCGAGGTAGAACGTCACCCGCGAAGACCCGTGTTGGTGACGAAGCGCAAGATGATGTTGACGACCACGAGGATGCCGGCCACGAGTTCCGCCTGTGTCTCGGGCGACAGCCCGACATCGACACCGAACACGCCCGCGACAGTGACGCCGCCAGCAACGAGGTTGACCCAGAGGGTCTTCGACGCATACCAGTTTTTCGTTTCCATAGTCAGTCTCCTAGAAGGCTCCATGCCTTGTTGAAATGTTCGCCCCATGTAGCGGGATGGGGCTTGCCCGGTCGCCATGCGGCGATGTACTGCCGCCAGCCTTCCTCGGCATCGCCCTGCTTTGGCAGGGCGGCTGGCAGTGTCCACAACAGCAGACGGGCGAAAGCGCAGGCCAGTACGTCGTTATCCGCCAGCGCCAGGTATACCGCCCAGTCCGAGGGTTCGTACAGCAATGCCTCGCAGACCACCATGGCCGGTTCGGCGCTCGCACGATGGGTCAGAACACCACGGATGCCGCCGCCAGATTCAAATTGGAACAGCCCGCGCGCAGGGCCAACGATCTGCTTGCGGTGCTCGAAGTTGGATTCCTGCAGCCCGATGGCGAGGATCATCGCACGAGCCTCCGGGCTGTCCATTTTTGCAGGCAGCAGCGACATCGCGGCGGGCATGGTGAAGCGTGCGGTCAGGTCGATAAGGTCGGTCACGGTGCATCCTCCGAACTATTCTTCTGGCGATCCCGCAGCTTCGATGCCCTGATCCGCGACCCGACCAGCACGAGGCCTGCGATGGCAATTGCGATATTCAGAACAACAACAACAAGGCTGCCGAAGTCAGTAATAACCTGGATCGTCAAACCCGTTCCTCCGGCGACCGACCACATCGCGCCGGTGACAATATCTGGGTCTCGCATTGCCATGTTCCCTGCCTTTGTTATTGCGGATAACGCGCTTTGATGGCCGCGATCTTTTCCAAGAGCACGCCAAACTCAGGCGTGATGGGTTCCAGCGAGAGGGCCACGGACAGCGCCCGAACCTCCCGGATTAGGTCGTCCAGAACGTCGCCCACGGCTTCGGTGAACTCCGGCACGTCGCCAAGCTCGGCGATGTATGCGGCCTTGCGCTGAGCGCGGTAGGACGGGACGGGGACCTCCCGAACGGCTGCACCGTCGCGCAGGACATGGAAGGCGTCCACCTGGCCCTCAACAGAAGGCTGCCCGCGATGCGGGTTGCCCTCGTCTGGCCCATCATAGCTCCCGAGATACGCGCCAGTCGTGGTGTCAAAATATGTGCGATACATGGGCCTAGGTCCTCAGCATTGGCGTAATGGTTAGCTTCCAACGCGCCAACGTGACGTTGGAATTGGCTCGCGTTGACTTGTTGGGAAAGTTGATTGCATTACCGAGGTTCAGAAGAACCACGTTTGTCGCGTCGGCGTAAACTGCCCACCCCGACACGCTGCTGTTGTTCTGCCTGGTGGGACCGACCCGGATTTTATCCCCGACAGCCCAGCCCGCGTCGATGGTCAGGCATTCCATAATCATTTCCATCGGCATGTTCGGCTCGGCGGCCAGCCCGTGGGCCTGCGTCACTGTAGCGTTCGCGAGAGGGCTCTGAACCAGCGGCGTGCCTGCCGTGATCGTAGAACCGCTGTTCGCGTCCACATAGGCTTTGATGCTCTGCTGCGATGCCGTTTTCGTCGCGCTGTCCGTCACCATGCTGTCCTCGTCGAGGAACCAGGCGGCACCTGCGAGGGAGGTCATGTCGTGCAGGCCTTTAGGCGTTACGGCGCGGTTCACGGAGCTTCCTGTCGTGGTCTCCGTCGGGGTGGCCAGTTCGACAATGCCCGCAACCGTGGTGGAAGCTGATTCGTCTGCCGCTTTGAGATGGACGTGATCGTCTCGTGAAAAGGACACGCCTGTTCCGGCAGAAGCAACCGAAGCTGAAACAGTTGACGGGGTAGCATCGGAAGGAGAACCGTCTGCCACGACAAGGGCTGAATGTTCATAGCCATCGTTGGCGGCGTTGCGGCGGACGTAATAACTGGCAACGGGCGTATCCAGCGCCCCGAAGGTCCCCGTGAAAGATACCGGCCCCTTCAGCGAGCGGTCGATCTCCTCTTGCTGCTGGAGGTCGACCATCGTGGCCTTGTCCAGCGCGCCTTCCTGCACGTCCGCGAAGTAGCCGCCCTGGTTGTTGAGATCGACGGTCTGGGTGACCGGCACCAATCGCTTGATCGTCAGGCTTTCCCCCGTCGCCAGAGGCGTACCACCACTCGCGGGGTAGGTGATCGAGCCTGTGCCGGGGTAGGTCGTGACGGCCACGCTGTAGTTGGTCGCGCCCGTCCCACGAACGATGACAGTTTCGACGCCGGCAGCCGTCGTCTCCGTTACCTCAAGACTGTCAGCGTCAGGGATGACGACGGGCGAGAACGAAAAGACAGTCGCCGCATCGTTGCCGAGCGCGGTGACTTTCTTCGTCGTGGACGTGATGGGCATGGCCTATCCTTGGGCGCTGGAATTACGTGATACTACTCGGACTCAGGTTCATCCATCCAGCCCATGATCCCCGCGTTCCACATATAGGCGCGAAACTGGAGAGCCATCCCCACCCCCCTCTTAGAGTTAGCAGGGATGCGCTCCAACAGCAAGGCCATGGCTTCCGGGTTCACCAACACTTCTTCGAGGACCTGCCTCGCCTTGTTGGCGGGGATGCGGTCGAGTATCTGCCTTGTGGCCCGCGAGAACAGGTGAGCGACCATCAGCGAATTGCCTTGCCCCGGCGCGTGCGCGGCGAGGTTGACTGCTGAATACCGCGCTGCGAAGTCCTGGAGGATGCCTATGGTTCCGCCGATAGGGACCCCGGTTGGCTTATGGGCCATCGCCGCGATTTCAAGCGACGCGGCTTGGTCGAGGAAGGTCTGGAACTGATCTACTTCCGCGCGGGTCATGATCCGCGATCGCACGAGAACCTCACTCAAAGTAGGGCCACCGGGTCTCACGGCGCGCCCGAATGTCGCGCGCAACTTATCGAAAACGCTGCCGGTGCTCTCTATGGCGCCGGCCGATGGCGACAAGGCGTCGTCCATGAGGAATTGAATCATGGCCCTGCGAAGACCCTCGACGGCTTCCGGGCTGTGACGGCTTGCGTCGCGGGCCATGATGGTCAGATCACGCACCGGGAACCGCCCGGATTTCAATGTTTCGGAGATGACCTGAGCAGGGTTTTCCGTGTTCAGGACCGTGGCCAGTATTGAGTCTTCTCTCAGGAGTCGTTGGATACGTGCTTCCCGACCAGCGGTGCGAACAAGGAAGTTTTCAGCGTCCAAAGCAGTCTGAACGTTGTCCCGAATCGCGGGAAACCTGTCCAGAAGCTCTCCGTGACGGGCCATGAAAGCATTCAGACTGTTAGCATTTACCCGCCCGGTGGTGAAGTCGATGATCTGCGATGCCAGGAATCGTAGGGTCTGATCCTGGGCTTCGAGCATCTGGGCAGCGTATTCGTCTGTGGCCCTGCCGGCGTCTGTCGCTAGCCTCCCCAGCGCGATCAACTGGTCGCGCGAAATATCGCCAAGCTGCGCTGCCCTCTGAAGCTCGTCGAACCGATTGATGGTGATCTCCGGGATGCCATCGGAGAACGCGCGGCGCATGACGATTTCGGGCGGGATGCGATCGGCGCCGGATGCGCGCACGTTCATGGACTCGCCCGCGAAGGTGCGCGTGAAGGCGTCATGGAGAGAGCGCGACCATTCGCGGGCCGTCTGCAAGGCCACGGTATCGACCGACACGGCGTTGTCGAGATCGTCCAGAGCGGCTTCAGCCAACTGGCCGTAGATGCGAGCGTCGTTCCATTCGTTCCGGGCGGCAGCCTCGCGCGAGAGTTCCAACAGGTGCTGGCGGAAAATCTTGATCTCGTTGGCCGTGATGAACTGTGGTCGTTCCGCCGCGCCTTTACCGAAGAACTCGTCCAACTGGCGGCGGAGACCAGCTTCAAACGCGCCGGTATTATCAACCACGTCAACAACCTGAGACGGGTCCGAAGCGTTGAGATTGACGGTGGCTTGCCAACGCGCGAGCAAGGGCTCAAGGATGCCCGGCAAGCGTACCTCTTGTGGCATCCCACTACGGATCGAAGCAGCCACGGCGAGGACCGACTCAGGGACGGCTTCGCCTGAGAGATCGACGGCCCCCCACAACGTCCGCTCGACGGCGCGGGCCTCTTTCAAGGCGTTGTCCAGAATCCTCTCGACGTTGCGGCCATAGTCAATCAGCGAACGCGCGCTGGAGGGATCGAGCGACTGCACTGAAGACAGGACCTCTATACGGGCGCGCTCGACCTGAGCACCTATCAACGCCTGGATGTAGGTGGCCCGCGCCCGTTCAGCCTCTCGCACGAGAGCCGGGTTGCCGGAGCCTTGCATGAGGTCGATCGAGTTCCGCAGCGAAGTCATGGCGTCGCGAACGCGTTGCTCTGCTTCTCGTCCGAACGTAGCGCTGTCCTGCGCTAGTCTCGCCTCCAGCGCCAGCAGGGTCTCGCTGCCCGTGCGCTGGCCCGCCGTGAGGTCAAGGCCGGCCATGAGGTTCGGGTCACGCAGGGCTGCGATCACATCGTCGACGTTCTCGCCAGTGGACGCGAACACGTCTCGGAGCGTCTGCACCGTCATACTCTCGGCGGCGGTCTTCGAAGATGAGAACGAGGCCACGATACGAGCAACACGGTCCAAAGCGAAGCGGGAACTCTGTACGGCGATGTGGCCAACGTTCAAGGTGCCGCCAATCATCTCACCAGTCAGACGCGCGCCTGAGCTTCCAGGGAAGGTGGCTTCAGCCGCGCCACCACCAACCCCCGCGCCAAAGGCCATGCTCAGTTCTGAAAGTGCGAACGAAGCCGGACGGGTGGCGGCGCCGTTGATCATGCCGTTCATAATCCGACCGAACAGATTGGGCACGAAGCGAATGCCCTGGAGGGCCAAGGCAAAAGGAGCCGACGCCATCGCAGCAGCGCCGCCGAAGGCGTTACCCGCAACGAAGTACGGACGCAGAGACGGGGGGACCGCATTCTCGTTCGCGAAGGTCAAAGGGTTGCCGCTCGGGGTGTTAACCTTGGCCAATAGGCTGTTTACCTCTTCACCCGCGCCCGCGCCGATGAGCAGTCCCGTGATGCCGCCGATGACAGCGCCGACCGGGACCGTGATAGGAGCGAAGGGACCGCCGAAGGCCCCAATGGCCGCGCCAGTGCTGGCGCCTATGAAGGCACCTCCCGTCGCTGTGCCGCCCTGGACGACGCCCGACACCGTTCCCTGTCCAAATGCGGTGGTCCTTTGTCCTGCGGTGGTCGCGGCTTCCACGGGTGCGACCGGGGTATCACCGGCTTTTGGCGTCAGAACAGGCGTGTCACCATCCTTTGGGGCGAGACCGGAACCCTCGATCGGCGGTTGATCCTGCACGAACTCGACAGTGATCGCAGCGGCCTTGTCGGCGTTGTCGTTGAGGGGGACGGTGGCCATTACTGAGCCTTACCGCTGGTCCACTGCGACCCATCAGGCAACTGGTAGATCGTACCGGGGGCGAGCGAGTTGATTTCGTCCTGCGTTGTTACCACCACGGGGGCCACTTCGGGCGATGCGGCGGCATTGGCTTGACGTTCTTCGTCGGTCATCAGCTTCTTGCGGAGCATGGTGACGCTGTTGACGACTTGCAGCAATCTCTGGCGCTCCGCAAGGGGGAGTGTGCTGTCCCGCAACGACGCATTGGCGCTGTTCAGACGCTCTTGCAGCGCGCTGTCCAAACCCCTGAGTTGGTCGCGGAAAATCTCCGAGTTGCTCAGAGGATCGGTCCGTAGGTTAAGTTCTTTCTTGATCTGCGCGCGTTCAGTGCCCTCGAAACGCGGGCTGGTCTGTAAGACGCTGACAACCTCGTTGACGAACACATCGAAGAATTGCTTGGCCGACACCTGCTCAGGAGCCGGACGCAAATTGACAGGCAAGTCCGCGAGGGTTCGATCGAACGAAGCCTCGGGGCCTTGCAGCAAATCAGCCATGCCATACACCGTCCGCCCTTGGAGGTTGGGGGGCATGGCGCTTATGGCTTCGGCCATGTCGGCTGTTTCGGGCGCCTCGTCACCCGGCGCTGTGTCATCCTCACCGGCGCCCGAACCCGGCGCTGTGTCAGCCCCACCGGCGTTCGGGCCTGACGTGGCTGTGAGTCCGTCGATGCTCGCTCCAGGGAGTTCGACGCCGGCAGACCTCAAGGCTTCAGCGACGGCGGTCGGAAGGCTTTTCTGCTGCGTCACGACCTCGCCAGTCACAGGATCATTGAACGTCCTGGACTGCACATAGTCAGTGGCCGCGATCTCCAGCGTGCGTATCTCCTCTGGGGTTGCTGTACCGTCAACGATGAGTTGAGGGATGGTATTGAACGTATTGAGGGTTTCGCCCGCGACACCGCCACCGAATGACTGGCCTTCGGGGACTTCATAGAGACCCGATTCGGTCATGGCTCGTACCTGATCGGGGGACAACGGGGGCAGCCCATAGGCGTCGTAGAGAATGTTGGTCTGTCGGATTTCTTCCGCCAGGAACCTCTTTCCAGGAACCATGAATCCGCCAATTACCGCCAACTCACTTTCCGTCATTTCGCGTTTCAAGAGGGTTTCGGCCTCTTGCACCTTATCTGCGAAGGACATTCCAGGCTTGTTTCTGAGTTCAAAGAGGACCAGAAGCTGATCGGGGGTGAGTTCTTCGCCGCCCGCCGCCACGCTCAAGGCGTTCATTTCAACGACCTGGCTGGTCAACGACCGCTCTCCCTCAGGGACATCAACGCCAAAGAATTGTTTCAGCATGCCCGGGTCCATGGGGATACCACGCTCCTCGAAGAAGGCCACCATCTCTTCGGCTTCTCCGACCTTAGAAACCCCGCCAGAACCGGCGTTAAAGTCGAACGCAGCCTTAGCGAGCATCTCCGAACTCGGCATCTCGCCTGTAATATCGAAGAACATCCTCGCCATTTCAAGCACTTCGTCGGCCTTCGACGGCCCGGTCGGGGCAGCGGGCGCCGTGTAGATGACGTTGCCCTGCGCGTCCACGAGAGAGCTCCCAACTTGGAACCGCCTGCTGTCGGCTTCCATCTCCAGCGCACGCGCCTGACGAATCGAGGTCGTGATGCGGCCCATCGTCTGCGGGCTGAGATAACGCGCCAGAGCGGGCGACGTGGCCAACAACCGGGCAGCTTCAGCCGAACCCCCGGGCTGCAAGAGGATGCCGTTGACCGCCGCTTCTGTCACCGCGCCGGCGAACGAGTTCTCATACTCCATGATCTGCGCCGGGGTTAGTACGTCGGCATAGTTCGCCAACGACGCGAAGCCGCTGTCCAGCACGGCCATGTACTGGGTGGGGTCGTTCATCACAACGTTGGTGCGCTCGTTGAAATCTCGTTCGATCTCGCCCTGCACCGCGGCAACGCCGGCTTCGGCACTGATACGTGAGGCATCATCGAGCAGACCGGCGCGAAGCCCGTCCATCTTGGCAAACAGCTCGGCCTTGCTGTTCGGCCCGAAACGCCCACCATGCGCTTCGACGAAATCGTTCATCATCTTCGAGACTTCGGTATTGTAGGCAACAACCATCCCCGGATCAGACATATCCTCAGTCTGCTGCATCACGCGAAGGTTTTCGGCCGCCGTCGTCGAGAACTGATTGAAGTCACGAGCGCGGGCCACGGCAGCGTTACGCTGCTGGACCCGCAGCGATGCGTCTGCAAGCGCGTTGCCCATCTGCTCGAACGGGACGCCCATATTCGCGAGCGATTGGCCGGTCGGGCCAAAAGCATCAGCGGTCGCGCCCTGAGATGTCTGAAGCGTGGGGTTGAGTGGCCGTGCAGCTACTTCCTGCGTCTGTACGGTTGGGACACGAGCCATTAGAACCTCGCCGTGTTTATGAAGCTGGAGTTTATCGCGGTGCCAGCGTTATTGGGCTGCGAGCCAAGCAAGTCGATACCATCCTGATTGAACCCGTACCACTTCGAGGCCACTGACCCCGTGGTGCTCAAAAGTGTGCCGCCGATCTGCAACGGAAGACTGCTCTTGGCTTGCCGCCCCCGCGCGTCAGCAAGATCGGCTTCACTGCTGAAGTTGGCGCCCTGCTGTCGGAAGCCTTCGGCCTCTCGCTCGGCGTTGGCCCTGATCGTGAGAGCGTCGAGTTCTCCGATCATCGCTGTATCGGAAGTGATATCGAGTGCACTGCCGCTGTCAACCAGAACGCCATTGGCCGCGAGTACCGCGCGCTGGCGTCCGGCAAGCTGGCGCGTCTGGATGCGCTGGCGATCCTCTGCGACCTTGCCTCGATCGAGAGCGTCTTGAGCCGCACGGTCAGCCAGTATCTTGTTGTTGCGAAGGACGCCGGCTTGGTACGCCGCCTGCCCTTGCGCAGCACTCGACGCCTGGGCCTGTCCGGCCATGGTTGCCACGCCACCGATAGCCGTACTGGCTACGGACGCAATCGCCAGCATTGTTACGGGATCGGCGCTCATGATGTCATCTCGTACCGCAGGAAGGACACGTCGCCCATAGTCACGGGACCATCGGTCAGTATATGGAACCCAAGGTAGACAAGCAAGCGCCTCGCCTTCTCATCCTCCTCCAGCACCATGTTCGTCAACTGGCGGTATTGCGACATGGCGTGAGCCAGCCATCGCCGGCCCATGACGGCCAATGCCCGGGGGTGGCGCTCGATCCTGTCGGAAGCCGCCATCCACGGGTGCCCACTGTTGCTCAGGATGGAAGCGAAACCGATCCCGGCCATTAGTATGACTTCGCCATCCACGAGGGCGGCGATAGTATCGCGTGATGTTACTACGCCGGAGACCAGAGCTTCTTGCGCCGTCAAGCCCAGGGTTGCGATGGTGATACAGTCATAATGGCGAAGACGGGGCGCCAGTTCGATTGCGTGGTCCGTCGTGGCTTCAACGATCTGGATCATCAGTCGCCTACGTCGAGATCAGGCGACACGCTCAGGATGGTCATGGGGAGGGGGTAACGCTGGCGCATGAGGATGCGACCGTTCGTGTTCCATGTGGAGTCGAGCGTGACCTTCTTCTTGCCCGTGAGCAGAGCCGTAGGGTCGCCCATGTTCTCGTACTCGCGTTGCTTCATCTCGGTAAGCTTGGCGCTCGTCGGGCCGATGAACAGACCGCGCGATTTCTCGAAGTTCACGGTGACGTAGGAGACGCGCTTGACCTTGGCCTGGTTGGTGCCCTGCGGGCTTGTCACCACGTCGAGGGTTTCGATGTCGCAGATGTACTTCAGGCCGGCATGGACGCGCGAGAACTTGCGGGGGAGGGTGATGACGCCCTGGCTGGAGACTACGAGGTCTTGAACCACGTTACCGTCTCCAAGAGCCTGCACGGTGGCCCCGGCCAGATGCTCGAACCCGGAGATCGTCAGCACAGCCTTGCGCGCCGTGCCGCCGCTGACATAGGCGACGAACGCCGATCCATCGGTCCCTGAAAGTTCGAACGTGTCGGCCGTCTTGTTGGCCACGGTGTAGCGGCCCCCGTTCAACTGATAGGGCTGGGTCTCGTTATCGAGGCTGTCGTATTGAGGCGTCCAGAGAATGTCGAAGATGTCAACCTCGTCACCGTCTGCGAAGCCATGAGCCGCTGCAGTGATGACGACAGGGTTGGCGAGGGAAGCGCCAGTGATCGTGACAGGCACGTCGTAGGTCAGGCCGGCGTCGATGAAGAAACAATCGCGCACATCCTCGAACCGTTGGCCCGCGGTGCGCTCGATGAAACGGACGACGTTACCGTCGATCAGGCGTTTGACGACGAAGTAGGAGGCATCATCACGTTCTGCGCTGGATGGCCGGATCGCAGCGACGGACTCGAAATCGCCCATCGTCTTCCAGCGCGTCCAGGCCACCACTTCCTGTTTCTGGTTGAAGGTGACGGTGGCGACGTAGCCATCAGACCGAACGATGTGAACGATGGGGTCAGGCGACTGGACGAAGGCCCAATCAACGGCGGAATTGAACTCGAAGACGTGGGGCGCGAACAAGGTCAGGTCGTCGGTGGAGTAGCCGTCGATCTGCACCGAGTAACCGAGCGTGCGAACGATGGACTCGTTTTCCTCGACGAACAGGATCGCGGTGTCGATCACGATGGGCCGCATGTGACTTGCGCCCCACTTGGTCTGCGGCTCCTGCTTGATGGTGGCCGCCTCGAAGGCCGAATCCTGACCGGAGTTGACACGCCACTCCGCGCTGGAGGTCAGGACGATCAGGTCCTTGCCGGGGACATAGTGCCGGATGCGATTGGCGTCCGTGGCCACGAGATCGACCGTGATGGCGTCGTCTGACTGACCGGGGATCGAGATCGAGAAGTTGGAGATGTAGCCCGTCTTGGAGAAGATCGAGCGGTCGGGGTTATCATTTGGTCCGCCCAGGACCCGGCGTTGTTGGTAGAAACTGTTGGCAGCGGGGTATTCACCGGCGACACGGAACGGATTGCGCGCCTGGGGCGGCGTCGAAAGGGTGTCGGGCACGGTATCGAAGTCGAGGTACGTCGCCGCCTGAGTGCTGCCGACGAAGCCGAAGATGCCGTTCAGTTCGCGGTAGACGTTGTAACTGCGGGCGCCTGTCAAGGCCGTCCACGCGACAGTCGCGTTGGGCTGCGTCGCCGTCTGGCCATTGGTGATGCGAACGAAGGTCTGGTTGGCCGTGCCTGCGGAAGCGTAGGCGGTATAGAGCAGTCCGTCTTCGCCGCGAAGCTCGAAGTCGTTGGTGTTCTTGTTGGCGACGATGAAGCGCCGGCCATTGAGTTCCGTCATCCCAACGATGCTGTTGATCTCGACTTCATCGCCGTCGAGGAAGCCGTGCGACGTGGCTGTGATGACGACGGGGTTGGCTGCCGTGGCGCCGGTGATCGTCCTGGCGGTGGTGTTGAGCGCGGGCAGGCTTTCTTCAAGGTTGCTCTCTGCGACCGCCGTGATCTGCCAACGATGCGTTGCAGCCGCCGCCGATACCGGCGTCGCTGTCAGACCGACAGGGTGGTCGATGGCGGGCTCGAACGTCGGCTCGACGAAGGCCCAACTTGCGTGACCGGAACGCTGAAGTTCCTGCACCGGGTATGTCGGGTGTGTCATCGTCATCACATCGAAGGACTGCGAATATTTGACCTCGCGCAAGTCCGCGATCGCGTAGGGAGAGACGACGGTGTAGAGGCGGGCCACAGTGCCCGCGGAACCGTAGGCCGCGTAACCGGCGCCGACGATGTCGTCGCCCGTGAAGGCGCTCGTCAACTCGAATGTGTGCGTCGTCTTGTTGGCCACGATGAAGATGCGACCGTTGAGTTCAGTCATCCCCACGACGCCCGTGATGTAGACGGCATCGCCGTTGCTGTACCCGTGCGAGGCAGCCGTCACCACGACAGGGGTCGCAGCCGTGGCTCCCGTGATCGCTACCGCGGTCTCGACGACGTGAGCGTCGTTGCGGATCGGGCGCATGTAGAAGTCACCGAACTCAAGGATATAGGTGTCGTCGACCGAATGCTTGAACGGGATCAGGATGGGCGCGTAAGTGTGGTCTCTGACCGGGGCGATGAACTTCAAGCCGGGGCGATTGCTGACACCGCCATAGGCGTGAACGATGGCGTTCAATGCCGTGCGAAGAGCGACGCGATAAGCGGAGAGATCAACCCGCCCATACAGAGCCGGACCGATCTCCCCCCTCGCAAAACTGGGCTGGATGACCTCAGCCACGGGCTTCCACCCACGAGGCTTCGCGGGGCTTGCGCTCGCCGCGACGGTTGCCTTCGTGAGCCTCCGCTCGCGCGAGCTTGACGAAGTAAAGCTGGATCATGTCTGACATGATCGTGCGCTTGCCCGTCACCTTGAACGCAATTCTGGACGCGATGTTGGTGGCCAGCGCATCGACAAAGTACGGGGGGAAGAAGTCGGTCGTCTCCTGATCCACTGTGTAGATCAGGATGGCGTCCTCAGCGTTGGTCAGGATCGACTGGGTGGAGCCGTCGAGCGAAAGTTCCATCTCGAACGGGACGGGGTCGGCCTGATCGCCAAGCGGGTTCTGGATGTAGCGCGCCGACAGGCAATCGGACGGCACCTGATAGCGGAATGTCCAGATGCCGCTTGGGGCTGCATCGCCATGCAGGGCAAGCGTGGCGCGACGGCGGGCGAAGTTCCAGTCGAAATCCTCAAGGGTCTGGCGGCGGCACGGATTGTACCAGATGTTGCACTGGCCGGCAGCAGCCGACTGCTCGGTAAGGGACTCGATAGGGTCCTCACCAAGCATCGACAGACCAAGGCTGCAAATTGAAACCGAAGACTGAGCCATCAGCTACTCCCTATCGGTTCTGCTGCGCCCACACATAGTCGATCGTCGCGATGACCTGATTGGCGCTACGGTTGCCGATGACGATACACGGCGTAAGAGCGGTCGTGATCGTCACGGCGGCGGCGACTGCCGCACCGATGGCGACTCCGTTGATGTAGCCGGTTACAGCACCCGCAGCCGAGACCTCGACGCGAACGATGAAGTAAGTGGCATCGACCGGCGCCGTGCCTGAGTAGGCAGGAACCGTATCGGTGTCGGCCTTGACGCCGCCATGAAAGAACTGCTTGGTCGTGCCGTCCACATCGTAGCCCACGCCGCAGGCGTTCGCGGCATCGCTGTCGATGTTGGTAGTGGCAAGGAAGATCGGCAGTTCGACGGTGGTGGAAATCGTGTCGGTGAAGCCGACGAACATGACGGCCTCGGAGATGTCGTCGATCTTCAACCGGGCTTCCATGACGAGACCGCCCTGGTTTGCCTTGAAACTGGCGTTGATGCCTGTGAACGTCGAGCAGTTGGCGGCGACTGTGCCATCGTCGCTGGCGCTCTTGAGCGTCACTTCGCCGTTGACCGATCCAGCGACGGTAACGGCTACGGCGTTGGCCGTGCCAGACCCGGCAGTCGTGGACCACGTATCAGCGGGACCCGCGTCACCGATAGCCCACGTTCCGTAGAAGTCCTCGAACAGCGTGAACTTCTGCGAGGGATCGACGGTCTGGAGTTCGGCCACCGGCACATCGTTGACAGCGCCGGTGACAGCGCCGGTGACGTTGCCGATGACGTTGCCGGTGATACCGTTGGGGAAGTTTTCGGTTTCCTGCGTCGACTGCTGGAGCACCCGATCATCGAGGTCCTTGCGGTTCAGATCGACGGCGTTCTCGTCGGCAAGGGTGTAGCTGGCCTGCGGAATCACCGTGATGTTATCGAGCGTACCGGCGTAGGTAGCGCCCGCGGCAAACTGAAGGACCGCCGTCGCCCCGGCCACAAGCGTGACCGACACGGTTGCGTCGGCATCGCTGATCGCAGTAGAAGCGGTCCCGCCGCCCAGGCTGACTGTGAGCGAACCTGCGGAAGTCGTGATGTCGAAAGTGACGGTGTAGGACGCGCCTTCGATCAGTCCGGTCGCAAGGGTCTGATCGAGATTGGGGGTGCTGGCCGAAGCCGTGCGCGTGGCGACGCCGGTCGCGATAGTCCAGCCGACGCCAGCCGTCCAGTCAGTATCGGCTGCGAAAGCCCCGTTCGTCACCTTGTCGTCAAGGCCACGGGCTTCGATCTTGAAAAGCTGGTTGCCGTCGGACGGGAATACGCGATGGACCGCTGCCGCCTGATCGGCATAGGACGCCAAGGTTTCCCATGCGCCAGCGGGGTTGCGGGTGACGGAACGATGGAAGAGGTAGCGCCCCTCAGACGGCCCGAGCAGATCGAAGGTGACGTTCTCGGGCTGACGACCGATCGAGAGGATCGACGAACTGCCGTTGGCCGTGAAATCGCCGGAAATCGTGGTCGTCATCTGGTGCTACTCCTGCGGCTTGGTCTTCGGGGGGCGGCCACGGCGCTTGGACGTGCCTGCTGCTTCCTTGGCTCGCCCGATTTCGCGCGTCCTGGCCATGCTCGCCTGACGGTTGGCTAGCGTTTGCTCGGCATGACGCTGTTCGCGCTCGTCTTCAAGCTCCTGTTGGAACTTCAGGGCGCGCTGGCGCAAGGCTTCGGCTTCGTCTTCGCTGGCGCGGTCGGTATCGACTTCCGTGCGCCAGTCCGTCGCGGGTTCTGCCTCGACTGTCTCGGCAGGCATGTCTTCGTCCGCAACGATCTCACACGACGACGGCAGAACCGACACAAGCTCGTCAGGAACCTCCTGCGGCTGGGAGCCGCGCCTGTAACGGCGGTCTCCCGAGTACCAGTTCTTCCTGAAAATGACGTTGGCCATCGGTTTCCCCTACGGAATTGTACAGTGACGATGGGGGAGGAACCGAAGCTCCTCCCCCGTGTCATCAGTTGGTCGCGTCGGCATAAGCCTTCCAGCCGATCGGATCGAGCGAGAGCCACGCCGTGATCTCGCCGGCGTCGAAGCCGGCAGTCGCGACGATGGCCTGGAGGCCCAGATACCGCTCGTAGGCCGTCCCCGAAACAGGGAGGGTGAACGCGAACTTGTTGCCGGCCACCAGCGCCGCCTTCAGAATCGGAGCGGACAGAAGATGCCCCGTGCTGGTCGTAGCGTGGGTCGCGGCGGTGTCGTCCGAGGCGAGACGGAATTGGAGGGTGGCAGCGTCGCCACCGTCCGTGAACGTCTCGTCGACCGAGAGGCAAAGGTACACGACCTGGCCGTTGCCGGGGTCGCGGCCCGCGACACCGAGGTCGATCTGGTTGGTGAACAGGAACGTCCCGGTCTCCTGGTCCAGATCGAAGTTCTCGGCAAAGAGGGTACGCTTGTCCATGATTGCCATGGTGAGATTTCCTTCCGGTAGCTTTACGTAAGCTTACCCGCTAGAGATCAGGAGACGAGAGTTTCGTCGGCAGCCAGCGCGTCGGCGCGACGCACGGGAATACCGTGGAAACTGGTGACGAGCTTGCCGCCGACCATCTCGGTCGTCAGGGTCGATGCCTTGGTCAGATTGGCCGTCTGACGCCCGAGCATCGTCTTCATGTCGCGCGACGCATAGAAAGCCGGGCGACCCATGGCGAGGTTCGGGATCAGGTTCATGGCACGGAACATGAGATCAGGCAGATCGGCGCCCGATGCCGCGTCTTTCACCAGCAGGCTCTTGTCGATGTTGGCGATGCGCACTGCATAACGCCAGTCACGCACGGTCAGACCGGCGTCCCAACGATAGTGGCTGCGAAGGACCTGCATCAGACCGCCGCTGCCATCAGTGGCAGTATCACGGCCAAGGTCCTCGACCTGGAGACCGGCCTGCGATCCCTTGGGCACGATGCCGTGGATCGTCATCGGACTCCAGCAGATCAGCCAGATGGAACCGTTGTCGGTACTCACCCCGCCGCCAGCGATGATGTTCTCGGCGTTGGCAGCCGACAGGCTGTTGTAGCGCGGGCTGAGGCCGGTGAAGGCTTCAGGCTCCGTGCCCTCGTTGCCATAGAACAGGGTGTCGACGATCTCCTGGTTCATACCCTCGATGTGGGCACGATCCTCCAGCAGACGCCACTGAGCGGAGTTGCCATTCAGTTCGGCCAGCGCCTTGTCAACTTCCGAGTACGCTTCGAGCATACCGCAGTTGTCTGTGACCTGGGCCGTGGTGCCCTTGGTCGGCTGGACGAAGCCGTACATCTGACGCCACGTCGGGGCGGGCAGACCAGTGCGGACCGTCGAACGATTGCCGGTGATGAGGTTGCCCTCCATCCACGTCATGTCAGCGAGGATTTCGTTCGTCTCGTTGAGGATTTCGGCAACGGTCGCGATTGAACCATTGGGGTCCTGCGCCTTTGCCAGATCAAGCAGAGTGGGGTTCAGCACGCTGAGAGCGGCCATGGTTCATATTCTCCAGTTGCGTTCAGTTCATTCCGGGGTACAGGGTTTGAGCCGCGGACTTGGGCGGTTCTGCCGCACTCTTGCCCGTGACCACACCGTCTTCCGCCATCATCTTGCCGACCTTGGCAAAGACGCGGACGACTTCGGGATGGTTGCCCAGCCCGGAGGTATTGAGAGCGGTGACAAGCTCCGGTGTCCCAAGCTCCGTGATAGCCTTGCGGGCGGCTGCCGCGTTCGCCTCGAAGTTGGCGCCGCCGATGTCCTTGTCCGCCTTTGAAGCGGCCGCCCAGCCGTCCGACATTTCCTTGAACGCAGTGGCCTGCGCCTGTGCCTGCTCCGTGGAGTGCTTCACGTGATAGTCGACGAGCTTCTGCGCTGCATCCTGCGAGAGATTGAGTTCCTTGGCGATGTCTTTGAAACCCTCGACCGCTTCGGACGCGAGTTCGACGCCTTCGGGGGCCGTAAAGTCGCCATAGGTCTCGGGCGCGCCTTCGGCCTTCTTGGCGGTTTCATCACCATCAGCCGCCTTTGCGACTTCAGCGTCAGCCGCCTTTGCGACTTCAGCGTCGGCAGTAACCTTCGCAGCATCGGCAGCCGTGGCGTTTTCAGTGCCAGCCAGGATTGTCTCGGTTTGAACTTCGTCAGCCATCTTCAAGTCCCTTCCCCATTGAGAATACGAAGCCGCTCATCGGCTTCATCCTGCATCAATCTATAGACGACAGGCGATGCTGTAAATACCTCACCCATGACCGCAAGTCCAATGAATCGTTTGCCCTCCTTGAAGGCCGATGTCAAGGCGTCGCCCGTGAACGTCGTCTGGTAGACCTCGCACTTCTCAAGGATGCGCCAGACGAAGGCGCGGCCCTCGTAGGTGCCGATCAGCTTCTTGAAGTCCTCGGTCTCTTTCTCGGTAGCTTGGCTACGCCGCTTCGTCTTCTGGCCAACGACATAGGCATCGTCGTCATCGGTGACGGTGGTAGCTTTACGCAATTCTGTTTCGTCGTCGTAGCCGCTCATGTCGCACCGTCGCTGTAGGGGCCGGTCTCAGTCTTTGTTCCGTCTGCGTGGATGGTGATGCGACGACACCAAACGCAGCCTGCTTCGACCGCAGCGATTGCATCGTCACCTGTCAGCGTGCAGCGAGGAGGGCCCTGACAAACGATAACGGATTGCGGGTGTTCGTAATCGCTCATGCGCCACCTGTCAGATCGGTCAGCGCGTTCTTGCCGTCAGTCTTGGCGTCCGACAGCATCTTGGCGGTGTTGGCGCCCTGCTGCGCCATCTGCATCGCCTGCTCCTGCTGCTGCTGCTGTGCGCGATCGGCCCTGATCTGGGCGACGGCATCGTCGGGCACAACGATCGTAGGCGGAACACCGATGGCGTTGGCGTATTCGTCGACAGCCTGATCGGCGTCGAACTTGTCGAGGGTCTGGGCGAAGCCGGCCTTGGCCAGACCGCCGACGAACGCCGCGAGCCTGTCGATTCCACCCACGGCCACGGCGCGCTGCGCCATGGCGAGGGTCGAGATGAAGTTGACCTTCAGTTCCTTGCCCTCAAGCTCGGGCGGGGCAGGCGGCAAAAGGTTGGCGCGAACCATCTGATTGAAGGTGCGATCGACGAGAGGCGCAAGGAACTCGCCGTGCATACGCTCAAGCACAGGCCCTAGCTGGAGCAGGCGTTCCTCGTTGCGCTGCATGAGGTCGAACTGATTGCGCGGCTGGATGCCTTCCATGGTCGATATGGCGAGGAACAGATCGACGAAGAACGAGGTCTCGATACGGCGTTCGGTGGCCTGAATGTCGGCCATGAGTTCCTGCACCTGCGGTGACACCATGTAGATCGGGCGGATACCCTGACTGCTGGGGTCGCCATCGAAGCCGGTGTAGCCGCCCGGCAGCGCCGACACGTTCTTGGCCGATGCCGGCCCGTGCAGGGGAGGGTTGACCATCTTGTCAATGGCCTGTGCCTTGCGCTTCTCCTCGACCTGGAGGCTCTTGATGTCGCCAAGCGAAGTCATGGCCGGGCAGTCGGTGCCGTAGATGTCCTCGCCCGTCACGTCCCAACGCGGACAGTAGACGGGGAACTCCTCGAAGCCCTTTTCGCGGAGGAACTGGTCCTTGTCGTTGTTGCCCGGCTCGTAGTAGCAGGACGAGAACGCCTTGTACTTCGACAGCTTCGAGGACTCACGGTAGTCGTCGTTGGCCTGAATGAACTGGGTGACGGGGTACCACGCATTGTAGTTGCTCTTGTCGTACTGGTCGCGCACGAACTGGCTGCACTTGTCCTTGCCGAACTCGTCGACCATCTGCTTGACGGTCATCTCGAACTCGTGGGCGAACGTGCGGACGCGGTAGTTGTTGTCCTGCGCGATCATGTAGCTGCCGGCAGTGTGCGTGTAGAAGCGGGCCACGTCATCGAAGTCATCGACATGGGACATGGCCCCGGTCCCGAACAGCAGCAGTTCGCCCAGCATGACCGGAGCCATGTTGTAGAGGTTCGACTGGTTGAAGATTTCGCGCTGGATCGTCTCGGCCTTGTAGAGCCAGTTCTTGACCGGCCCGAACTCCATGAGATCGGCGTCGAAGGTGCTGAAGCGGACCCATGGCCGCGCGGGCGACATGATACCGGCCAGCATACCCGACCGCGCGACACGATGCGCCTGCGTGGCCCGCGAGTTGATGATGTTGTTGTAGCGCCGATCACCTTTGTTGCGATCGGTAATCAGGAACCGGCCACGGCGGGGCTGAATGAACTGGGCAAGCTCCTGGTAGTGCGAGATGAACGACTGGCGTTCCTCGCGCATGGCGGAGACTTGGCGCTGATATTTGTCGCGCTTGGTTTCGTCGGCCATGGTCTACTGCCCCAACAGGGTTTTGGTCGCCGTGTTGCCGGAACCGACGAGACCACTGGCGCCGGTCAGGATGGTGCTGTCGGTTCCGCCTGCCAACGCCGCACGCGCACGTTCTTCAGTCCGCGCTCGTGTGACCGCGGGGTCGAGGATCGTGGGCGGCGGAGGCAGAGCCTTGGGCAATGCAGGGACCGCGGGGGTACTAGGGCCTTTTGTGATGAAACTCATGATTCACCCTCTCTGCTTCTCAAGAGTTTGCTGAGTTTCAATCATCAGGGCCTGCCCTTCGCTGTCGACGGCGACGAAGCATCTCAGCGGGTCGTCCGCGACAACATGTAGACATCCACGTCAGCGCCCGAACCGACGACGGAGAGACGCGCCCGCAGGTGCAGGGGGTTCTCTGCCAACTTCGTCATCCCGGCTGCCGTGAACGAGACCACGGGACCCGCGAAGTCATGGCACTGCGCCCAGGTCACGCCATCGTTCGAACCTTCGATGATGACGGTAGCCCCGCCAAACGTACCGATGACCTGAACTGTCCGGTCGGCAGCGCCGGGGATACTGACAGGCAGACCAGTGTGGTCCGTCGTCGTCACGAGGGCTTCCCAGAGGGTCAGGGAGCAGAAGCCCGCTACAGGGGTCGTTACGGGAGTGATCGCCATGGTCGTCCTCTACCATTTCTGCTCCAGCGGATCGTACTCGTGCTGGACGGTTCTGTTCTCGCGGGCCTCCCCGATTGGGAGATCGAGGCGTTCGACTTCCTGAGCATACGTGAGAGCCAGGGCGTCAGCAATATCGGGCGACATGAGACCTCTCGCCTTCATGTCCTTCTTGGACTCAAGGTTCACTTGCTGCTTCAAGGTATAGCCGAACTCACGTTGCGTCAACTGGCTCTTGATGTCGGGATTGTCGGGCAGGGCAAGACGGCCAGCGGTCAGGGCGTCACGCATGTTCCCCCACATCTCGTCGGCCTTGAAGCGGTAAGCCTGCTTGTCGAGAGGCGACCCGCCGAACTGAACCTCGAAGACAGTGAAGCCGAGCGCCCGGAGGTTATCGACGACGCCACCACCGTAGCCGCCGCCACCGTCGATGAAGATGGCCGATGGCTCCATGCCGATCTTGCGGAACTCACGGATCATGCCCGTGACCTGCCCGGTGATCTGGATGGTGTCGAGTTGACTGTACCGCTTCGGGGGGAACGAACGCGCGTCGTCTCCGATACGGGGGTAGATGACGGTCTCGTCGTCACCGAACCTTGCTACGTCAACGCCGATGACGAGAGGAGCGAAACGATCGACAATCAGTTCTTTCTTGAACGCTGCTTCAACGAGTTCGGTCGCGATGAACTGGAGCGACGATGCGGAGGGGAACTCACCCCTGACGCGGACCTTGACGAAATCGCTGTTTTCACCGTAGTCGTCGATCCACTGCTGAATTCGGGCCTTGTTGGTGATGGCCACGTTGCGGGAGTCGATCTGCCTGACCTTGATCCGCTTGGAGATTTCGCCCTTGCACTCCTCGAAGAAGTGACCGCTGTTTCGTGTCGGGTTTCCGAAGTCGAAGACCATCGGCTCGCCGTCCGTCGTACCGCCCTCACGAACCTCGAAGATGCGGTTGGCGATGGCCGATGACTCATCGAAAATGTAGAACGGCGTCGAGTTGGCGGCATGGAGACCGGCGAAGGCTTCGGAGTTCTCCTCGCGTGAGGTCTGGGCATCGCAGCGCCAGTTCTCCTTGAACTCCTTGTGTGTGAGTGACATGGCGCCGCGACCGCTGGAATAGCTGAACCAATGCTTCGTGACCGACAAGTTGTGCCACTTGCCGACCTCGGCCCACGTCTTCGTCTTCAACTGATCGGCGGTGTTGGCCGTGATGACGCCACGGCTGTAGGGGCGGGTATCGAGGATGAACTTCGCCAGCCACGCAGCGAGGGTCGATTTTCCAATACCGTGACCGCTGGAGGTGGCGAACTGGATGGGCATGACGGCGTTGGTGCCGTCGAACCGTCGCAGTTTGATCTCGGCTGCCAGGTCGTCGAGGAAGTCACAGGCCCACTCGTCGGGGCCAAACTTCGTGCCGTTGAACCGCTCCTGAAAGTGGGGCTTCAACTCGACCATCTGGATCGACCGCTCGATGTCCCACGGGAAGGCGTACATGACATAACCCAAGGGATCGGCGTAGAGCATCCCCAGGTCCCCAGCCAACTGCTCTTCAGGCGTTACCTTGGGGACGTTAGGCATCCTCGACCTTCTCTGCCTGCCCTTCGATCACCTGTTGGCTGAAAACCCGCTCGCGGCCGCGTGTCATGCGATCCACCAGCGTAACCTCATGGGTGACGTTCACGCTGTCCTTGAACAGCCCCAGATGCCTCGCCAGTGCGTCGAGTGCCTGCAACTTGGGATACGGCTTGATCTTCAGCTTCTTGACGATCCGGCTTTCCTCGCCACGGCCATCGACATAGGTCTCCGTGTCCATCGCCTCGATCAACTCAAGGTCTTCTTCCGTAGCGCCGGTGAAATCCCAATACAGGCCGCCATTGAAGTCCACCTTCTTGAACTTCGCGATGCTGCCGAAGGCGATACGGGCGTACTCGGCAACGATCCTCTCCTCGGTGACTTCCGCCCTTCTGGCCATGATCTCGCGGCGGCGTCGCACTTCCGCGGCCACGTTCGGTTTGTTGAACATCTTCTGGGGGTTGTCGGTGACCGTTCGGGAGTAGCCGGCCACACGCATCGCCTGGCCCTTGCTGCAGCCGGGCGTGGAGACGTAGTGATCGACGGCTTGGATCTCCATGGCAGTCAGCGGTTTCACTCGGGCTTCCCCTTCGAGTTCGATCACAATGGTCGGGCTACTTGTATGCTGCCGCCCGACCAAGGGCAGCTTGCCAGGGGCACCCACACCAAGTCGGGGAACGAACATGGAGGGCTGGCGGGCCACACAGTAGGGTTTTCGTGGAGCAACGTCAAGCGGGTGATGTTTGGGGACCTGATAGAACGACGTAAGGCTATTTTGGGGATGGTCTGTTTTTTTTCTGGTAATTCGTGGGAATCGTTTGCGTATCCCGTGATGTGCCTTTTTTTTTCCTGAGAAAGTTCTGGAAGGGTCTGCGTATCCCGGGAGGGTACACACGCATCGAGGCCCCCCGGCGCCCCCCAAACCGCTCTCACCTAACCCTCCCCCATGATAGCCAGGGCAGCCAGGGCAGCCAGGGCAGCCGGCGCAGCACGAGCAGCCAGGGCAGCTGGCGCAGCACGAGCAGCCAGGGCAGCTGGCGCAGCACGAGCAGCCAGGGCAGCTGGCGCAGCCGGCGCAGCCGGCGCAGCCAGGGCGGATAAGGAAAGCCCAGGCTTTACATAAGGTCACGGTAACGTGACTAGTCGCCCATCGTCA
>Ga0209702_10001592_pt1 | contig 42806 bp, 29 predicted proteins | sample FRY01_FD_187210 | JGI IMG/M metagenome (GOLD analysis project Ga0209702, IMG submission 187210) | Freshwater microbial communities from Lake Fryxell liftoff mats and glacier meltwater in Antarctica - FRY-01 (SPAdes) (version 2) | ecosystem: Environmental > Aquatic > Freshwater > Ice > Glacier...
TAAGCAATGATAATTGCGTTTTTTTCAGTTTCAAAAACACCCCCTGTCGATAAAGCTAAGCCAGAAGAACCTTCAGATTTTGTTAATGGTTGAAGGCCATAAGTAAATGCGCACTCATAGGAAGCCTCCGGTTTGAGCAAAACAGGTTTCCAGTAAAGAGCGATGGCAGAATCTCTACCCATATTATCAATCGGAATATTCCAAAGAGGATTTAGTCCAGGCCAATTTGTTAATAAAACTTGAATTATAGGTGCGAAGTTTCCGTGTTTTGCACTAACAATGGTGCCCAAATGGGCAACCGTTCCGGGATTAGCTAAATTTGGGAATTCAAGGGCTTCAATATATTCAGGAATAGAAAGTGGCTTATTAAAATTAGCCCAAGTTGTACAAAGCCCATTGTGGTTAGGAATCGTAAAAGGAACCCCATCATTTGAACCTATGAAAGTATCGACCATATAACGAAAACTGACGGAATGATTACGCTTGGAATTATTTTTAAGTGAAAAGACGGCAAGAACGGTATCGAGATTCCCAGATTGCTCACCTTCAATAATTTTAACAGTTTGGGTTAATTCTAAGCTTATTGATTTATCAATAAAGCTATGCTGCGAACTTTTTCCTTCCCCTTCAAGAAGTTCAAGTTCCTTCGGACGAATTCTAGAAAAATCAACTTGAATAGGTTTGTTATCAATTAAAACCATTAGATTATTGGTATTACCAGTTTCAGTAAAAGTAAGTTTTTTACTTTTTGATAAATTATTTTTTTTATTTAAGGGATCATCAGTTACGGTAATGCCAAAATCACCTCTGACACTATAAGAAAAGTCGACAAGTAAAGGTTTTTTAGTTTCTTGACCATATAAAGAGGAATAACTAACAAAGAAAAGAAGAGAAAGAGCGACCAGAGAAAAAGTCGATCTGACCAACAAAATCAATAAGGCACGAAACAAGAAAATAATAATCATAAAATACTCCTCAAATGATGCAACTGTAGTTTTAAAACAGGAATCAATCCATTGCCAAGAACTCTTGAAAGAGCGTAGGACTTTCACGGGTTCTAAATATTTTTTGATAATCGGAAAAGAAGGCACCACCATTCCCATAATTTCGATGGGGTCCGTGAAATTCTAGCGTTTTTGTATTTCTAAAACCTATTAATTCTTTACCATTATGAGAAGCTGCAAAGTACCCAAGGTTGTTAAAGAAAAGCCAATCATTGTTTTGATTGAACAACAATAAGGTTCCGGTTTGAACCCCGCTGGCAGTTTCCCAAAAAGTAATACCAAACCCAGACCCAACAACGGCAGTTTTTCCATTGTGGATAAAACTTAAAGAATGGACATCACCATAAAAAGAAAAGAGATTCTTTATTTTTAAACCGGTCTTATTTTCCCATAAAATAACATTATTACCGGCATCAACTGATAAAGAGAAAGCGTTGTTCTGACTAATTGCCAAAAATTTCAGAGTATCATTGTGGCCTTGGAAGGTCTGAACACTTTTTTGCTGCTTTACATCAAACAACGAAAACTCATTATCATCATCCAAAATTAAGCAATACTCTCCATTCGAAGATAAATCAAATGGGGAAGATTTTACCTTACTATCGGAAATACTTGTAGGATCAGATTTATTTTTATAAGTTTTTATAACAGTAATATTTTTTTCAGAGAAGGTGCAATCGTGAAGGTATAAATTCTTATCCGTGCCTTGCACCATTAAAATCTTACCTAGATGATCAGATTTAATTGCACGAGGAGTTGATTTTGCATCAATAAACCCAATAGTTTTCTTATTTGATAAATCAAAGACCTCGATTTTTGACAAAGAAGAAGCAAAAAAAAGCTTTTTACCCTGACCGTCCATACAAATCACATTGTCATTAAAATCAGTACTAATTGTATGTTTTTTAGATAAAGTATTCCCATTCCAAATATAAATTTTACCTCTGTTATTAAAATGAGCACACTCATTCAGATCTTCACTTATACAAAGATTGTTAATTTTATAGTCTAAACTTTTTTCCAAAATTGGGATTACTGATTTTTTCACACCATTGATCATTCGAACTGAATCTACACCAAAAATAAGGTCGCAATGTTTTTTATGAATCAACATTTTTGTTGATGGATAAATTGAAGAGTACAAATTCTTATCTGTTAAAGTGTACTTTACAGGGTAAATTTCATCTTCTAAAACAGATCCTTTAAGAATAGGCATCCAATGAATAAAATCAGTTGTCGTAGGTTCTTGTTTTAAATAATCAGAATTTTTCTTTGCTTGCAATTGAGAAGAACCAGAAGTTAAATTTTTCCAAAGAGAATGTGTCGTTATAGCTGCAATAGAAGTTTGCCTAGGAACCCAAGGCCCTAATGTTGCATTAATGAATCCTTTTTGAACTTCAATTTGTCTATAAAGTTTATATTTATCTTGCAATAATTCTAGTTTAATTTCAGTAGATAACGAATCCCAAAGTACGATTCCCAAGTTAGGAAGGTTGACAGCAAGAACTTCAAATGGGCTCCCTATGTATACATGTAACCCGGAACTTAAATCTATGTATTCTGAAGTTGAAGACGAAGTTGAATTCATAACAAGACAAAAATGTGTCGTAAAATTTATAGTTTTTTCAGAATTATCTGATGCAATTTTATTTCTTTCAACTCTCTGTAATAAACAAGAACCCTGAAACAGTTTTTCCCCAGATTTAATTACAACGCCGTTATCAAGTCTTCTAATTTCATAACTTGAGTTGGAAAGAATTATTAATCGATTTAACTTTAGGTCCGTCATATAGGTAAATGATTTGCCAACATTGACTGTATAGAGTCTCTCGCCCTGTTGCCTCCAAACAGTTAAAAAGTTTTCATTATGGGTAGCTAGAAGATAAGAATCTAAAAAACTTAAGGAATGAATAGGAGATGAAACTTTTTGATATGAAATTAAATTAGCTTTGTTCCACAACGGTAAAGAAAAAATTTGTTCTTGATTTATTAAAAGCAACTCTTTCGAATTTGCTTTTTTAACTATTCTTTTTATTGAAATATCTGCAACTTTAAACTTATTTAACAATAATCCATTATTTGCATTCCATAAGCAAAGGTTGCCTTCATCAGTTGAAGTAATAACATTGCCATTGTATTCTAAAGCATCTGTAATTTTGCCTGTAAAATCGTTGCCCATTAAAGTAATGCCTGCTGCAGTTCTCCAATAATCTTGCAGGATACTTGGTTGAGATAAGCAAACACGATTATTTTCTGGATCAACTGAAAAGTAAACTTTCATCGGGAACTTACCTTTGTATAAAGGTGAGTTTGTATTCCCAATCAATGGGATTATTTCAAAATCATTGTTTTGGTTTTGGCCAAATACAAATATAGCTGAAAAGCTGAAAATCATCAAAACAGCAGAGAGTCTAAACATATCATTCCGAACCCAAGTAAATTTTTATTTACACAATATAGAGGGCGGAACTAAGTCGATTAAATGGACAAGAAAATTTAAAATTAATAAAAAAACTGTATTTTATTTAAAAGCGCTATGTTTAAATCTGTCAAATAAGGTGTCCGTTCTGTGAAAACCCTTACCTTCTGCTTCCCGCGTATTTTCTATAGGCTTGGTTACAGATTCAGGCCCAATCGTCCTTGCAAGCCGAAACCCAAAAATGAAGAGCTGGAAATCAGGCGTAACATAGCTGGGGTGGGCCAGGCGAGCAGCCCTAGCAATTTTGAAGAAATCACCGCCACGCCATACACGGTCTTTTCCAGAGTCTGGACTTTTAGGGTTAGTTACGGGGCCCTTAGGATAATCGCCATGGAGAACAAACTTTCCACTTTGACTATTGAAAACGGATTAACCCCTTATACCGAAAAACCTCATCAGCTTTGACCTAAAACTTTCATGCCCAACAAGTCATCAACCTTTCCGGCAGGTAATTTTTTAATACCAACCTCGGTTTGAAATGTCTCATCAAGATTCCACCAAGGAAAGATAAATTTAACGGTACATTTACATGTCACCTTTTGCCCAAGAAATTTAATGTCTCCCTTGGCGATTCGATTACAACCTGGACACTTGCCATTCCATTTACTTTTTTCAAAGTCAACCTTCTTTACTTTAGTTTTTAACATTTCAAAAGGAATATCTGAAAAATCGATGGTGGTTAAATCTGCTTTTTTAATTTCAACCTGAGATTCGGACAAACGATCTGCAAGATGACCCAAGGATTTTTCATAAACATTCCGAACAAACCTACCATTTCCAAATTTGTCATTTTTTTCAACAAAAGCACAATGGAAAAAATAGTAAAGGTTAGCCTTACAAAGTTGAGATATGAAATACTGATTGTTTTTACAAAATTGTTCAAAAATTCTGCACATATCTGCTACGGAGTAATCATCAAAATAGATAAAGCGCGTAAATCGACTTTCTAAACCAGGATTTGCAGCTAGAAAATTGTCCATCGGTTTTGGATACCCAGCAGCTATTACCACTAAACGATCACGCAAATCTTCCATTTTCTTTAAAATAGTATCGATTGCTTCCATACCATAATCGCTCCCACCCCCCGTGGGAGATAAAGTGTAGGCCTCATCGATAAAAAATACGCCATCCATAGCTTTGGCAATTTCCTCGGCAGTTTTAATAGCTGTTTGCCCAACATACCCTGCAATCAAATTGGAACGATCGGTTTCGATAAGAAGATTTTTTTTTAAAATACCAAAGCCGAACAAAACCCGACAAATAATACGGGCGACCGTTGTTTTTCCCGTACCTGGATTTCCTTTAAATACAAAATGAAGCGACTGGCCATTTGTTTTCAAACCATGAGTGATTCTTTGTTTTTGAATATTAAGAAAATTCATAAGTTTTCTTACTTCGGTCTTAACCTCGGGAAGACCAATCATAGATTCTAATTCTTGTACTGCTTTTTTTAAAGCACCTTCTGGCGTTTCTACAGTCTCTCCTTCACTTTCATCAACATCGTCTTCATCTTCGGCTACAGCGTTTTCGTTATTACCTTTAACATTTTTTACTAGTCCATAAATTAGATCTTTCTGATCTTGGTGCATTTCTATAACAAGGTTATATTTCTTTTTTTCATCAGCATCAAATCCCCCAGTAACCATAATAAACTTCATAATTTTTTCGATAAGCCTAGCATAAATATCATAATAAGCCGTGACCTCCTTCTTAGCTTTTTCAATGTCCCCATCATCTTTAATAAATATGCCAATACAGGTAGCTTTAGCAAAATGCCGGAATGTAAATAATGGTGAATCATCCTCTCCCCCAAAATAACCAACATCTTTTTTAAATTGGACTAGGAAATCTAAAATATTATCAGTATCTAAAAACTCAAACTCATCATAATCATCATTAAAAACATTGGTATAACGGTCAATAATCCCACTAAGGATTTCAACAGCCCGTTCTAATTCATCATCTTCAACCACTCCATCTGCCAAAATTGCAATATAAACAGCTCTAGCAATGGTAGAAACCAAACTCACATTTAAAACATTTTCAAGGACATGGCGTTTGGAAAGGTCAAACTCGGTATATAGAAAGCCAAATTCCCCATCAGAGAAGGTTTCTTCCGCAAATTGCATAAAGCGTGGGTTTTCGTGAATTTCAATAGCTTTTGAAATTAAAAAATTTACAGACTCTGCAACTTCTCTGGAAAAGGAACCCATTTTGTTTACCTTCAAATTAGGTGCAATAATCTTTTAAATACCATTGACTTCAAAAAACTCACTTTTTGTGAGTTAGAAAAATACTATTTAGGCCATAATAATAGGCGGAATTGAATGACTAAAACCGACAATAATTTTAAAATTTGATTAAAAGGTTACTTTTACAAATAAAAACAGAGCAAAAATGGGTTAAAAATCAGGCTAATCTTTATGAACAATCGTGTCCGTTCCGGTGAAGTGCAAATACCAGGGAATTCAATCAGGGGGTTTAACCTGATTGTCAGAAGTGTGAAATTGATTTGAAAGCGTAAAGGGTAACAGGGTCAGCGTATCCCGCAGATAAGTCTAGGGATTGATGCCGAGTTATGTGGCCGTTCGGCGAAATACAGGTGGCAGTGAAGCTTGACAGAATGGCTAAAGCCTTCCCATCTTGATCAGAACCAAAGAACAACCAGTTTTTCTGCCAATGTTAAACGGCTTGGTCGCTTGATGATTTCGTAATCAAAACAAGCAAAATAAAATCGGTCGATGATATATCATTTTTAATCCCTATTTAATTAAGCTTTTTTCCCAGCGCCTAGGGAAATCAAACCTGCAAGAAAAATCATGCCACCTAACCCCCCTAGAACAACGACAACACCCCTACCAACCTTTGACCCACTAGAAATTTCAGGGTTGTATCCTGAACCATAAATACTTCTCAGATTTCCTTGCGCCTGATTGAGTCGATCACTGGATTCTGCAGATCGTTTTTCTTGATCTCTGCAATTTCCTTCTTCAAGTATTGCAAAACATATAACCACCAACGCACACGCAAATAAAATGAAAGATTTCATAAGTGACCCCTAAAGTTAAATTTTCAATATGGCAGAAATAACATTTCAACTAAATCTTTAGATTTTTAATTAGCCATAAGAATCTCCTTTAAAATCAATGACTTTCATTTAACTTAAAACCACAACAATGCCGGCAGCGCTAAGCAGTATTAACATCATCAATCCAAAACATCCTGATGTGCCTGGCACATTACTTAATGATTTTTGATTTTCAGCTACTTCAAATTTTTCGCTTAAGGAGTCGATGATAAAACTAATGAGTTTCCGTTGCTGGCTACCTTCAGTAAGAGTTGATTGACCCGTAGCTTGCGCCAACACGGTAACCATGGTTTCATCTTCATCTATCCCGGTTACACTCACCTGGACTTCTTGTTTCCAAGCCCAGCCTCCCCCAGAAGCTTGGTAAACGATTTGTTTTGCACCTTGATCAGTTTTAGTAATGGTATAATTGGCAGAGGTTATTAATTTTATCACCGACCCCCAAACCTTATCAGGACCAGCCTTGAAAGAAACAGAACTAGATGTAGACATTTTAATCTTCCTTTAGTTATTTTAACCGTTTGGCAGAAACAAGTTTCCAATTATCTCCATTGAATTCAAATAAGAATTGAAAGGTAATAAATTGCGTAGAAATATTGAGATCTCCAAAATATCCTTCTACCAGGCCATCAATTTGAATTGTTCCTTTAATTGGAGATTCGCCTATACTTGAATAAAGAGAAGCACGGTGGGTGGGATTATAAATTGTTTTGATTAAAGTTGGTTCTTTGGATCTACCTACCACATCTTTTTTAATATTACTTGGGTCATTCCGAAGTTTTTCCATTTCTATATTTGCATGTTCTTGAAAAGATTTTTCAGCCTGACGATATTCTCTTTCTTTTGCATCCATCTCAAGTGGTTTGCGCTCTGGGATCGTTTGCTCTGGAATTAAAGGCTGCGATTTAGAAACCACTGGTTCTTGTTTTGAATTTATTGAAGTTGCAGGTTCAGTGAAAGTAGAAGTTACCTTTTGATTTAACACTTTAAAAACGATGAAACCCACAGCGAGAAATGCACACATTCCAATTAGAAAAGGCACGCCATTAAAATTTTCTTTTATGGATGTCGGATTATGGACACGGTTTTTTTCTAGAACAGGTTTATGTTCCCATTGAGAATTGGATGATTCGGATTCTTGTTGTGAGTCCTCAGCTTCTATTTCTTGCTGTACCAGAACTATATTTTTACATTTTGGACAACAAAACCTCTTCCCAATATTCGTTATTTTAGTTCGAAGAGTTCCTTCGCAAGATGAACAAGAAAATACAAAAGTATCACTTTTCATTTTTTAAGCACCTTAAGGTAAATATTAATTTAATCCTTTTTGAGTCTTAGCTGCACTACCCCCTTGAGTAACTTGGCCTGTTCCTTGAATTCCACCCGAGTTGGCACTAAAATCGCCGCCACCTTGACCAAAGCCGCCACCACCAAAACCCCGAGAAATTAAGCTCGGGGTTTATATCTAAGCAGACGCTCCATCTTTTTACTCGACTGGCCGTTCGGCGAGAAGTAGCTGGACTTACCTAATAACTCAAAGTCGGCAGAGCCTAGTTCGGCTTGAAAATCTTTGCTTTATAGTGCGTACTCTATGATAATCGTGCAGATCCAATTACTTCCAATAAAATAAGTAACTTTAGTATCTCTGATGATTTGCCAAAAATGGCCTTTTGGAACAATCGTAAGAGCAGCATTTCTTGCATTTAAATAAGCATCATCTTCCGTTTTACCGAAGCCCGTCACTTGGGTACGAATTTTTGTATCTGCAGCTATTACGCTATTCGGGATCATAGCAGAGATCGCAACAGCGCCAAGGCAAAGCGGCATAAGCGTTAATAATCCAACCACCATCGAATATACGCACTTCATAGCAACACCTCCAGCCGTTGGGCATAACTTGGTTCAATTCGCCCACAGCGGCATAAGCTGTTGAACAGTGTATGAAAATATTATCCTTACACCTAAATAAGCGGAACGAATTGCTAACATTGGCCAATAAAAATTAAATAAATTTAAGAATAGTCAAAATACTGGATTTATCGTTACCTTTTGCCGAAGGGGTAGAAGTAGCCTGCCTGAGGAAAAGCATTAAAAGTAAGAGGTGGATCGAACCTAACTGGATATCTTAAACCCCACTCAAAATACTTTTTACCTTTTTTACAATCAACAATTTCTACAGTGCCAACTAAAACGCCCCGAGGTAATTTCAGAGGATCCAGAGGGTCATCATGCCCAGGAAGTTGTACAGGCGTCTTTGCAGCGTAAATATAAATCCTGCCCCGATGCGAGGTGGGCCAGGTGCGATATTCTATTTTCTTATCACCCCGAAGAATGCGCTCTGCATAAGGTTGCCTAATACTTAACGCCCGAATCTTTTCTTTTTCAGCAGGAAGATCTGTATTTATAATTTTTAAAGGCGGGTAATCAAGGATAGGTTTTTTAAGATTCTCGCCAAGAAGGATTGCTAAATCAGCAGCAGTTTTTGGGGAAAGTTCGCGAACCCCTCTGAAAGTTTGAGGGTCTGGTTTGAATTCGCATGCATCCCCTTTGAATTTAGGAACGGTACCATCTGCAAAACAAAAAGATGCAAGTACTTTTGCAGGAACATATAAATCAAAACGCATTCGGGTGTTTAAAGATTGATCATGAAAGACATAATCTTTAGCCCAAGTATGAGAATTTTTGGGGAGCAGATTTTTAGCTTCAACCGCATCTAATGCCCCTAAATGAACCTTCAAGCACCCCATGAGGTGCAGGGTATCTGCAAAACATGAAACGATAAATAGATGATCGCCTTTGGTTATTCCGCGTTGTTTGAATTGATTACTTGCAGCATAGATAAGGGGGGTGTCGGGTGCAGCTTTCCAAACTTCGAATTCTGCACGGGTCCATAATTGGATAAAAGATCTAGGCATGGGAAAAGGAGTTCCAGCTACTTATTAGTTACCTCTAAGAATTGTACGGCATCAGCAATGACAAAGCCATTCGTTCCTTTATTAGAGATCAGAATTATTGCAGGAATATCTTTTTTGAAGGAGAAAGACCCCAAAGAAACAAACCCTAATTTAGAAGGTATGCGTTGGTTAATGGAAAGATTTTTAACACCTTCTGCATATTCAATGGTAATGGGAACATTAGTAGCGCGGTTAGTGGCAGGGGCAAAATAAAGCCTAACTTCATAGGTGCCATCTTTTGGAAGATTGGTTTTAAAAGTAACAGATTTAGTGCCTTGGCCTTCATTACTATCGTGGATATAGCCTGCGCCAACAAAGCCGCCAATGGACGAACTTTGGCCCCAAGCGCCTTTAATAATTGCTTCAGAATCATCTAGAACTATTCCCGTCATTTTTTTTGGATCAAGTGCAAGGGCACCAGGCAATGAATCTTTAGATTCAAGAACTTGCTTATCTACAAGAAGTATAAGTTTAAGTTTTTCGTAGGGAACATCCTGCACATCAAGGTTAGAGTCGATAGCAATACAAGCAGCGGTAGCAGCAGATTGGCCAAGAATAAAGAAGACGGGTTCCATACGGATGCTGCCATACGCCATATGGGTGCAAGAGATGCAAACAGGAACAAGCAAGTTAGTAGCGTGTTCTTTTTTTGGGGTGATAGATTTGTAACTGATTTTGTAAGGGCCCCCCGGGCTGACTTGGATATCGCCCTCGTTTTGCACAAAACCTTCTGGGGTAACATAGCGCATGCAGTTATGGGAATCCATATTGTAAGAGCCCATACCAATAGATTCAGGGGTGTTGCGAGTTTTTCTACAATCAAGTTCGGTCATCACATATTCGCCAATCATTCGCCTAGCTTCGCGGACATAAATCTGATGAGGCCAGTTGGCGTTATCGGTAAATTCATCTTTAGCGAGGCCCCATTTGCTCATATCATCACGATTTTTTTTGGGAACCCGCGGATGGTTAGCAAGGGACCACATAAGGCCCTTCTGATAAGATTCGTGATCATTGATAATTTTGTCTCGTTCTTTGTAAGAAGCTTCTGCAAATTTATAATTAGCACCAATAAAGTCGGTGCTGACAGCACAATTATTATTGGTATCGGTCTTACCGTTAGGCATCATCAAAATACTAAGAGGAAGTCGTAAGTCACCCGCTTCGAAATTACGAAAGAGAAGTTCATAATCTTTTTCGTTGTAGTTATCGGGTTTAGGAAAAGGGGTACGATTTTCAGGAATCAAACTCATACACATACGAAAGCAATACGCTTGCATCCGATGATCTTCAGAACCATCTTTATTATGAGGGCCAGATTCAATGCCTGGAAGCAAACCACTTTTAGAATCGCCCGAAATGACAAAAGGACTAACATTAACGGTAAAGCGGTGGTTGTGATTGTTCTTAGCTTTTTGAATACCGTTAAGGGTTTCGTTATACTTATTGTTGGCTTCTCTGCCGATATGAAAAGGCACGCCAGCTTTTGCGAATAGATCGCCTTCATAGGTGGCATCGAGAAACATTTTAGCGAAGAAAGTTTCGCCGGATTCTAAACGGATGGATTGAATACGAGTGCCTGTTTTAACAACCCCATCGGGGTGATTGCGATCAATTCGCTTATTAAGGACAAACTTAATCTTATGTTCAGCAAGCATTTCGTGAAGGATCTTGGTTGCGATCTTAGGTTCGAACGCCCAGATAGCATCTTCGTCTTTACGATAGCCTTTGTAGGCGTCCCGTTTTTCGAGATTCCAATTATCGAGGTTATCATAATGTTTACGAAGCCGCTGATAGAACTCGCGTGAGATGCCACCAATGACAGTTTTACTACCGGTATCGGTTGCGCCTAGTCCGCCAGTGGTAAGCCCGCCCAAATGGTTAGAAGGCTCAATAATGATAGCAGTTTTTCCCATTTTAGAAGCTTGAATAGCAGCACTGACCCCAGCAGAAGTACCACCATAAATAACGAGATCGAATGACTCATCTGCACCAAGTATTGGGTGAGTTAGAAGGCATGGAACAAGCAGGGAAAGCAGGATATTACGCATGAGAATACCTCGGGTTGAAAACCAATTATCAGGATGATTTCGCTTTCAACAAGTCGCGGATTTCGACCAGCAGTTCTTCCTGTTTGGTCAAGACAACGGCTGGCTCTTCTTTTTTCATATTCATCATCCAGCCAAGAAATTTTACGATAAAGATGAACATTGCAGCAGCAACGATGAGGAAGTTGATTACTTCACCCAAGAATAATCCGTAAGGGATTTCAACGCCATTGATAACAAAAGTCCAACCTGCGTAACCTTTTTCAACCGGGGTGAACAAGCTGACAAAAGGCATGAGAATATTTTTCACCAAAGCTTCGACCACTTTGCTGAATGCGCCCCCAATGACCACGCCAATAGCAACATTGATGAAGTTTCCTTTGAATGCGAAGTCTCGGAATTCATCCATCAGGGATAAAACTTTGGCACTAGGAACAATAGAAATTACTTTTTGAAACGGATCCATGACACAAGACCTTTCAAAGTGTTAAAACAAGATTTTAAGCAAGAATGTTTTCAATTATATGGCCATGAACATCGGTTAATCTACGATCGATACCATTATTTCTAACGGAAAGCATAGTGTGATCAATACCAAGCAGATGCAAAATAGTTGCATGGATATCATAGACTTGGGTGGGATTTTTTCTATCCTGAGGCTTATAACCAAAATCATCACTAGGGCCATAAGATACGCCCCCCTTGATACCCCCACCCGCAAGCCAGTTAGTGAAACAATAGGGATTATGATCACGACCTTTACCACCCTGGGATGAGGGCATTCTGCCAAATTCGGTTGTCCAAAGAATGATGGTGTCATCAAGAAGACCACGCTGTTTTAAATCTAAGATAAGAGCAGCAGAACCCCGTGCCATGCCCATTGCGAGAGGGCCGTGATCGCGTTCGACATCTTCATGGCTATCCCAATTGCGCCTAGGAAAACCATTATCGCAACCTGACCAGATTTGGACAAAGCGAACGCCTCGCTCTAGCAATCTTCGAGCGACCAGACACTTGCGGGAGAAGTGATCAATTTCTTCGATGGCGTTAATTTCTTTATCGAAGGTTTGAACATTATGATCAAGGCCATAAAGCTTACGGATGTAAGCGGGTTCTTGGGAAATATCCATGGCTTCGGGTGCAGCAAGCTGCATTCTCGCAGCAAGTTCGTAGCTTTGAATACGGGCATTAAGCCTGCTATCGCCTTCTCTGGATTGCAAATGCTCGCGGTTGAGTTTACCAAGAATATCAAAGGAAGCATTGGCACTGGCTTTGGAAATAAAATTCCCCTGAGGAGCGGGAAATAAATCTTCGATCGGATTAGGAGCGCCCGGTTTAAGAATAGTACCCTGATGTTGAGAGGGAAGAAAAGCACTATCCCAATTCTTAGGGCCATTGCTTGCAAAGCCACGATGATCTGGCAGCACCACAAAAGTTGGAAGGTTTTGATTCATACTACCTAGGCCATAACTAACCCAACAACCCACACCGGGAAACCCCGGGTTCTGAAAACCAGTGGCTTGCAAATAGGTGGACTGGCTGTGAATGCCAGTCTTGCCAACCATGTTGTGAACAAAGGCAATATCATCAACAACATCACCCAAAGGCGAAACGGTATCGCTAAGCATCTTTCCAGATTTGCCATAGGGTTTGAAATCCCAGATGGGTTTTAGCCAAGGTCCAAGACCATTTTGAAACGCTTCGACTTTCTCACCAAAGTCTGAACTTTTGCCATGCTGCTTGATGAGTTCAGGTTTGAAATCGAAAAGATCAACATGGCTAGCAGCGCCCGCCATGAAAAGCTGGATGACACGCTTAGCTTTAGGAGGGTGATGAGGTAAGCCAGAAAGCCCGCCAACGCCCCCTTGATTAAGGGAATTACCAAAAGCGGATTGATTACCAAGCAGCGATGCCAGAGCAATACCGCCTAACCCACCCCCTGTATTCCAAAGCATTTCGCGTCTGCTCATGCCGGGATTGCAAAGGTTATGATTGGTATTAGGTTTCATGGGGTGATCCGAATTAATCAACAAAGGAAAACTCATTAAGGTTGAAAAGCACACGGGCCAAATCTGCGAGAGAATACTGGTTAGCCAATGCAGTTAAAGATTCAAGTTCAGATTGAGAAGGGTTGCGCCCAAGCGCAATAAAGAATGCTTGTGCCACTTGTTGCTGTTTGGGAAAATCTCGCACTAATCTTTTTGCAAACTCCTTGGATTGCACCAACATAAAACCATTGTTCAAAAGCACAAGTGCCTGCAATGCAGAAAGGCTTTCATTTCGTTTATCCACCAACAAAGAGGGATCAGCGCAATCAAGAGTGGTCATGAAGGGTTGTTGCTGGGATCGAACGAGGAAACGATAAACCGCCCTACGAAATGCTTTGGGGTCTTCTGGGTTATGAAGGTGATATTGATAATGGGGTGAGTGCTCTGGTTTTTGGATGACAAAATCCTGAAAACTAGGGCCAAACATGGCTTGATCAAGTTTCCCCGAAACCTTTAAGACAGAATCACGAATGGCTTCAGCTTCTAACTTCTTGCGATTCATGCGCCAAAAATAAACATTGTCGGAATCCTTAGAAGCCATATCAGGATCGATGGCTGAAGATTGCTGATAGGTGGCGCTGGTTAATATCAAGCGATGAAGTCGTTTAAGCGATTGGCCATTATTGCGGAAGTCCGTTGCAAGCCAATCGAGAAGTTCCGGGTGGGAAGGTTCTTTGCCCATTTTCCCAAAATCATTGGGGGTATCAACAATGCCCCTGCCAAAATGCCAACGCCAAACTCTATTCACAATCGATCGCCAAACAAGCGGATTTGCATCATGAGTAATCCAGTTGGCAAGGGCAACCCTTCGTAACCCCTCAGGCCCATTTTCTGGAATAGAAAACAATCCCGGAGAATGAGGCAGCGAAGTGATTGCACTAGGCGAGACGACATCGAGGGGTTTTTCGATATTGCCCCGCTGTAGTAAATGAATGGCACGAGGCTTACCCCCCATTGCGCCTGTACCGGAAAAAGCCCCACTTCCTGTATAAACCGTTCCAGCGAAAACCATTTTAGGCTGAGGCAATTTTGCAAGCTGCACCTTCAATTCAGAAACTTGTACTTTCATATTTTGAAGGGCCAGCCTATCAGCCTCTGGTACAAGAGTCATAAACAACTTGTTCTTCTGCTCTTGAAGGATAGCTGATTCTTTTTTGCTAGATTCTGCGCCCCCGAACCAGATGCCATCGGTAAGATTCTTTTTAGTCCAGCGAATGGGCGCTTCGGTAGAATCAAGACTGATAACCGGGGCGTTGAGTGCAAGATTTTTACCCGCAACATCAAGCACCTCTACCTCCGCAAGGGCAAAGATATAATCATTTGCCCTTAACGCAAGTTTGGTTGCAATCACTCTGATATACTTGGCCTTTTTCATCCCTGCATTAATAGTCACAGGAATCAATCCGGGATTAGGCTGATCTTTCGCACTGGTTTCTAGATTCAAAATTTCAGGGGCTTTAAATGTCGCTTCATCACTGATCTGCACTTGATAGCGAACAGGAAACCCAAACCCCGCTCCAATATTATTGAACTCATCATGGCAAGCATGCAACACAATCTTATCGATGGCTTGAGACTGGGAAAGTTCTACCTGAACCCACTTAGCTGATGTTTGATTAGGGCTGATATTACTGTGATAACCAAACGCTGGGTTCTTTCCAACATCTGCTTTTTGCAATTGAGATAGGCGCAAATCTATGTCTGCAAGTTCTTTTCTGCCCGGGATCTTTGATTCGAATGCCTGTATCAATGCTTCCTGAACTTTGATTTTTTCCTTCAGTGATTCAAACTGCGATGCAATTGTAGCGTCGGCATGATAAGGTTTATCCGCGCGGTCAAGTGCTGCAAAAACCGCCTGCATGCCGTAATAATCTGTCTGCAGAATAGGATCAAACTTATGGTTATGGCACTGCGCACACTGCACCGTCATGCTCAGAAAAGTATTGGCGGTATTGGCAACCATATCATCACGATCAAGATGGCGCGCAACTCTGCCATCGATTTTGCTCTCGGGCACTTCTGCATGACCAATGAAATCCCAAGGGCCTGAAGCGATAAAACCTAGCGCTTCAATGCCTTCGGGGGTTCCAGGAAAAAGTATATCCCCCGCAAGTTGCTCTGCAACAAATCTGCCATACGGCTTATCCGCATTTAACGAACGAATTACATAATCGCGGTAAGGCCAGGCATTGGGCCTAAGCTTATCTTTGTCGTAACCATGGGTTTCCCCAAAGTGCACCGCATCAAGCCAATGCCTAGCCCAGCGCTCGCCATATTGAGGCGAAGCCAACAATCGATCGACCAGCTTTTCATAAGCATCAGGCGATTTGTCGGCAAGGAAATTTTCAATCTCTAAGGGTTCAGGGGGCAAACCTGTGACATCAAAATAAAGCCTGCGGATAAGTGTAATCTTGGAAGCTTCTTTTGAAGGCCTTAATTCTTTCTGCTGTAACTTGTTCCAGACGAAGGAATCGATCGGGTTTTTGACCCATTGAGGATTAGCCTGTGGGGGGGGAATAACTTTCATAGGCTGAAGCGACCACCAGGAAAGCGCATTCGATTTTTCTGAACCATCATCGGGCCAGCTAGCACCTTGGTTAATCCAAGTTTTAATAAGTTCAACCTCTTTGGGGGAAAGAGCAGGGCCCTTAGGAGGCATAGCGAGAGAATTAGGAAGTGCAGCGATATTACGAAATAAAATACTACCGTTGGCGTTTCCCGGGTTTATCACCTTACCTGAATCGCCACCCTTAAGAGCATCAACTTTACGATCAAGCCTAAGGCCATTTTTACTGGTAGATTCGGAATGACATTTATAACAATGCGATTTAAAAATCGGTTGAATGTCTTTAAAGAAATCAACCTTAGCAGGTTCAGCAGCCAGAGTTGCAACCAAGTAAAGGATTAAAACGGAAGGCATACCAACTCCATCAGAAAGAACGATCTCACTTAAAAATAATTATACCTTCAGCTAAAAGAATTAGCCAGCAAACAGGGATAAATCTGAAGGATAGGCTGAAGTATTCAAGCGTTAAGAACTGATTTTAAGGCCTTTACAAGAGTGCGCACGCGAGGAATTTACAGCAAGGCACTTTAAACAAACCAAACAAGAACAATTAATGCGCGAATAACTCGGGTAGTTTTTTCTGGGCAGCGGGCACGCAAACGATTAATCTTTACTAGCGAAATGAATTCTAAAAAAGGAACATACCATGGATCGCAGAGAATTTGTTAAAACAACCTTGGCAACAAGTGTAACTCTTGGAACAGGATCTTCCATCTTGGCACAAAATAAAAAAACCGTGCTTAGGCTTGCAGTCAAATACGGAATGATCAAAGACGGAACAACTCCACTCGAAAAACTTACCCTTGCAAAAAAACTTGGAATTGAAGGCGTCGAAGTTGATAGCCCCAGCGGCCTTAACAAAGAAGACGCCAAAAAAGCTGCAGAAATAACAGGTGTCAAAATCCATGGCGTGATTGATTCCGTTCATTGGCGAGATACCCTTTCCAGCCCCGATGCTGCAATTCGTGAAAAAGGCCTTAAAGCACTTCTTAGCGGCCTCGAAGATGCAAAATTCTTTGGCGCTGATACTCTGCTTCTCGTTCCAGGGGTGGTTAATAAAGATGCCACCTACGAACAATGCTACGAACGATCCCAGATCGAAGTGAAGAAAGCATTGCCACTTGCAGAAAAGCTAGGTGTAAAGATTTGCATCGAAACCGTATGGAACAATTTCATTACTAAGCCCGAGCAATTAGTCCAGTATATCGATGATTTCAAAAGCCCTTTTGTCGCAGCTTATTTTGATTGTTCTAATATGGTCAAGTTTGGTGTCAGCAGTGCAGATTGGATCCGCAAACTAGGGAAAAGAATGGTCAAGTTTGATTTCAAAGGCTATAGCAATACCAAGCAATGGTGCGACATCGGCGAAGGCGATGAGAACTGGCCCGAAATTCTCAAAGCCCTTGGGGAAATTGGTTATGATGGCTGGGCCACTTCCGAAGTTAGTGGCGGTGGCGAAAAAGAACTTGCCGACATCGTTGCCCGAATGCGCAAAGTTCTTGATCTTCCCAAGGCTTGATCTTCTTTTACTACAATAACATCAGATTCCTTTTCATTCATTGAGGTTAATTTATGACGACTGCTAATTCGGTACAGACAAAGCTTTACATCGATGGTAAGTGGGTTGATGCATTAGATGGAAAAACCCATGCGGTCATTAATCCAGCAACCGAAGAAGTGCTTTGGGAAGTGGCCTATGGCAGCAGGGCGGAAACCAAGCTGGCACTTGAAGCCGCTGCTAAAGCAATGCCCGGTTGGCAGAAACTTACAAGTTGGGATCGTGCGAAAATCCTTAAGAAAACGGCGGACCTCATGCGCGAGCGAGCAGATGCCATCGCCCGTGTCATGACGATGGAACAAGGCAAACCAGTCGTCGAAGCCAAAGCAGAAGTAATGCATTCTGCAGATACTTTCGAATGGTTTGCAGAAGAAGGAAAACGAGCCTATGGCCAAGTTATTCCGAATTCAGTTCCGGGCAAAAGGCATATCACGCTAAAACACCCAGTAGGCGTGGTAGGTGCAATCAGCCCTTGGAATTTTCCTATCACCCTTGCAATAAGAAAACTTGCACCCGCACTTGCTGTAGGCTGCACCGTAGTTAGCAGACCCGCAAGCCAAACTCCAAGATCCTTGATCGTGATTTTTGAATGCCTTATCGAAGCAGGGCTTCCTGCAGGGGTTGCTAATCTAGTTATCGGCCCCGGGCAAGAAATGGCTGATGAGTTCATGCAAAATCGCATTTGCAGGAAAATCAGTTTCACAGGATCAACCGAAGTGGGCAAGCAACTGATCCGAGCTTCAGCAGATCAGGTGAAAAGAATCAGCATGGAACTTGGTGGGCACGCACCCTTTATCGTCTTCCCAGATTCTGATCCTGAAATCAGCGCAAAGCTTGCAGTTGCAGGAAAATTCCGCAACAATGGGCAAGTGTGCATCTCGCCTAGCAGATTTTTTGTTCACAAGGATATCGAGAAAAAGTTCACCGAGGCTGCAGTCGAGTTCGCCAAGGCATTAAAAATGGGCAACGGGCTAGATGCGGGTATTGAAGTCGGCCCAATGTTCGAAAAGAAAGCTCTCGCCCATACCCAAGGCCTCATCGATGATGCCAAGGGCAAGGGTGGCAAGGTGCTCACTGGTGGCAAGAAATCCGACAAATTCGAAAAAGGTTACTTCTTCGAACCCACGGTTATTTCAGGCCTTAACCCCACTTGTAGAATTCTTACAGAAGAACCCTTTGCCCCCGTTATGCCCATCATCAATTTTAGCAATCTTGATGAAGTCATTGCTGCTGCAAACAATACCCCCTATGGCCTTGCTGCCTATGTATTCACCAATGATTTAACTACTTCACTGAAGATGGCAGAAGGTTTAGAAGCTGGAATTATTGGGATTAATGATCCCGTTCCTGCAACGCCCCAATGCCCTTTTGGTGGTATGAAAGAAAGCGGCTTAGGCCGAGAGTTAGCGCAGGAAGGAATGGAATCCTACTTAGAAACCAAGTATGTTTCGATCAAACTGCGGGATTAATTTTAGGTATAAAAACAGAAGGCTTCAAAGATAGCAACCCCTTCTTTGAAGCCTTTTTATTTAAAACAAATCTTACTTTTTAAGATTCGTAGTTCTCACATCAAGTTCCAAGGCAACGACCAGCATTATTTCCAAAATCTTTTCTCGCATCTCCATATCTTGATCATCATTATGAATATTGGCAAAAGTAATTAATTCAAACTCAAGGCCATTTTCACCAATCTTAATAAAAGAAATCCTAGTTTTATTTTTGATAACTGCAGGAACCAAAATAACTTTATCAAGAATCATCGTTTGCAGTTTTCCAATTTTCTCAACCTCAGTATGAAGATCAATACCAAAAGTTAAACGAATTCGATGATGCTTGCGCAAACCAAAATTATCGATAATCGCGGTAGCAAGATTACCATTAGGCATCAATAGAATAGAGTCTTCAGCGGTGCGAAGCTTAGTAGAGCGAAATCCAAATTCTTCCACAATTCCTTCTTTATCTCCCAATACGATTCTATCCCCAACCCTAAAAGATTTTTCACTAATGAGAAGGAGAGTACCGAACAAGTTTTTAAGAGAATCTTGAGCAGCAAGAGAAATCGCAATACCAATAATACCCAAACCAGCAAGAAACCTACCTAAAGATTCTGATTCTCCGAAATGACTAATCAATAAACAAATCGCAAAAATTACAACCATAAGCTTTGCAGATTTACTTAAGAAAGGAACTAACATGTCGCCCATTCCTTTGTATTTAATCATTGTTTCGGAAATCTCGTATAGAAGTGCAATCGTATCGATCATTTGCATACCAAAAAAAGCTAACACAAGAGTTATGATGACTTTTTCACCTGTATAAATATAGATGGCATATTTTACAGGTAGGTCAACAAAAGGTAATAAGTTATAGACAACTAAAAAAAACAAAAGTAGCTTTAAAGCTCGGAAGTTTCTACGCAATCTCTTTTTAAACTGAACTTCATTAGATTTAGGAACAAAATAATGAATCAACCTTTTTACCCCAAAAGAAAATCCAAAAGATATGATTAAACTTATCAGAAAAAGGCAGAAGCCAACCGCCCATTGATAAAGAGAAATGCCCAGAAAAGGCCGAGAATATTTTTCAGGGGTATTGAGGCGAATCCAAATACCTGGCTCCGTCCAGAAGTCAGGCACAAGCCTTATGTATTTAAGTTTTTCGTACTCCTTGCGTGTAGGAATATTCACCACTTCATTAAACATACTTTCGATATTTCGAACCGACCTAGTATCGAACTTCCACTCAATTTTGCCTTTTTCGTTTTCACGGGGTGTAAGAGTAATCGTTCCAAGTGCGCCCCGGAAAAGTTCATAGGCAATTAATTTTGGATCCGTAGGGATTTCAGGGATGTAAATCAAACTGATTCGGTCGAAAATGAATTTCAATTTGAAAGCTAAGACCGGTCCTAAATCAGCCCTAGAAGGAATAGGAAATTCTGAAAGATCCATACAATTAGCTGCTTCATCATTTTTAAAACTATTAACCGCAGATAAAAAGTAAAAAATAGTATTTCGTGGATTAGCGAGGTTATGAGCGTAATTATATTTTGCCTGCTCTTCGGAACTAAGTTTTGCGAACATACTAGGAACATTGGCAACGGTTTCAGGGCCAAATCGCCAACATCCATCCTTCTGCCTAACGATTTCTATTTCAAACCCATTGGAGCCTGCGAGGACTTGATTTTCACTACTCCAAGAATCGGAAAGGTTATTAGAATCGGGGTTGATTTTACGCAAAATGGCCTCAAGCATAAGAGCCTTTTTTGGCCCTAAAATTTTAATATCTTCGAGAGGAATAGCAGAAAGGTCAAGAAAAGAATTAAGCCCTTGCAAAGTAGACACATCAAATTCACCCTGCATTATTGCAAGAAAAAAATAACGCAAGGTTTTTCTAGGCGTAGATAACTCTAAGGGAACTAAATCCGGCTTTCCATCCTTCATTAAACTTAACGAAGATTCAAATTTTTCGGGAACCGGAGCAACTACTTTACCCATAATTCGATATCGCTCTGCAATCGGTATGTTTTTAACTTCCTCCCACATCGAATCTACAGACCGAATGGTTTCCTTATCAAAGACCCAAGTATGTTTTTTTCCTGGTTTAGAAATTCGGTTAATAGAAATTCTACCGCCTCCACTTGCACGCCAAATGAATTTAGGACCGTTTGCAACAAGAGGAATTTCTTGGGAAAAGAGATAACCCTTGCGCTGAATGATCGCGGCAAGTTTCCAAGCAATTAAAGGGCCCTGTGAGCTGATTTTTTCAGATGACAATTCGGATAAATCAAGATGATGCATCGCAGTTTGAAAATCGTTATTATAAGCATGCTCCATAAATTCCATCATCGTATCGGTAGGATTACCAAGGCCGGTTTTAAATTGTTCCTGAACCTTCAGCCTAGCTTTTTCCCTAACAGAGGTGATAATCCGACTACTCTTAATCTGCGCAACTGTTTCTTTATCAAACCTCCACAACCCATCTTCACATTTCCTAAGAGAAATATTAAGATCATTATCTTTATAAACTGTAATCTTGTCTTGATTAGGAAAGGCAATCAAGTTGTAAAATGGAAAAGAGATTTCATCAAGAATTTCTTCAAGTTCCAAAACCAAGGTGTTTACTATATCTGGATCAATCGAACCGGGTTCTACCTCTAAACATGCAACTCCGTCGCTTAATAAACTTGGTACAAAAGGATAAACATCTACAGCGAAACAAAAAGTATAAATCGTATTAATAGGCGTAGATAATTTTTCTTTTAAAGAAACTTTTTTATACTGCGCTAAAGCTTCTTCATCGACGGGAAAAAACCCTAAAACGCTAGAAGTTAAAAGTAATGTAAAAAGCCCATTAGAAATCATAGAACCATTCCTTTGATTAAACCGCACTTTCTTATTAGCGTCCCCATACTACCAAATGTTTGAAAAAATTAAAATAACACTGTGCTACCTATTAAAACATTAAGAGTTTCTTTGCTTAAAATAAGATTGGTGGTGGTAAACTAAAGAGTTGTATTCCAATAATTGTGAGAAAACCGAATGAAATACACCCCCTACCTTGATGGGTACAGTGTTTTACCTGCGCTTCACAAGTTAGAGAATCAACCAATATTTGAAAAGGATGAGCAAGCTGATTATTACCTTGCTGAAAAGCGATTAGCACAAATTACTCAAAAAGTTTTTCTTGAATACGATATTAGTCCACAAATTTATCAATCAGTTTGCAATTACATTATTTCAAAAGTGCCAGAATTGAAACCGCCTTTCACTTTCAATTCAATCGCAATGCAGCTTCAAGAAGACCTAGCAATTCACCGAGTTGAAAATAAAAAGGATTGGCTAGCTGCTTGCCATATTTCCTTCCCTAGTCGATGGCTACCCGAAGAAAAAATCGGGAAGTCTTTTCAACAAATTCATACGCCAGTTCCAGGAATGAACTTAGAAAATGCATTCAAAATGGCACAATCTGCGATCTTGCACGGGCCTTATTTTCGATTTGTCTGGGGGCCCATATTTGAAAAACAGATTAACTTCCACCCAAGTCTAATGCGCCTTGCATTTAACCTAAACTTCCCATCAGTACTAATTAAAGTCGAACGACAACTTGTAATAGGTTTTCCTGAAGTCAATGCGTTTTTGTTTGTTATCAGACAGCATTTAATCCTATCTAATGAAATTGATTATTCTGCATTGTTCAATTCTTGTAAGCAGATGAGCGAAGCTCAAAAAATCTATAAAAATGTAAACTTTGAGTTATTAGAATATCTTGAAAAGAAAGCCAAAGAAACTTTATAATTAATGCCAAGACTTAATCTTCTCTAGCAGAATTTTGATATCATTTTTTCGTTTTTCAAACAGAGTGAACATTGCTAGGATTACACTGCCCAAAATAATAACTGCAATCCACCAAACCCATGTCTGTTGTTTATCAACTGCTGCATGCCAAATCATGAAAAAAATGTCCATGAGCAGAAAAGACATACCGAAATATAAAAACCCTTTGGTTTGTGAAGCCATACCTGCCAATATCCCGATAACGCTCCAAAATGCAAGGGCGATAGGAAGCCATACAGAATAACTAATTCCAAGGATCAAAAGATCAGAAGCGGAAGAAGCATAAAGGAAAGCAAGGCCGGTATAGCGAAGGAATTGGGAGAGGGTTTTGTGCAATTTCGATCGTAAGGAAAATTCCAAAATCAAAAGGAAAATTGCAGGAGGAACAACCCACATTTGAGGATGTTGAAAAATAGAAAAACCCTGGGCCGCCCATAATGACCAAAATCCACTTACCAAACCTAAACATGAAGCCAACATTAGATAAAAGGAGTTTCTCTGCATTGCGACCCAACCCCAAACCATTGCAGTAAGAAACCACAAGAAAGCATGAGAAGCAAAATCACCAGGCAATCGCAACATAGTATCTGCAATTGGCTTCATAAAGAAAAAATGCTCTGGGTAGGCGACCAAAAATTGCTTAAACCAAAAAGACAACTGGGGAAAAAGAGGAATCAATATGCCACAAAGCATAATGGGCGAGCCGATTGCCTGCTTGTTTCTTCTAAAAAACAATTCTGAAATGCCAGCGGCAAGAAAAGAGAGGACAAGAGCCCCGAGTGACCAATATTGGCCGAAGACCCCCCCAAACCATTCGGGCCTACAAAGTCTACAATGCAGGAAAAGTGAAACAAGAACAATGATAACACCCCAAGTATATCTCGTATTTTTCCAAGAGGTATCCTTAGCATTTTCAGAATTGAGGAAACAAATAACCCACAAGCAACCCATTCCTAAAACAGCAATGGAAAATAAAACTATTTGCACAGCCCATTCGGGTTGCAGGCTTTTCATTCCTTGCGGGTCGAAATAAATTCCTTCCAAAACTAGTGTGCAAAGTATGCAAAGAAACGCCAAAATAGGTAAACGATCCCCGATCAGCTTGGTTGCAAATTCCCACACCCCTGTTAATTTTCCTAGGCTCAACCTGCCAATGATTGCAAGTATTAAAATAGCAAATTGTAATAGCGCAGCTCTTTGGGGCCAGCGCGAATCATCAAGTGGGGAGGGAACAGCTTGCAAAAGCAAACACCAAGATGCAGCAAGCAGCATCAAAAATTCTCTGCGCACGCTGCGGGAAGTACCAAGCCCCGCCCAAGCCAAAAACAATGCAGAAGGCGCAACACAAAAAGTTGCACACGCGCCTATAATTCTCTCTTCAAAGATTTCAGCATACCACGAAATCCAGACTGACAGCAGCAAGATGATCCCCGAAACAATCCCCTGTACACCAGGCAGCCAAAGAGGTTTAGCCAGGGGTAAGGGTAGGGCGATCATGCCGCTAATTAAAGAAACCAACAAAGCAAGTGGAATGCAAGTTGCTTGTATTAATTCGACATAGATCAAGTTTCTGGATCGTAGCCAGTAGGCAATTGCAACCAAGCCAAGGGTGAATAAACCGAAGTCCCCAAACTTTACTTTTGAAGTTAAAAACCCGATCAGGCAAACAAACGCCAAGATTGAAAGCGTGGAAAATGCCAGAGGAAGGTTCGTTAAATAAAGTTGGCCATTCAAACACCCAAAATAAATAATTGCACCGCTTAGCCCAATTACAACCAAGCCGATTTGCATTGCAGATTCGGTCATGCGGTTAGCAAGCGGTTTGATTCCAGAAAGAGGCAGAGAAAAAACAACCAACCAAAAAAGCGAAATACATCCAAGGCCTAGGCCAACTAGGTTGAACATATCTAATGGATGATGCAGGTGGAATGCAAACCCAAGATAAATGCACGCAGCAAGGGAAGTCAAAATATTAGCAAAGGCATACCCCGCCAGATTGCGCCACGCGGCTATCATCGCCATTTGCAATGCAATCAAGCAAATGAGAGAGAAAACAATCCAAGGGTTAGCTGTTTCGCAGGTGCCAATTCTAAAAGCAACAAAAAGCGATGCAGCAAGAATAAAGTTAAGATTAGTAGGCCAAGATTCTTCATTAATAAAAGAGAATGTTTTACCAAAAGACGGGCAACCAATTCCTAAAAGACAAATTACAAGCCCATAGAAAATCCAAACTGCAGAGATGATTATCAAGGCGCCAGGAAAGTCACCTACCCGATTATATTCAATCAATCCTGCAACTATCCCTAAATTTAAAACCGAACCTGTGCAGATAATTCCGAGTGGAAGCCCAGCACGCACCCGATAATAAAGGTTTGCAATTAAACTAAATACCATTGCAATACAAATGGTTTTTCCAGACATGATGTTTAACCAATTAGTAAACAAATCTTCATTGCCTGCCAAAGCAAATTGAAACCCAGTAGGGAGAAGCAACATCAATAGGAAGGCCCAAGGCAATAAAAGGTGAGTTGCTTCAAGTGCTGAAACCTTTGATTTCAAAAGCCATTGCTCATTAATAACTTTGATTCGTGACCATATTGCAGTCTGAATAGAAGCCGCACAAAGTATTCCTGCAATCATCCATGCGTACCAGTTAACAAAAGCCACGCCCATATTTTGATGATAAACCGCAAGGGCCCCGAATAGCGATGAAAGCCAGAAAGCAATACTTGCATGCCTGTCGCTATTACGAAACCAGGCAAGCAACATCGAGGTTGCGATCAAGAATCCCAACCCGATCATGGCATGAATAGTTAAACCAAGAGGCCAGGCAGCCCATGTAATAAGTAATAAGAGGAATAACCCTAAGCCCTGGAGAATTCCCGCTAACTCACTTAGATTGGTAAATTGAATCCTTTGTAAGCGATGCTGAAAATGATTTCTTATGGGATAGGCAAAGGCCCAGAGTAACGAATAAGCAGGCCCCGCAATGACAAGAAATTTCAGGCCCGCAAAAGTTTCATTTCGTTCAAATATACAGGAAAGGGTTGCAAAGATTCCAAACCCTGCGAGTAAAACATTACGCCAGTATAAAGCCCCGAATTCTTGAAGTCGTAAAGCAGTACAACCGCTTAATACAGAACCCAGCATCACCATGCCAAGAATAGAGCCCGCTTCAGAGGTGAATATATGGGCTTCTTTTGTAGACCCATTAAGGCGCATCAAGCCAAGGATGATTGCAACTGCAGCAAGAGAACCGGCACTTAAAGTCGCCCTAGAGGGATAATCAGCAAATTTGAAATCAACAAAGCGCCTGAGTAAAAACCAAACCCAAAGGAAAAGTCCACCTGCAAGAGCCATCATCTGAGGCAAAATAACAATGGCCCCTTTATCTAACTGCCCCGCTTGATGCAGAGAACGAATATAACCAACACCTGCTGCAGCCATCACCAGCCATTGAATATGAAATAAGAAGCGCTGATTGCGCTGCGAGAAAACTTGAACAAAAAGCCCAAAGATGAGAAGCCCGATGGGTGACCAATAATCTCTTGCTTGAAAAGGAACTCGATCGGCATCCTGCATAATTGATGCAAGATCTTCTGCAAGTTTCCACACAAGAATAAGAATTGCAAAACCAGCAATGTTCCAACGCAATGCTCGTTCAGGAAGATTGCCTTCCTGCACCCGAATGGTGAATCGATTACAAAAAGCGTTCAAGGGCTGATTAAAATAAAGCAGTATAGAGCCGATGAGAAACCAAGCTGCCCAACTCAGATTCAAACCAAAAGCTATGTTTTCTTTTCCAAGATGATATCCCAGCAAGGTTGCACCAAAACCAATGAGAAGATGAAACAACACCAGTTTTGGATAGCTGGCTTCATCCCAAAGATAAACGATGCAGGTGATTAGTAAGATAGCATACCAAAGTAGAACACCCCGGCCCATCATCAGGCTGGGCCAATCAGTTGCAGGGATTAAACCCCAGCTTGAAGTAGAAGCCAAAAACCCACTGAACAAGGCTAATCCCAGTAAAATTGCACAAAGGGCTGCAAGGGTCCATTCGTCAATGGATCTTCTGGTTTCGAACCATATATCGCGGAAGATACGGCTTTTGCGGGCCTCAAACCTCAACACACTCCAAACAAATGCGAGAGAAGAAAGCCAACATCCCAAAGTCTGCAAAACCCAAGGGTGATCCAAATTCCCGCCTTGTTCGAAAAACCAAGGCTGCATTCTTACGAAGTGAAGAGATAAACAACCCACGGAACCCGCAATTGCAATTTGAAAAGTTCGAAACCACGGGCTACTGCTGACCAATAGGGAACGCAGCAATGCAGCGAATGCAAACCAATCAAGATAAATTGCAAGAGGAAGATCAAGCACCTTAGAGTCAAGAACTGCACCCGCAGATTCTAATGCAAGGACAAATGGGAGTAGTAGCAGCAGCCAGTATTCTGATACTTGTGCAGGTGTATGTACACCATCATCCCAAAGTGAATCAAAAAATACAAAAAAGCTATTTAAAACATGCAGTAAGAGTGCAAGAGTTGTTGCAGCCAGTAATCCTGCAGTAAAAGGCATGGGCAATAAAAGGTGATGCTGAAAAAAACTGTAACCTGAGATCGATAAGAACACCAACCCTCCCAGGGTTAATTCCATTTTACCAAACTGCCAGGCAAGAAGAATGCAAGCCAAACCAAGTTCCAAAGCACCCAAGCTGAAGAAGAAAGGTTTATCTACTGGGGTTTTCAAAAGGAAATACCAGGCGGGTAATAAACACGCAACGAGAATGCAGGCAAGAATCTTAAAAGCTTGATTTAAAGAATTTGTTTTGTCAGAAGAAGGAATCATTCTTGCGAGGGCAGAATAAATTAAAGCCACCATGCCTAAGCAGGCGAAGCCGAAGTTTGCAGGAAGGTCGGGGTATAAAAGAGCCACGATTGCAGAGATAGGAAAAACAGAAACGATTATTGCGCTGAACCCATTGTTTTGCAGGCGATAAAGATACAAGAGAAGGCAAGCAAAACCGATTTGTGCGATGGCACCCCCCGGGCCCGGGCCTTCCGATTGCGACCAACCCAGTGCCAAACAACTCATTGCTGCAATCCATGCCCCAGCAATCCAACCCTTTCGGGCCAAACTATTTTCAGCACTCCAGCGCGCTAGCCCAGTAATTAAAAATCCGACAAGAAACATTACAAAAGCAGAAGGCGGTTCTGCCAGAATTTTAACAAGATCCAAAGAAGCGATAGGTGCAATTGTATCGAGGGTTCCATTCAGCAAATGCACTTGAAAGGCGAAAGCAATAACCAATTGCAAGCTTGCTGCCAACGGGCCAAACCAAGGTACTGTTGTTCTGGAAAAAAAGACAAGCATTGCAATCGAGATCCACAACGCTAGGATCGTGGATAAAACATCAGGCCATGCCAAAAAGGGGGCAATCGTAATCGTTAAAATACCAAAGCCATGAAGCAGGGGACCCGCCAATGAAAACACATCTTCGGATGCATCCGGCTCAGGAATTTGCAAAGCTAGAAATACAACACCCGCAAATATCAAGGGGATTGCAAGCGAAGAAATCGTAAAAGGCGCCCCCGAAGCCAAAAGAAAACCTTGTGCGACAACAAGAGAAAACACAAGAAGCAGTGCAAATAGAATTACTTTTGCAGAGGTTGCAGGTTTTGCAATTCGAGATAAAAAAGCACCAAGCAGTGCCAATCCTATTGCACCGCCTTGGGCAACTTTCATATCAAGAGGCACAAACCACGAGGCAAGCAACATTGCGAAACTGAATAGCAATATCCCCAAAGCCAAAGGGCGGGCAATTCCCGCAAAAGCAATATCTTCAAACAGATCTGAGGTTGCTTTTATTAACAGCATTGCCATGGCCGTCAGGGCGATAATCTGAACCGCATAGGCTATCCAATCCCCCGACCCAGCAAGGCCAAGGTTTGCCAGCACTAAAAGGGAAAGCACTGCAAGCAAAATGCTGATGACCAGCATGCCCCTACTGGTGGATTGCAATTTCCAATGGTGCAGTGTGTATTGGCCCGCAATGAAAAGCAGCAGTGAAATTCCTGCAAGCATTAAAAACGGGAAGTAGGGAATTTGTTCAAGGCTGTTCCATAAGGTTGCAACCAAGGCAACCGAACCGCCAACAATCAATAAACCACCCACCAATTCCCCTAGCAAGATATTGCGACTTTCAAGAAAAACGCTAAACACCCCAGCCAACGATCTTACCGGCTTTACAACAATTGGGGCTTCAGAACTTTTAGGGAATGGGAGTATAGGCCGTTCATCTTTAAGTATACTTTTAGATTCCCGCGGTTGAACCACAGGCAACGCAGGAGGAACACTTTCCTCTCCTATAACAGATATTAATTGTTTAATTTCTGCAGATTCAACAGGGGGGACTGGAAAAGGAGGAAGTGGAATTAGAGTGATTTTCGCTAGGCGATTTTGCAACGCAACCAGAACCGCAGCGCTCGCCTCTTTAGAAACTTCATCCCTATCGACCAATTTTTCTAACTGCGCAAGTGCGACACGAAGCTCCTCCACTTCTTTAGAAATGGTGGGCAAGGGGTTCTTGCCACAGTTAAAACATTGCATCGAGTTTGCTTTTAGTTCGCTGCCACAGGCTTTGCAGAGAGGAGGCAATGCAGAGGAAAAAAGGAATCCAAAGAGAAAATTAAGCACCCTGAATCCAACCAAAAGGAAAAAGATGGGAAGCGCAAAGATCAAACCCAACAAGATAAGTAAAAAAAAGATATCCATGAATTACGAACTAACACCTGAAAAGAACTGAAAACGATACGAAACAAAACAGACTCAAATGCGCCTGTTTTTTACCCAGACTGCCTATATTAGATACTTTTGGTGTTTTTTGTGCAACCCCTATCTTCTTATCTGGTAAGGATTTTGGTATTTTATTGGGTCATGTTATGCCTCCTTTTCCAAGGCCACGCTCAAAAATACCTAAACCATTCATGCGGAATCGTTGTAAAATAAACTCTAAACAGCTAGACTATAAGTAGCGAGTCTTTTTACTTGTTGCATTTATCTAGGGTATTTGAACCGGTAAAAGGACTATCCCAGTAGTTGTGTGCAACCTTATAAATTCGCAGAGGCTTTTTACCTGCGGGAAGCAATATAATGCAGTTAACTTCCAAAAAAACTCCAATGGCAGAACCAGTGAAGTCTAAAGGGACATTCGCTTTCGTAAGCCTTGGGTGCCCAAAAAACCTCGTTGATTCCGAACGCATGCTGGGAAAACTTGCCCAGGACGGATATACCCTTACCGCCAATGCAGAGGGTGCCGATCTTGTTATCGTCAACACCTGTGGCTTTATCGAACCTGCAAGGCAGGAATCGCTAAGCGTCATACGAGAAATGCTCGAGCTTAAGGAAAAAGGCAAACTGGGTGCGGTCGTGGTGGCGGGTTGCCTAGCGGAACGCAAGGGCGATGCCCTTCTTGAAGAAATACCAACGGTAGATCATATTCTTGGGGTTCATGCACGGGAAGAAATTGTTCAGATCATTAATCGCACGCTTTCCAAAAAAGCAGCAGATGAACAGCGCTCGGTTTTTCGCCCAGCCCCAGTCAAAGCTCAGGAAGACACCGGTCGCTTCCGCATCACACCTAGGCATTTTGCCTACCTTAAAATCTCTGAAGGCTGCGATAGGCTTTGTACTTTCTGTGCCATTCCGTCGATGCGTGGCAAGCATATAACAAAACCGATGGAAGAAGTAATTCGCGAAGCCAAGGAACTTGCAGCAGATGGTGTGCGAGAACTTGTGGTCGTCGCCCAAGATACCACCTACTATGGGTTAGATCTTTATGGGGAAGTCCGCTTTGCAGCACTGTTGCAAGAGTTGGAAAAAGTAGATGGCATCGAGTGGATACGAATTCTTTATGCGTACCCGATATTCTTCACCGATGAATTGATTGAAGTGATAGCAAGCTCGAAAAAAATCGTGCCCTACCTTGATATGCCCTTGCAACATATAAATGACCGAGTATTGCGAAGAATGCAACGAAAAGTGCGTAGGACCGATGTTGAGACACTGCTTGCAAAATTACGCGCTAAAATTCCAAACTTGGCATTTCGTACGACCTTCATTGCAGGGTTTCCGGGCGAAACCGAAGAGGAATTCCAAGAACTGATGGAATTTGTCAAACAGGCAAAATTCGAAAGATTAGGCGTCTTTACCTACTCTTTGGAACCTGGAACTCCTGCTTCCAGGCTCGAAGATCATCTGCCTGAAGAAGTAAAAACCGCTAGGCAAAACGCCCTCATGGCTTTGCAACAACCCATTGCATTCGAGTGGTGCCAATCTCAGATAGGCAAAGAAATAGAAGCAATTGTGGATGGCCCAGACCCTGAAGTCCCAGGTCAATTCACTGGCAGAACTTTCGCAGATGCTCCCGAAATCGATTGCCTAATCCGCCTTAAAGGAAAAGGACTTCGCTCGGGGGACATCGTTCGCACCAAAATCACCGGTACAGATGGCTACGACCTCGCAGGCAGGGTAATTTCTATTCGCTAGTTTTGCATAAAGAGTATTTGCTTCATGGAAAGAAACCTCGCAGGCACGCAAGCCATCAAATCAGGTAGGGCTGTTTTATTCAACCTTCCCAACCAACTTACAGGCATGCGCTTCTTCCTTTCCTTTGTTCTCTTTTACCTCATCTCGCAAGAATTATGGCTGGCCTCTCTTCTGGTTTTTATATTTGCCGCATTCACCGACTGGCTCGATGGCTACCTCGCACGCACCCAGAACATGCAAAGCAGCTTGGGCCGAAATCTTGATCCTCTTGTCGATAAAGTTCTTATCTGTGGCACCTTTATTTTTCTCATACCCATAGGTTTCGCAGAAGGCTGGCTACCCCCATGGATGGTCACTCTTGTTGTTGCTCGGGAACTTCTAATCACCGGATTACGAAACTTCATCGAACAAAAAGGGGTCAGCTTTGGTGCAGACTTCCTCGGTAAAGCAAAAATGATTCTTCAATGCGCTGCACTTATCGCAATCTTCATCAACCTGATGAATCTCGAGTGGATCAATCCATCCTTTGGCTTCTATGCCAGGGCGCTACTCATTTATGGCATGCTTGCAGCAACCCTCTTCAGCGGGCTTCAATATCTTGTCAAAGCTTTCCAAACCATTCTTTCTGAAAATTCTTAATTCATCGGGAGTAACTCTATGGCGAACAATGGACAACCGCTAGGCGTTGCAATTGTTGGGTGCGGAATGATCGCACGCTTTCATGCTAGGGCAATTGCTGAAGTTGCTGGAACAAAACTTCTGGCACTCGTAAGCAGAAGTGGTAAAAACGCCCAAGCAATGAACGAAGAACTGAAACTTTCATGTGCTATTTATCCAGATCTTGCGCCTGTTCTTGCAAGAAAAGATATTCATATCGTTATCATTACCACGCCCTCTGGCGCACACCTTGAACCTGCTGTCGAATGCGCCCGCGCAGGCAAACATATCGTTGTCGAAAAACCTCTTGAAATTACTGCAGAACGATGCGATGCCATCATCCGCGAATGCGATTTCAACAAGGTTCTACTTTGCACCATCTTCCCTTCGCGCTTTGGTGATGCCAATGTTGAACTTAAAGCTGCTGTTGATGCAAAAAGGTTTGGCAGGCTAACTTTAGGCGAAACTACTTGCAAGTGGTGGCGCACCCAAGCTTATTACGATGAAGGTGGCTGGAAGGGAACCATGGCCCTTGATGGCGGGGGCGCTCTCATGAACCAAGCAATCCATAATGTCGACCTTCTACTTTGGATGATGGGGCCCGTCACCCATGTAACTGGATTCACCACTACTCTCGCCCACGAACGCATCGAGGTCGAAGACACCGCTGTTGCATGCTTGAAATTTCAAAATGGGGCACTTGGTGTCATTCAAGCCACTACGAGTGTTCACCCGGGCCTTCCTAAAACCATCGGCATTCATGGCGACAAAGGTACCGCAGTTATCGAACAGGATGACATCCTCAAATGGGATTTTCTTGACCCCATTGCTCACGATAATGAAGTGAAAATCCGCTTTGCACAAAAGGTGGGCGCCTCCGGTGGTTCTAGTAATCCCGCAGCAATCAGCCATCAGGGCCACACCAGACAATTGACCGATTTCGTCAATGCAATCAAGCTTGGGGGTAAACCTCTCGTCGATGGCAAGGAAGGCCGTAGGGCGGTAGAATTAATTCAAGCTATCTACGCTTCTAACGCATCAGGGAAAGTAATTTACTTAAAATCGTAATTATGAGTTCAATAAAAAAGCTCTCCTAGTTAATTCTAGGAGAGCTTTTATTATTATAATTTGATTACGGGATAACTTTGGTCACATGATAACGGCTGCCTGCTTTGGCGGTCACCGTTTGCTTGAGTTCATCGAGGTTAAACTTTTCTTTAGAGGAAACTGCAAACCTAACTGTTTCGGTATTTCGGTTTGTAGTAATCGACTCTTTAACCACCCAAGGCACAGTAAGAAGTGCGGACCGCACTTTTGTGGGGCAGGTCATTCACGACATTCCCCGAACTTCAACAGTATAACGAGAAAGTGCTGGGTCTGCAGTATCTTCGCTAATCGAGGATAGTTCTCCACAACCAGCCAACAGCAGTATGGGCACCACGATTCGCATAATATATCGATTAAACATACACACTCCTCCTTTAATTAAATTAACCCTTAATCATTATAGCAACCATCAGGCTTGTAAACAAATACTCAACGGCCACCAGGTGGCACATACTTTTCCAACCAAGTAAACACTTCCTTATACCAATACTGGCTGTTCTTTGGTTTTAAAACCCAATGCCCCTCATCAGGGAAATTAACAAATCTCGAAGGTACTCCCTGCCGCTGTAGAGCGGTGAAAATCTGTGTTCCCTCGCTTATGGGCACGCGGAAATCTAAATCATTGTGAACGATCAACATCGGAGTTTTAAACTTTGCAAGATTCTCTGCAAAACGATGGGGCGAAAACTTTTCATAGCTTTCTCTACCCTTACCCCATGGTGGACCACTATGTTCCCATTCATCAAACCAAATTTCTTCGGTGGTCGTGTACATACTTTCAAAATTGTAAACACCGCAATGGCTAATCAAGCATTTGAACCTGCCTGTTTTCACCGAGAACCAATTCATCATGTAGCCACCAAAAGAAGCACCCGCACTGCCGATGCGATCCTTGTCAACATAAGGAAGTTTTTCGACATAATCAGCGGCTTTCATAAGGTCTTCATAACATTTGCCACCCCAGTCGCCAGAAATTTCATCAACATACTTCTGGCCAAAACCCGTACTGCCTCGTGGGTTGGGCAATGCAACAATATAACCCCGGGCTGCCCAAGCTTGTGGGTTCCAGCGATAACTCCAGCCATCTTCCCAAGCACCTTGTGGCCCACCATGAACCAAAAAAGCAACCGGCCATTTCTTCGATGGATCAAACCCTGGGGGTTTTAAAATCCACATCTGCGTAGGGGTATCTCCCGCACCCGGAAGGGTGACACTTTCAGGCTTTGGAAGTGCGAGTTCCGTTAAAAGCGTTTCATTTACCTTGCTAATGTTGATGGGGTTGGAAAGCCTCAAATCAGCATTCCCTGCAAAAACATCAGGCGGACTTGCCATGCTTGCATTAAGAAAGGCAATCTTGGCGCCATCGTCACTTGCACTAATACTGGTGTTAAAGCCAGACAATGGGTTTTTGATTAGTGCTGCAGTTTTAACATCTTCAAGAGGTAGGATTTGGAACAAGCCGACTTTGCCCAGATGATCTGCAGTGAAAAGAATTTTATCTTTACCCGCCCAAGTAAAATCATTGACGGACAAATCAGTTTTCAAAGCCCCCGTGAAAGAAACAGGCGTGCCCTTGAAGGAGCCTTCCTGATTAGTTTCGACGATCATGATTTCCCATTTATCAGCTTCAAACCCGGGGCGCTTTTGGGCCCTGTATGCCAGATAATTACCATCGGGGGAAAACATCGGGGCAGTATCTGCAGCAGGGTTATCTTTAGTCAGGGTTTCCCACTTATCCGAGGTGTTACTAATGGATACCCTGCAGAGATCCATATTCGTATTCCAGGCCTCATCCTTTTCGGGCACTGCACTAAATATTAGAAATTTCCCATCCGGAGAAAAAGTAAAATCATCGCCCGAAGAAAAAGTCGAGGAAGTCGGGAATGCATCCCGATCACCCGGGGTAACATCCTTAGGCTCTACATAGCCATCTGCACTATTGGCATCAAAGGGAAGTACAAAAAGGTGCTGCCTTTTGTCTTCAACATAGCTATCCCAATGCCGGTAGAAAAGCTTGGTAAAAACCTTTGCCTTGATGGGGCTAGCTTTGATTTCATCCATTTTTTTCTTGTTGCCTGCATCAGACTCTTTGAATGCAAGCTTGGCAAATTCGGGATAGACAGCCGAAACGAAGGCAATGTTTTTGCCATCGGCACTCCAAATTGCACCCGAGGCTTCGGTAGCAAGATTGGTAATCTGCCTAGCTTCGCCACCCCGAATGTCGATGGTCCACAGTTGGTTTTCACCCGATCGGGAAGATTCAAAGAGGAGGCGTTTACCATCGGGGCTCCAGCGGGGGTGTTTATCTTTTTTTTCCGTAAAGGTAAGTCTTTTGGGAGGGTTTTTCCCTGCTACATCAGCCAACCACAGGTTGGACGAGGATTTATTGGCATCGAGATCAACCTTGGTGACAACATAGGCAATCCAAAAGCCATCGGGACTGATTTGCGCATCCGAAACACGCAGAAATTTAAAGAGATCTTCAACCTGCATGGGTCGCGCAGCAATGGCAACCGTAGCGGTCATCCCGAGGATTGTAATTAGTCCAAGAAGGGTTAAAAAGAATCGATCCATGATAAGTTTCCTTGTTAGATGAAGAACAATGGGGCAAGTCTACCAAAACTGCCTAAACAAACTTCATGAAAATGAACAGTTTTTAATCAGATATGCACACAAGTACAGATTTGTATGCATATATTATTAATAGGAATGATCCGAGTGATTTTAGACATAAAAATTCTCGAGGCCAAAAATGTCATATGCCAGCCAATTTATAATCGCACGACCCAGTCTGCAAGATCCAACCTTTCAGCAAACAGTGATTTTGCTTTTGCAACATGATCCATCCGGTGCGTTTGGCTTGGTAGTAAACAAACCCTTACCCCCTCAGGCTTGGACACTGCCCTTTCCCCTATACTTGGGCGGGCCATGTAAATCAGAAGGTTTACTTATGCTACATGGCCATCAAGAATGGATGGACATGCAATCGCAGCAAGAAAAACAAATTGTGCCTGGGGTATTTATTGGGGATGAAGAATGTGTCAAGCAGGCAACCCAGCAACATGCTGAAGATGAGTCTGGAAGATTTTTAATGATGACCGGATATGCGGGCTGGGGGCCGGGGCAGCTAGAAAACGAAATCAGCCAAGGTGCATGGGCTCTGGTTCAAGTAACCAGCAATAACCTATTTGAAATCAGCGCTCAAGATAAATGGGCCTCGCTATTACCATCCATCATACCCAAGCCCAGCAATAACTAATTTTTCTTAGTGATAAGTTATCTTTTAGTTGCAATAGGACTTCGAAGTTGGCCGAAACTTGGCCAACCTAAGCTATTCAATCTAGCTATTTTTGTCATATGGGAACAAGCCAAAAGTTACTGCGGACGCCTTCATCGACTACAGATTGTCTAATCCTAGGAACGCCGATTTCCCGATTGGCTTTTAACCGTATGGTCATCAGTTAGTGAGTCTAATTAGCGATCCCTGGGGTATTGGCCGAACCGATTGGCATTTATAACTTGGCCAATCAGGAGATTGGCGTTCCCAGGGAGATGATTGGCTCTCCAACCTGTAAACGAAATCAGCACCTCCCGAGAGCTTCGGAGATTGGCGTTCCCAGGGAGATGATTGGCTCCCCAACCTGTAAACGAAATCAGCACCTCCCGAGAGCTTCGGAGATGGCGCTCCCAGGGAGATGATTGGCTCCCCAACCCGCTGCGCTGGGGCACGCAAGGCCTGCAACTGCATAAGCCCGTACAAGCCATTTAAAGACAGATACTAAACAATATCTTTTTTATCAAGCCTGCCCTCGGCTTCCAACTTGCGAAACTTCTTGATGGTTCGGAAAATCCCCTCTGAAAGCGTAGTCTTGGGTAAGGGCCCGATCTCTTTTTGAAACGCATCATCCGATAAATTATAAGCAATCTGAATCTGCCTATCACCGAAAGTGATCAACTTTGATGCCTCGGGTTCAAGTTTTTGAAAGACCTGATGAAGGGTTTGCAGATCGACCACATCACCCCGAAGGTTATAAGATTTCGCACCTTCAAAAGGAACATCAAGAGAATGGGCAAAAACCCGTGCAACATCTGCCACATACTGCAAATCTTGGAATCCCCCATAAGTGATGTGATAGGGTTTGTGCAAAGCCATACATTTCATCGCCTTGGTCGGTTCGCTGGTCATACCAACATCGCGGCCCACACCATACACTGTCCAAGGCCGTAAGCCGATGCTGGTCATGCCATGATCTAGAAAATAAACCTTGGCATTGCCTTCGTTACAGATTTTATAAAAGCCGTAGTTCGTGCTTGGTGTCAGCCTAACATCGTCAGAAAGTGGACCAGCGGGGTAATCTGCTGGGGGGCCAAAAACTGCAGCACTACTCGCATAAACAACACGCTTGACTTGGTTACGACATTCTTTATAGGCTTCAAAAATCGCCAAGGTTCCCAGCACATTAACTTGGGCGCCCAGCACAGGGTTTGCCCTGCAAGTTGGCACCTGTAAACCAGCAAGATGAATGATATGCGTGATGCCATGCTCGCGGATAGTGCGGATCAACCTATCTTGATCCGTAACATTCCCTTCGCAAAAAGTGGTCTGCGCAATGATATCTTTGTTAAGAACCACCTCTAAACGCTCTGCATCCTGCTTGATGTCGTAAAGAAAGATAGAATGCCCACCAGCGAACAAATCTTTAACTATCCAAGAACCAAGAAATCCATAACCGCCAGTTATAAGAACTCGCATAGTGTTGCAAACCCCTAAAAGATATCAAGTGGTGGGTGGTGGTGTTATTACAGAAGTTTCTTCGGTTTCAGGAGGCACTTCTTCATGGGGAATCTTTGCGAGTGATGCAACTTTATCATCATCTTTCAGATTCATGACTCGAACGCCCATGGTATTTCGACCCACCGTTCGAATTTCTGCAATATGAGTTCGATTAACCATTCCTTGGCCGGTTATGATCATGATATCATCCGTGTTGCGCACACTCATGATACCTACGACTTTGCCATTGCGCTCGCCAGTGCGAATATCCCGCACACCCTTGCCACCCCTGCGCTGCTTGCGATAGCGCATACTCGAGGCGGTAGGTGGAACTTCGCCATTTTCATCGGCTACTGGTTCCTGCTCTTCGGTTTGTTCTTCAACAACATCCTCGACTAAGTCATCCGCTTCGCCTGCAGAATTAGGGCCAAACGGAGTGCGTTTGCCATAGCCTTTTTCGCAAAGCGTAAGAAGGAAACCTTCGGGATCTGCAACAACCATGCCTACAACGGCATCGTCGGCACCGATTCGAATACCCCTAACACCCTTGGAATTACGACCCGTGTCGCGGGCATCGGCCTGATCAAAGCGGATAGCCATGCCGTTACGGGTAACAAGGAGAATTTCATCGGTGCTACGAACAAGAGCAACCTGAATAAGAGAATCGCCCTCTTCAAGGTTGATACCAATGATCCCGCCCTTGCGTGGATGAGAATATAAGCTCAGAGGGGTTTTCTTAACCAAGCCATTACGGGTAGCCATGATCAAGCTAAACTCTTCTGTCCCTTCGAACGATTTCACAGGAATAATGCTGCTAATCTTTTCCTCGGGCTTAAGGGAAAGAACATTTGCCACCGAACGACCCTGGGAAGTGCGGTTCGCTTGGGGCAATTGATAAACCATAAGCCAGTGAAGCTGACCAAAACTAGTGAAGCAAAGCAGATGATCCTTCGTATCTGCAACGAAGAATTGATCAATAAAATCATCATCCTTGGTATTGCCACCACTAACCCCACGGCCACCACGATGCTGGGTTCGGTAAGTAGAAACAGGCAGCCTTTTAATATAGCCCTGATGGCTAAGAGTAATAGCGCAAGCCTCGTTAACAATAAGATCGAGGTAATTTACATCACCAATTTCGCCCGTGATCTCGGTTCTGCGTGGGTTTGCATACTTGGCTTTTAATTCGATAAGCTCTCTGCGAACTTCAAGGCTGATGTTCTTCTCATCCGAAATCAAGACCTCGTAAACGACAATCTTGCCACGAAGATCATTGTATTCGCGAAGAATTTCATCACTTTCAAGAGCTGCAAGCTGGCCCAGCTGCATACGCACCACCGCCTCGGCTTGCGCTTCGGTCATCCGATATTCTGCAAGTGCGCCCAACTCTTTTTGCAAATCTGCAAAGTTGGCACTACCCAGCGCCTGCGCAAGTACCGCAGCTGCAACGGAATGATTCTGCAACCCTATCTTCGCTTCGTTCCTGCTGGGCGAAGTCCTACAGATGCGAATGATCTCATCTAACGAGGAAATTGCAATCAGCTGGCCTTCAAGCACATGGGTACGGCGCTTGGCTTCGCGTAACAAAAACAGAGTTTTCCTACGGATAACCTGAGCCCGGTGCCTAAGAAAGCACTCGATCATCGCCTTGATACTAAGGGTACGTGGCCTACCCTCAACAAGCGCCAGAAGAATAATGCTGACGGTTTTTTCGAGTGGAGAAAACTGGTAAAGTTGAGCAAGAATAAGGGTCGGATCTGCGCCACGCTTGATTTCTATCACCAAGCGGACAGGTTCGCCCATGCGCACGCTACTTTCATCGCGGATACCAGAAATACCCGTAATCTTTTCATTACGAACCAGATCAGCAATAGCTTCTGCCAAGCGATTTCGAGTTTGCTGATATGGAATTTCTTTGATAATGATTTGGGATTTATTGCCTTCTTCGACAATAACAGCTCTAGCACGAAGGGTCACTTTGCCTCTACCCGTCATGTAGCCTTCAACAATACCCTGCCTGCCGCAGATAATTCCACCCGTCGGAAAATCAGGCCCGGGAAGAACTTCCATAATCTCGGGAATGGAAACATCAGGGTTATCCAGAATTAAAATCCCAGCATCACAAATCTCACCCAAATTTTGGGGAGGGATATCGGTCGCCATGCCCACAGCAATCCCATCTGAACCATTAACCAAAAGGTTTGGAAACCGACTGGGCAGAACCAAAGGCTCACGATATTTGCCATCGTAGTTGTCTGTAAAGTCGACCGTATCACGATCGAGATCATCCATTAACTCTGCAGCGATAGGCGTCAACCTAGCTTCGGTATAACGCATTGCAGCGGGGGGCAGGCCCGCAAGTGAACCAAAGTTTCCTTGGGAATGAACCAACCGATGGCGCATATTCCAATCTTGCGCCATGCGAACCAAGGTGGGGTAGATCACCGCTTCACCGTGGGGATGGTACCGCTTCATGGTTTCGCCCACGATACCTGCGCACTTACTAGTGGAAGAATTGGGCCCAAGGCCAAGGTCGTGCATTGCAACAAGAATGCGCCTTTGCGATGGCTTTAAACCATCGCGAGCATCGGGAAGCGCCCTGCTGACGATAACGCTCATCGCGTAAGTCAGGTAACTTTCCTTAAGCTCATCTGCAATATTCAACGGCGTTGCAGAAGGGATTTCTGGAACCAAAGCGGCATCATCGGGCGGAAGAGTGTTGTCCGGCAAAATTGCACCTTTTTCCAATCAAATCATTCTAAAAAAGGCAAGCTTAAAGCTATCGCTTTTAAGTCAGGCCCCATGGTAAGTATTTTACAAAAAACCGTAGGTTTTACCACTATTTTAATGAGGTTATTTTTACATCTTTTTATGCGATTTTTTTTGCCCTACATCCTTTCCTGTGATACTATAATTTCTATTCCAGTTTTGGTGCTGGTTTTGTTTTATAAGTTGCAGTTTTATATTTGGAGGTGTGCAGTGTATCGTTTATCAGCAATTTTTCTTTCGCTCACTGTTTTCTTTGTGGCTTCTTTTGCCCAAGCACAAGCCACCAAAGGTACCGTGAAGGCACAAGCCACCCAAAAACTTCTTGAAAAGAAAATTACCGTTGAATTCAAGGATACCAAACTTGCAGATATTATCGAAGAACTTAAAGATCAAGTTAAGGGCATTCAGCTTCGCATGGATGGCAAAGGGGGCGTTTCCGGAAACCGAAAGCTTTCCTTCACGGGCAAAGATGTAACCGTGAAAGATGTACTCGAAGGGCTCCTCAAGAAAGAAGGCCTTTGCTACGGCATTACTTCTAACGAAAAAGATGCCTACGATGGTTCCATCTACCTTCGGGTTGGCACCGAATTTGGCACCTTGATCAACAAAAAGTAACCTTATTCCGTGAATGATCCCGGTAACTTAAACTTGCCGGGATTTTTTTATGCCCACTTTTAACTTCCCAAACCCCTCGCTCGCAGACCCCGATGGCCTTCTTGCCTTGGGCGGCAACCTTGAACCAGAAACTCTTCTTAGCGCCTATCAACAAGGAATTTTTCCTTGGTTCGATGAAGACACCCCTATCCTTTGGTGGTGCCCAGACCCTAGAGCCGTCCTCGAATTCGACAACCTCTACATTAGCACCCGATTAGCCCGGACTCTTCGTGCCAACAAATTCCTCGTAACCTTCAACCAAGATTTTGATGCGGTTGTCAAAGGTTGCGCTTACCGACCCGAGGAAGGAACCTGGATCACCCCTGAAGTTGCCAACGCCTATGGCGAATTCCATCGTAAGGGGCATGCCCATAGTGTGGAAGTCTGGCAGCAAGGGGTTTTAGTGGGTGGGTTATACGGAGTTGCAATTGGCGGTTTATTTGCAGGCGAATCCATGTTCTCTACTGTTTCAGATGCCTCGAAAATTGCACTGGTTGCCCTAGTTAGCCGCCTTAAAGAAAAAGGCTATCAACTTTTCGACCTCCAAATCATCAATGAACACACATCAATGATGGGGGCCACCGAAATTCCAAGAATGGATTATCTGGCTAGAGCCAAGCTTGCTATCAAACTCAAGGTTACCTTTTAGCCGACTAATTCTTATGGGCCTCATCACACTTGGTTCATACTTTAAGCCATTCTCACCATCATGTTTTAGTTCGCCGTCAGTTTAAAACTTTTATTCCATTAAATTTTTTAATTGCTTTATTGAATTTATATTTATATCCTTTAAAAGCAATATACGACCCAATGGGGCAAAGGACATGCCTCAAAGTAAAAGGAGAAAGAAAATTAATCGGCTTAGTTAAGATTTTCCAAACAATATTTTTATTATTTAAGCATCTTATTTAATTATGATGTTTATTAAAAATGAAGTTGCTACTAAAAACATGCCTTTGTTTTGGAGCGTAACTGATGTTTGACTATAAAACTTTTTGGCTCGATAAGTTAATAGCTGATAGATTTAAAGTTTTAAAATCACTCGGCTTAGGCGGGATGGGTGCTATATTTTTAGCCTTTGATAATAATTTGCAGAAAACTGTTATTTTAAAAACACCCTTGATCAAAGATTCTTCTTTAAAAGCCGAAATTACTGATAGGTTCTTGCGCGAAGTTCATTGTTTAACCACTCTTGAACACCCTTTTATTGTTCCCAT